>OLSG01000033.1_pt1 | contig 155036 bp, 142 predicted proteins | sample 1673041 | NCBI WGS metagenome assembly OLSG01 (sample SAMEA3136749, study PRJEB25190) | human gut metagenome | reverse complement strand
TCGATAAACACTAGCTCCATTGGCATAAAAAAACACACAAAATGTCCTATAACCCCCTTTTCATATTCCACTTTACAGTCATAAAAAAATACCATCCTTCATGAAGCTGTAAAACTTCACATCCGGATAGTATTTTCAGTCATTAAAATTCTATTGTTTCACCATTCTGAAGCTTCTGAATCGCTTCCTTAGCTGCTCTTTGCGCAGCTTCTTTTTTATTCTTTCCTATGCCGGTACCAAAACGTTTCCCATTAATAGTTACCTGCATCCAGATAGTCTTGTCGTGATCAGGACCTTCATCATGAATAACATCATAATGAATATTTACTTCACCATGACGCTGAACCAATTCCTGTAAATCAGTTTTATAATCATGATCATAATTTCCTTCGTCTATCAGATCCAGATATTTCTTCAGATGGCCAAGAATAAACCGGGCAGTAATTTCATAATTATTATCCAGATACACTGCTCCAATCACTGCTTCAAACGCATCTCCTAAAATAGAAACTCTGGTTCGTCCTCCTGACATTTCTTCCCCTTTGCCAAGACGAAGGTAACTGCCAACATCCATCAGTGATGAACATTCAGCGCAAGCTGGCTTGCACACAGCACTGGCCTTAGCTCTTGTCAATTCACCTTCTGGCCAGGATGGAAAGCGAAGAAAGAGATATTCTCCGACCACAAGATCCAGCACCGCATCCCCAAGGAACTCCAGTCTTTCATTATCATGAATTACCTCGTTCTTGTGTTCATTTGCATAGGAAGTGTGGGTAAGGGCGATATTAAGAAGTTGAAGATTCTGCACTGGAATACTGTTTTTCTCCGCAAACCTTCTTACTTCTTCCAATCGCTCCTTATTCCTTATTTCTGAACGGTTCATTCTTCATATCGCCTCATGACGATAACCGCATTATGACCACCGAATCCAAACGCATTGGACATGGTCACATTAACTTCCACATCTCTCGGTTTATCCTGAACATAATCAAGATCACATTCCGGGTCCGGTGTCTTTAAATTAAGAGTCTGATGAACCTTATTATGCATAATAGATAAAACGCATACTACAGCTTCAATAGCTCCAGCAGCTCCCAGCAAATGGCCAGTCATAGATTTGGTAGAGTTGATTACAATATCATATGCATGTTTACCAAGAACATCTTTGATAGCCTTAGTTTCGTTTTTATCATTCAATCCTGTAGATGTACCATGAGCATTGATGTAATCAATATCTTCAGGAGAAATTCCTGCATCCTTAATGGCTTTCTGCATGCAGCGTGCTGCTACTTCTCCACCTGGTTTCGGTGCAGTAATATGGTAAGCATCTCCATTGGTACCATACCCGATAACTTCAGCATAAATATGAGCGCCTCTTTTTTTAGCATGTTCGAGTTCTTCCAAAATCAGAACCCCACTGCCTTCACCAAGGACAAAACCATCTCTTCTTTCATCAAATGGACAGGATGCTTCTTCCGGCGGGCAATCACGAGAAGAAAGGGCTTTCATTGCAGCAAATCCTGCCATAGGAGTCTTTGCTACGGCAGCTTCAGTACCACCGGCAAACATGACATCTGCATCACCATACTGAATGGTTCTGGTCGCACGTCCAATCGCATTATTACCGGATGCACAGGCAGTGACATCTGCAAGTACCGGTCCCATGAGACCGAAATTAATGGATACCTGTCCCGCTGCCATATTGGCAATCATCATTGGAACAGAGAATGGATTTACTTTTCCCGGACCTCTGGTATCAATCTTATGTACTGTATCTTCCATTGTACTTATTCCGCCAATGCCGGTACCAATAATAGTCCCCACACGATCAGGATCCTCTTTGGACATATCCAATTTTGCATCCTCTACCGCCATCTTTGCTGCGGCTACTGCAAACTGTACATTGCGATCCATATGACGTATTGCTTTTCTGTCACCTACATATTTAACAGCATCAAAATCTTTTACTTCCCCAGCAATACGAACCGGAAATCCTTCTGCATCAAACTCAGTAATGGGTCCGATTCCAGATTTTCCTTCCATAAGTGCATTCCAGAAATTTTCTGTTCCAATAGCAATAGGAGTCACAACACCCATACCTGTGATTACAACTCTTCTTTTTTCCATTAAGGGGCACCTCACTGTTATAATTTGAGAATTTTCTAAATTTTATCTATTCATTAAAGGAGAAGACCTCAAAAAAACGGACAACAAGAATACTGTGATCTGTTTTTTTGAGGTATTTTCCTCATCATATTGGTTTGCCGGGGAAATACTTCCCCGGCTCCATTATGACTGTGACAATCTTTGATTACTGAATCTGGCTATCGATGTAATCAACAGCATTCTTTACTGTCTTAATCTTTTCAGCAGCATCATCCGGAATTTCGATGTCGAATTCTTCTTCAAATGCCATGATCAGTTCAACAATATCGAGGGAATCAGCGCCCAGGTCGTCAATAAAAGTAGAATCGATAGTAACATCAGCTTCGTTAACCCCCAGCTGATCAACAACGATTTTCTTTACTCTGTCAAAAGTGCTCATTATGGTTTCACCACCTTTCATAGGAAATTGTACCGTTTAGATTATATTACAACTGAAGAAGCTTGTCACCTGTTTTCCAAAATTTTCATTACTATTACCATAAAATCTGAAATTTCAGATTATTGGCTGGTAAAAAACTCCGGACAGATAACTCATGATGCTTCAACGGAACACTACATAACAAGTCCGCCATCTACTACTAATACCTGTCCAGTGATATAGCTGGAATCATCAGACGCAAGGAAGCATACCGCACTTGCGATATCTTCTGGCTGTCCCATTCTTCCCATTGGAATAGATGCAATCATTTTCTCTCTAATCTTTTCTGGAATTCCATCTGTCATTGCGGTTTCAATAAATCCTGGTGCCACTACATTGACCCGGATATTTCTGCCAGCCAGCTCCTTTGCACAGGACTTGGTAAGACCAATAACACCCGCCTTAGCAGCCGCATAGTTTGCCTGTCCAATATTTCCCATAATACCAACAACAGAAGAAATATTAATGATAGACCCCTTTCGTTTCTTCATCATAAGTAAAGCTGCTGCTTTGGTAGTCAGAAAATCACTTTTAAGGTCGGTTGCAATAACGTCATCCCAATGTTCTTCAGACATACGAATCAAAAGAGCATCTCTATTAATCCCTGCATTATTAACAAGAACATCCAGAGTACCAAACTTTTCTTTAATTTCTTTGAAGATACGTTCTACATCATCCGATTTAGATACATCTCCCTGCACGAGAAAAGCATGTCCGCCATTCTGCTCAATTTCAGTCTTTACTGCTTCGGCAGCGTCATGACTTCCAGCATAATTTACAGCGACAGCAAATCCTTTGGCAGCTAGAGCCAAAGCGATAGCTTTGCCAATACCACGGGATGCACCAGTAACCAGCGCCGTTTTCTCAAAGTTTCCCATAATTATTCTCCCTTCAGTGCAGCCACCGTTTCATCAATAGTAGCGACATCTTCTGCGTGGAAGCAGGTAATAGAACGGTCAATTTTTCTCATGAATCCAGAAAGGACTGTACCAGGACCTACTTCTACAGCACAATCGACTCCATTAGCAATCATATTACGAACAGATTCTTCCCAATGTACTGGATGAGCTGCCTGATCCACCAGATTTCTTCTAATATCTTCCGCTTTTGTTTCTTCCTTTGCATTCACATTGGCAACAACCGGAATACGGGTATCATTAATAACAATAGAATCCAGCACCTCTTTCAGTCTTGCTGCTGCCGGTTCCATAAGAGTTGAATGGAAAGGAGCACTGACTTTAAGCATAATTGCGCGTCGTGCCCCAGAAGACTTAAGTTCTTCACAGGCCTTTTCTACAGCTCTGGTTTCCCCAGCGATAACAACCTGACCAGGGCAGTTAAAGTTAACTGCCTGTACAGGACCTTCTGCCTTTGAAACCATTTCACAAATTTCTACAATTTTTTCCGGAGTCAGTCCAATAACCGCAGCCATCCCCCCTTCACCAAGCGGAACAGCTTCCTGCATAAAACGTCCACGGAGATGTACAGTTTTCACTGCATCAGAGAAAGAAACAGCACCTGCTGCTACTAATGCAGAATATTCACCAAGACTATGTCCAGCCGCCACATCAGCTTCTATGCCATACTCCCTTAAAACAGTCCAGGCAGCAACACTGGCCGTTAAAATAGCAGGCTGAGTGAATTCGGTCTTCATAAGTTCTGAATCTGGACCTTCAAACATCATTTTAGAAATAGAGAATCCAAGTGTTTCATCTGCTTCATGAACCAGTCTCTTTACAGAATCATATTTTTCATACAGAGAGTGGACCATACCCACCTTCTGAGATCCCTGTCCAGGGAATAAAAATGCAAGTTTCATACAATCACCTCATGAAATAAATTCAGAATCTTAACTGATATATGTAAGGTTTACATCCATCTCATTACATCACAGCCCCAGGTCAGACCTGCGCCAAATCCGCTGAGTACCACAACATCTCCATGTTTCACGCGGCCTGCACGTACTGCTTCATCCAAAGCAATACCAACAGAAGCTGCCGATGTATTTCCGAAGCGATTTACATTAACCCACATTCTATCTTCGGGAAGCTGCAATCTCTTTGCAATAGCCTGAATAATACGATTATTTGCCTGATGGGCAATAAACATATTGATCTCTTCCTTATTAATCCCGGCCATTTCCAGTGTTTTAAGTGTAGTAGCGCCCATATGACGTACAGCAGCTTTAAAAACCTCCGGACCTTCCATGTGTACATAAATACGGCCGGAATCAATAGCTCGGTGTGTTACCGGTTCAGCAACACCACTGGCAGGGATATCCAGAATCTTTCCCAGACTTCCATCTGATCCAAGGTCAGATGCCAAAAGCCCATATCCATCTTCTACTTCCCCAATAACTGCAGCACCTGCCCCATCACCAAAAAGAACACAGGTGGAACGATCCTGCCAATTGACTACTCTGGACAGAATTTCTGCACCAACAATTAATACATGCTTATACATACCAGCCTTAACCATATTGGAAGCTGTAGCGACAGCATAAATATAGCCGGAACAACCGGCAGAGATATCCATCGCCCCTGCATGAGTACATCCCAGTTTATCCTGTACCATACATGCGGTAGATGGCACAACATAATCCGGAGAAGCAGTGGCCACCATAATAAAATCGATATCTTCCGGCGTTAAATGTGCAGCTTCCAGAGCCTGTCTGGCTGCATTGACAGCAAGATCAGACGTATTCTCTGACTGGGCAGCTATATGTCGTGTTTCAATACCCGTTCTTGTACGGATCCATTCATCCGAAGTATCTACCATTTTTTCCAAATCTGCATTGGTCAATATCTTTTTTGGTGCATAATGGCCTGTGCCTAAAATACCGGCAAAGCGTTTATCATTCATATCTAGAAGTCCTTTCTCTGAAAGGAACAGAAAAGAAGATTGCCCTGCTGTTCCATCGCAAAAAAGAACAGAGTTGCAGCAAATCTATTCCGCTCTTTCCGGTTTACATTCTTTTTCTTTCATTTTGGCAAGCATGTCAACGATGATTTCATCGATATGTTCACGGCACACATCACTTGCCATGTGAATTGCATTTTTAATGGCCTTCGCTTTAGAAGCCCCATGACAAATCAGTAGTGCTCCTTGTATACCCAGTAATGGTGCCCCACCATATTCAGCATAATCCAGTCTCTTTGCCATATACTTCTTCAGGGCCGGCCTTAATAAAAGACCGCCTAATTTAGCACGAAGACCACCCTTCATAACTGCATCTTTCAGAAGAGAGGCAATTAATTTCCCTGCGCCTTCTCCAAACTTCAATACTACATTACCAGTAAATCCATCCGTTACAATAACGTCAAATTCACCAGTCATTACATCCCGTCCTTCTGCATTTCCTGCAAAAGGAATTACTTTCTGCCGGCTCAAAGCTTCATATGCCTCTGCAACCAACGGACTTCCCTTGACACTTTCCTCACCAATATTTAAAAGTCCAATCTTCGGTGAAGCAATTCCAGCCACCTTGGAAGCGTACACATATCCTAAAAGAGCATTCTGAATATAAGTTTCTGCTTTGGGTTGTGCACTGGCCCCAGAATCGATCAGATACGTATATCCTCCTTTTTCATTCGGTATAGGTGTAAGGATGGCAGGACGTTCAATACCTTTAATTCTTCCGATACCAAGAAGACCGGCAGTGACTGCAGCTCCAGTAGAACCCGGTGCAACAAGTGCACCGCATTCACCATTTCTTACCAGTCTTGCGGCTACAGATATAGAGGCATCTTTTTTCTTTCGATATGCCATTCCAGGGTGTTCACCCATTTCAATAACCTCAGACGCATGATGAATCTCTATTAAAGGATTATTATCTTCATGATGATCCTGCAAGATTTTCAAAATCTGATCATTATCCCCTACAAGGACTACAGGGATTTTATACTCTCTAACCGCCTGAATTGCCCCCAGAACAATTTCTAATGGCGCAAAATCACCGCCCATAGCATCAACTGATATTTTATCCATGGGACTCCTCCATCTGTTTTAAAACTTCCATAATGAATTTTGCTCTGTAAACTTCTTCATCACCAGCAAAAAGGCTTACATAAATATACTTTTTATTTCCTCGCATCAGCACGATACGCCCTTTAATGATCAAAACTGTACCTGGCTTTATCGGTACTTTATATTTGATATTTCCTACCTGAGTAGACGCAAAGGCTACACCTGCCAGAGACTCTGCGAACTTTGCGGCTGCACCATATAGCTTTTCTGCTGATACCATGCCTGCATTATCAATCATATCTTCTGTCGTCTTGAAGAGCCCTACGCCTTTACGACCTATATCAACATCAAGAACTCGTACGCCCTCTTTTGATTCAGAGGGATGCAAAACTACCAGATGTTCCATCCGTTCTCTCATTTGTGGTATTCCCAGAGTTTGTCGGTCTAATCGAATAGTGGGCATAGAAACAGAAAAACGTTCAGCAAGATCTCTGTCCGTCAGGCATGGGTTTTGACGAAGCAGATGTCTTATCTGTTCTCGTCGTTCATGCTTATCCATTTTGAAATTTTCTGTCATCTTTATCACCTGATGATAATACTATACCACAATTGTCAAATTAGTGCATCAAAGAACAACGGCCTGCAGGAACACTTCACTAAATGCTCTTAATTCATTTAACATCTCTTTTCTCGCTGTTTTAATTAAACGTTTTATTTTTTAATGTATAATTATATTACTTTTCATATACTCAAATTATCATTGACTTTCATAAAAAAATAGTATAAGATTCAATCAATATCGTATATATTATACGATTTTTATTTTCTAACATAATTAATAATTTGTATGTTTCATGAGGTGATAAAATGAAATTACCGAAACTTCATATCGGAAAATTAACTGCTGACATTCCAATCATACAGGGAGGTATGGGAATCGGCGTCAGCCTTTCCGGACTTGCCGGTGCCGTTGCAAAAGAAGGCGGAATTGGTGTAATTTCAGCAGCTCAGATCGGTTTCAACGAACCAGATTTCCGAACAAATACAATAGAAGCCAACATACGTGCGTTGAAGAAGCATATCCGTCAGGCTAAAGAGATTTCTGATAACGGAATCATTGGGGTCAACATCATGTGGCGTGGTCAGAATTATGAAGATTATGCCCGTACAGCTGCTCTGAATGGTGCATCTATTATTTTTTCCGGTGCTGGCCTTCCTGCTGACCTCCCCTCCTGTGTTGAGGGTACTGACACTAAAATTGCACCTATTATCGGTTCGTCAAAAGCGGCCCGGGTAATTTTGAAACTCTGGGAAAAACACCACAGCAGGACCGCTGATCTGATAGTCATAGAAGGTCCTAAAGCAGGAGGACATTTAGGATACACCAGAGAAGAAATAAAATTTCATAAGAATGATGGTTATGAAAAAGAAATAAGGGAGATCCTTTCTATTGTTAAAGAGTTTGAGGAAAAATTTCAGAAGAAAATACCCGTCATATTTGGTGGCGGAATTTTCAATAAAGGAGATATAGAGCACTACCTTTCCCTGGGGCTCTCTGGCGTACAGATGGCCACCCGTTTTGTTGCAACTAAAGAATGTGATGCCGCTAATGCTTTTAAAGAAATGTACATAAAAGCAAAAGAGAAAGACATCACTCTCATCCGGAGTCCGGTTCACATGCCTGGTCGTGCCCTTCTCAATCATTTTGTTTCATCAATCCGAAAGGGAAGAATACCTGTCACCAATTGTTTCCATTGCTTAAAAACCTGTGATCCCAGAACCACCCCTTACTGTATTACTCAGGCTCTGATCCGTGCAGTTAAAGGTGATGTTGATCAGGGGCTCATATTTTGTGGCACCAATGCATGGAAAATTGATAGAATTACCACTGTCCATAATTTAATGAGAGAACTGACAGATTGATCACAGTTAAAGAAACCCTGCATATTTAAAGATATTTTTCAATAAAAAATCCCTTTTTTATCAGCATTGATAAGAAAGAAGAAACCCACCAGCTTAGCTGGTGGTTCTTCATTTGCGGCCCAAAGGGCCTATACTGCTTGCGGCGTGTACCCGCGCATGCGACCTGTCACTCGCATCTATTATTTCCGGTTACCCGTAAACGGGTTCCCTAAATCTAAGGTCAATTGTTCGCTCTCCTCGTCCTCTTTTAATTGATTTGTAATATACGCCGATATCATCTTCTCGTTCTTACCTACAGTGCTTACATAATACCCTCTACACCAAAATTGCCGGTTTCTATATTTATATTTCATATTCCCCCATTTTTCTTATATCATCAAGCTACTCTTACCTTTTAAGAATCCCATAAATCCTGAGATACTCATCTTTGGTGGAATTTCGACTAATATGTGTATATGATCTGGACATGCCTCCGCATTAAGTAAATTTACACCTTTCCAGCTACATAACTCTCTCAATATTTTCCCTATTTTATAACGCTTTTCATCATAAAATACTTTCCTGCGATATTTAGGTGCAAACACAATATGATATTTACATTCCCATTTTGTGTGTGATAGACTATGAATATCTGATATTTTAACCATATTAAAAACCTCCTTATTAGTACATTCATGCAGTTGACAGGCCGCATTTATATTGTACTTTTAAGGAGGTTTTGATAAAACCTTTAAAGACTTATCGCTAAAGCTATACTGAACCCCCGGTCTGACCGGGGGGGTTCTCTACCAACAAAAGTGACGAGATAATTTTATCTCGCCACAAAGGTCTAACTTTTTGGAGTCAAATCATAACCAGTAAGGAGGGTATTTTTACTTTAATTATTTTATGATATTTATTTTATTTTAAATGGTGACTTCCCCGTTCTGTAATGGGAACCCCTTCTTTGCAGAGCGGGCATTCTTCCGGTTTGTAAGTAGGAACGGTAAGGTGCAGCAGCGGATATACCTTTTCACGAGGTACACCAAAATCTGCTTTCCCGCCGGAACGGTCTACGAAGAGTCCAATCCCAACGATATCTCCTTTTGCTTCGTTAACCACATCTACCACTTCTTTAATGGATCCGCCGGTAGTTACGATATCTTCAACGATTAATACCTTTTCTCCGGGACGAACTTTAAAACCGCGGCGAAGAGTCATTTTTCCATTTTCTCTTTCAGTGAAAATGGAACGTACGCCCAGAAGACGGGCGGTTACCTGAGAAAGGATGATACCGCCGGTAGCCGGTCCGATGACCGTTTCGATTCCCATATCTTTAAAGTGATCCGCAAATTCCTGACATAATCTTTCAGTATATTCCGGATGCTGGAGCACGTTGAATTTTTCAACATACAATGGGCTGTGAAGACCGCTGGTTAAGAGAAAATGACCTTCCAGAATGGCTTTTGTTTCTTTCAGTAAAGATTCTACTTCTTTTTCGTTCATCATACATTCTCCTTAATTTCTTTTAAAATCAAGCGGGTAGCTGCACATGGATCCACTGCCTGAGTAATAGGACGACCAATAACTAACATAGAAGCACCATCTTTAAATGCAGTCGATGGTGTTGCAATACGCTTCTGATCATCAGTCTGCGCAAATGCAGGACGAATACCAGGTGTAACTATCAGGAAGTCATTTCCTGCTTTCTGGCGGATAAAAGAAGCTTCCTTTGGAGATGCAACGACGCCATCAACACCGGATTCCCTTGCAAGTTCAGCCAGTTCAAGTACATGGTCCTGAATTGGGAGATGTCCTCCGATTTCCTGCCAGCCCTGATCATCAAAGCTTGTCAATACTGTTACCGCCAATATTTTAGGTCTTTCAACGCCCAACTCATCAGCTGTTATCTTTGCATAACGGGCAGCTGCCTGCATCATTGCTCTGCCGCCCCCTGCATGTACTGTAATGAGATTCACTCCAAGCCGGGTTACAGAGGCCACACTATGTCCTACTGTATTGGGAATATCATGGAGTTTCAAATCAAGGAACACTTTCTTGTTATGTTCCTTCAGGTAACGAATTGCTTCGCTTCCAGCACTGTAGTATAATTCCATTCCCACTTTGTAGTAGGTGACCAGATTTCCCAGTTCATCCACCAGGATCTTCATTTTGTCGAATGAATCTACATCCAATGCTACAATTAACCTGTCATCTGCAGTATAGATTTCTTCTCTATCGTCCATTCAAGCGCTCCTTTCCATACATACATCTGAAATATTATACCATCTCAGTCAACTGCTGACACGTAAAAATTTTATATATTCCAGTGAATTCTATCCCCTTTATTACATCCATTTAATGTATAATAAGACTATATCGTTCTTTTACTATCAAGAGGAATACTATAATGGCGGAAGAAATCAAAAAAATTACTCAAGCTGAAGAAATCAGAAAGCATATACGGGAGATCTATGATAAGAACCCGTTCATGCATGATTATTTTCATATTAATATTGACGAAATTCATTGTGGCAGTGTCACTGTCAGCCTGAAGACAGATCCTTCCAAGCACAATAACCATACAGGAAGACTTCATGGCGGTGTCCTTGTTGCCCTTGCGGATTCGGTAACCGGTGTTACCAGTGCATCAGTGGGAGCTTCCGTAGTTACAGTAGCCATGACCATGAATTTTATCCGGACTGCTGAACCAGGAGAAACAATTCGCGTAAAAAGCCATATCACTCATAATGGGCATACAACCATTATTATTGCCGCTGATATGTACGATGAGAAAAATCATCTGATGGCCAATATTCTGGCAACCATGATGGTTATGAAAACATTTCCTGAGATCCCAAGATACTGGGAGGGTTAAGGAGACTTCATTCCTGATGCCGGACAGGATCAAAAAACATGGGTGAGATATATTCTTACCCATGTTTTTTGTTGACCATAAGATCTGCTTTTTCTACGGCCTGTATAAAATTTCTGATCTTCTCAGGATCTTTTCCTCCTGCATGATCATGCTCAACACCAGAAGATACATCAACCATCTGAGGATGCACAGTAAGAATGGCGTCCAATACATTATGCTCATTCAATCCGCCAGCCAGTGCCCAGGGAATATTCCCTCTTTGAAATTTACTCAGCATATCCCATTCAAAAGGCCTGCCACTCCCTGGTGCAGCAGCATCAAACAGATAATATGATATCTTCCCACTTCTTTCGATGGTCATCATACTGCCATCCATATTAACAGCACGAATAATTGGTATGGTAATCTGCTGCAGTACTTCTTCTTTTAATTCACCATGAACCTGCACGTAATCAAAGCCTGCATTTTCTATCTGTCTTATCTGTTCCAGATCAGGAGATACTGTTACTGCCACTTTCTTTACCTTTTCCGGCGCATATGCCATAATCTCTTTCGCCTTTTCCAGAGTCACATTCCGCCTGCTTCTGGGAACAAAAAGTACCATTCCCATGAAGGAAACTTCTGGATAATGGATATAGGAGGCTTCCTCTGGATAAGTGATTCCACAGATTTTAATTTCAGTCTTCATAGCATATCCACTCTTAATCCTGCGTCACGCCGGTAGTAACGTTTATTTTCATCGTTTCAATTGACATACCTGTTGTATATTCAATTTCCTTCTGTACTTTATCCCGCATCAAATGAATTACTTTTTTAATATCTTCCGGTGTACCGGTACGTACATTCACATCAAGATAAAGAATCAGTCCATTCACCTGACTCTCACTTTTTTTACTTTTTACACGACGGATTTTTATTTTCTTTACACTCTTTGCTGCATAATAAACCAGATCTTCAATTACTTTATCGGCAAAGGTCAATTTTCCGTAATAACTGAATACGGGGCGGACGACAGACCGTTCATCCCATTCGCTGAACCGGCGGGATTTCTTCTTTCTGTTTCTCAGGAACCGGAGGGGATCCACAAGATATCCCTTAAAATATGGTTTCAATTCCATGGTAGGAACAGGAATAACATGCTTGCCTTCCTTGTACCTGGCTTCATTGGCTTTCAAAATATCTTCCGGTTTCGCTACATCTTCAATACGGATATATTTAAAGGGCGCAGGAAGTTCAAGTGCTTTTGCAATCGTATTAACCATTCGATCCGATGTGCCAAGAATCAGTACTCTTTCCGGATTGATCCTTTTCAGTGCTGCTCTGACTTCCTCTTTTTGCTCTTTGTCCCAGAATATAGCACGCCTTACCGCTTTCAATCTGCTTTCTTCCCTTTTTGCAGATTTCCCTGCTACAATACGGCTGTGATAGATAAGAATGCCATCGTCAATTATGCAGGAAGCCTGATTTTCATAAGCAATAACCAGAGCTCTGTCACTTTTTCCTGTACCTGGCGGCCCATAAAATCCTATTACTTCCATAGCTTTGCTCCTTTTATTATAAAAACTCCATCACCTGTAAGAGAATGACACTTCTCATTATTACTACTGCATATACAGAGAAATCTATCTAAGGCAGCATGCAGGTATAGAAAAAGCAAGTGACTCCACTTGCTTTCTATTATTCTTCCCCTACGATCTGAACTTCCGTATGAAGATCTACCCCATAATTTTCTTTAACTTTTTCCTGGATATGGTGAATGAGCTGAAGCATATCTGCACAACTTGCATGCCCTTCATTGATCAGGAAACCTGCATGTTTCTGACTGACCTGCGCATCCCCTACTGCATATCCCTTAAGTCCAAGCTCTTCAATCATCTGTCCTACGAAATGACCTTCCGGACGTTTAAAGGTGCTTCCTGCACTTCTCTTTTCCAAAGGCTGCTTTACTCTTCTTCTATGATTCAGATCATCCATCAGATCCCTTATGTCCTTCTGGTTCCCTTCTTTTAAAGCAAAAGTAATATCTAAGATGGTTTCCCCATTTTCCATGAAGAGACTATGTCTGTAAGAATACTGAATATCTTTATTTCTGTAAGTGATGATATGTCCTTCTTTATCACAGGTAGTCGCCGAGTCAATGATATTGGACATTTCTCCTCCATAAGCGCCGGCATTCATGTACGCGGCTCCGCCAATGGTTCCTGGAATGCCACTGGCAAATTCCATACCGGAAAGTCCTCTCATACAGGCCGCCTGGGCCACTTCAGCTGTAGATACACCGCTTGACACTTTAAGGAAGTTATCTTTCTGTTCAATCTGATGAAGACATCCTGTATAAATAACTACACCCCTGATGCCTTTATCTCTGACCAGAAGATTAGCACCACCACCCAGAGTAAATACAGGAAGGTGATGTTTATAGGCCAGTTTCAAAATAACGCAAAGTTCCTCAGCAGTTTTTGGAGTTAAAAAACAGTCTGCCGGACCACCAATTCCAAAAGTGGTATGCCGGCGCATTGGTTCATCGATCTTAATCTGTTTATAATCAAGAACACTGGAAAAAATTTCTGTATATTGATTATCCATATATTTCCCTTTTCTATTGAATAAGTTACTTCTATTATTATAAATTTGCTTAGATATCTAGTCAATGGAAATTCATGCATTATCAATGAAAACCACCCATCGATCCTTCTAGAAAAATATTATATTTCCTGCCTTTTCAAGTCTTCATTACATATCTCCACATAAACAGTAAAAGGCGGTAACCATTAAATAATGATTACCGCCTTCAGGTTGTCAATTACAGATCAGTTATTATTATTATTTCTTTTCAATCAGTTTCAGGTCAACAGCAATGTTCTTTTCTACATTTTCACCCTTTGCCAGTTTGAGTGCGGTTTCTACACCGATTTCACCCATCTTGTCCGGCTGCTGAGCAATAGTAGCTGCCATGGATCCATCATTAACTGCTTTAATGCCATCATCAGTGCCATCAAAGCCAATGATGAAGATCTGTTTGTTAGCTGCCTTGGCTGCGCTGACTGCGCCCAATGCCATTTCATCATTCTGTGCAAAGATAGCTTTAACGTCCGGATTAGCCTGAAGAATATTTTCAGCAACAGTCAGGCCCTTGGAACGGTCGAAGTCCGCATTCTGTTTTGCAAGAACTTTCAGTTTCTTGTCTGCAATGTTATGGAAGCCCTGGCCTCTTTCACGGGTAGCAGATGCACCTGGAATACCTTCCAGTTCAGCAACCGGTGTACCTTCTCCCAGTTTGGAAATAATATATTCAGCTGCCATTTCGCCGCCTTTAATATTGTTGGAAGCGATGTGCGCAGCTACTTCACCTTTATCAGAAGAGCGGTCAATTGTAATAACCGGAATCTTTGCTTTATTAGCTGCCAGAACAGAGTTGGAGACAGCAGCAGAGTCTACCGGGTTAACGATAAGTACACTGATATTGCCCTGCAGCAGATCAGCGATATCGTTAGACTGCTTAGCCGGATCATTCTGTGCATCCACAATCTTCACATCAACACCTGCTTTATCAGCAGCTGCTTTAACACTGTTAGCCATGGTTACAAAGAACGGGTTATTCTGTGTGGAAACAGAGAAACCAATAGTAACTTTCTTGGAACCAGCATCGCCGGCAGCCTTCTTATCAGAAGAGCCACAGCCAGAAACGGAAATGAGAGCTGCACCAATGAGAGCAGCCAATGCAATTTTCTTTAACACTTGTTTTCCCCCTTAATTTTTCTTGCGATCCATAAGTACGGCAAGCAGAATAACTACACCTTTGACAACCTGCTGATAGAAACTGGATACATTTAATATGTTAAGGCCGTTGTTCAGGGTACCGATGATCAGTGCACCGATCAGAGTACCAGAAATACGACCCTTACCACCGGCAAGAGATGTACCGCCGAGTACGACTGCAGCAATTGCGTCCAATTCATATCCCATACCTGCAGTAGGCTGGGCACTGTTCAGACGAGCTGTTAAGATAGCACCGGCAATGGCACAAAGACAACCAGTCAATGCATAAGCAAAAATTTTAATTCTATCGATTTTAATACCGGAAATATAGGATACCTTTTCATTTCCCCCTACCGCATAGGTCTGACGGCCCAGTGGTGTTTTCTTTAGAATGAAAAGAAGAACACAGAACGCAATCAGCATAACGATAGCCGGTACCGGAATATCGAGGATGAATCCCTGTCCAAAAGCAGTGAAGAATGGATCATCAGAAAGTCCGGAAATAGGATTACCATTGGTATAAACGAGAGTGGCACCACGGTAAATAGTCATGGTAGCCAATGTCGCAATAAATGGAGCCACTTTACCATAGGAAACGATGATGCCATTGATAGCACCTAAAAGGATGCCGATGAATGCGGAAAAGACAATGGCCATTTCTGGATTGGTTCCCTTTGTAATCATGCTTGCCATAAGGGCACTGGACAGGGCCAGGATACTGCCGACAGAAAGATCAATGCCGCCGGTCAGAATGACAAATGTCATGCCGAATGCAATCAGTGCATTAATGGAAATCTGACGGGCCAGATTTTTTAAATTGGACGGGTCAATAAAGCTGTCATTTAAGATAGATATAATAACGAAGAGAAGGATCAGACCGATAAGCGGCCCCATTTCTCTAATTACACTTTTGATTTTTACAGAATTCATGCTGTTACTTTCCTCCAGTTGCCAGTGTCATAATGCGTGTTTGGGTAGCATCTTTATGTTCTACAACTCCTGCTACTCGACCTTCGTGAATGACCAGGATACGATCACTCATGCCGATAACTTCAGGGAGTTCAGAAGAAACCATGATGATTGAGACTCCCTTTGCTGTCAGTTCATTCATCAGATCATAAATATCTTTTTTGGCACCAATATCGATACCTCTTGTCGGTTCATCCAGAATCAGAAGTTTGGGCTGCATGCCCACCCATTTAGCAATGACTACCTTCTGCTGATTGCCGCCGGAAAGTGCACCGGCCGGCAGATCTATGCTCTGTGCTTTGACGCCCAGCCTTTTGGATAATGTATTGGAAAATTCATATTCTTTACTGTCATTAATCACATAGCTTTTGGCTAATGATTCTTCATTAGGCAGGGCAATATTTTTCTCAATGGAGAAATCAAGAATAAGCCCTTCTGTTTTTCTGTTTTCAGTAATAAATCCAAATCCCGCTTTAATGGCATTTCTTGGATTTTTGATATGAATTTCTTTGCCTTCAAAGAACATCTGCCCTTTTTCATGAGGATCGACGCCAAAAATGGCACGCATGATTTCTGTACGGCCGGCACCCATAAGACCGGCTACGCCCAGTATTTCGCCTTTTCTAAGGTTAAAGGAAATATCTTCGAAAACTCCAGTCTGAGTAAAATGCTCTACTCTGAAGATTTCATCTCCTGGTACATTGGTACGGGCCGGATAATATTCCCCCATCACGCGTCCAACCATATCGCCTACGATCTGATCCATATTTGTTTCTTCTGTAGGCCGGGAGCTTATGGTCTGTCCATCACGCATGACAGTGATAGTGTCACAGTTATTAAATACTTCTTCCATACGGTGAGAAATATAAATGATGGAAACGCCCCGTTCTTTCAGCTTTCTCATAACTTCAAAGAGTCGGTCTGTTTCTCTTTCTGTAAGAGCAGCAGTCGGTTCATCCATAATAACTGTTTTTGCATCAAGCATAAGGCTTCTTGTAATTTCTGTCATCTGCTGCTGTCCGACAGAGCAGTTTCCAGCAATTTCATCGAGCGGAAGATCAATGCCAATTTCTTTACATTTGTCTTCTGCTATTTTGCGCATTTTCTTGAAATCAATGAAACCCAATCTGGTTTTAGGCTGATTCATTAAGAAAAGGTTTTCCAGTACAGAAAGGTTCGGCCAGATATTCAGTTCCTGATGGATGAATGCTATGCCATGTTCTTCTGCATCCTTATTATTGTGAAAGGTGATTTCCTTTCCGTCAACCATAATAGTACCTGCATCCGCCTTATGGATACCGGTCAGAATGTTCATTAAGGTGGATTTGCCTGCCCCATTTTCTCCCATAAGCGCATGAACTTCGCCAGGGCGAATATGGAGATTTACACCCCCCAGCACCTTGTTGGTGCCAAAGGATTTGCAAATTCCTATCATATTTATATCCATGTAATTCAGATACCTCTCTTAGAAGATGACACCGGATTGCAAAATAACATTAGAATATGGTGTAATTTCACCGGTGCGAATAACACATTTACAGTCTTTTTCCCAGACTTTTAACTGTTCATGATCCTTAAGCAGAACCCATTCCACCTTATCTTCTGGAAATACTTCCTGAAGTGCTTTCCACTGAGCAGGGTTCTGTACTCTGGTTTCTGGAGCAATGTAAATTTTTTCAATCTGCATGTATTTTGCCATTTCCTTAATGACTTCAATAAAAGGAGGCTCGCCCAGTCTTAAGGCCAGATCTATCTTCTTTACTCCTGATGGTACCGGCAGGCCGCAGTCACCTACACAGATTTTATCTGTATGACCAAGATCTGCTAATACTTTAGCAATATCACTGTTAAGTATTCCTACTTTCTGCATGACAGCATATCCTCTACTTCTTCCCGCCAGGGCATACCACCCTGAGCACCAATCTTTCCAACGGAAAGGGCAGCCGCCGCATTGGCAAAGCGAATGGATTCTTTAATAGAAAGCCCTTCAGCTCTTCCTGCAGCAAATGCACCATTAAATGTATCGCCTGCGCCGGTCGTATCAACAACAGGCACCTGGAACCCTTCTACATGAACCACTTCTGTATCTGTACCATACATGACACCCTCTTTGCCTACAGTCATGATGACCTTTCCACTGTAAGCCTTAAGGATTTCTTCTCTTGTCATTCCCGGGAACATAAGAGCTGCTTCATGTTCATTAGGAGTAATATAGGTGACTTTATCGATCCAATCTTTAGGAATCTCCATATATGGAGCTGGATTCAGCATAACGGGAATCTGCTTTTCATGGCAGCGGTCAATGATATAACCGATGGTTTCCATAGGAATCTCATGCTGAAGCAGGACCAAATCTGATGAAGCAATAATATCGAAAGCTTCATCAACGACTTTGCGGTCCACTTTATCATTGGCACCCTTTAAAACGATAATACTGTTATCCCCTTCTGCCAGTGTAATATGTGCAGTACCGGTGTGAACGCCCTTCAGTACAGAAACATGGTCTGTATTGACCTTACTTTTTCTAAGTGCATCCAGCATCATCTGACCATATGCGTCATCACCAACACAGCCAATCATATAAACCGTTTCACCCAAACGGGAAGCGGCTACTGCCTGATTGGCACCTTTTCCGCCAGGAGATACGACCAGCTGCCTGCCCATAACTGTTTCGCCGGCCAATGGTCTTCTTTCCGCTTCTACAGTCAGGTCCATATTACAACTTCCAATTACAGAGATGTGTCTCATGTAAACCTCCACTACTTATATTATTGCACGCACGCTAAAGGCACACTTTTGCAAGTTAACGATATTATTTTATCACACCGCACCAGGAGATTAAAGATTATTTGTGATGATATGCCTATAAATATATTCTCTACCTTTATATAACATAGTACAAAAGGGAAGATATTCCTGTATTCTCCATGGCATGCACGCAACAAATGCATAAGTGTCTGATAGTAAAACCGTGAAGATCAATTGACCTTCACGGCTTGTTTCATATAAATTATCTGTCTACGTTAGTCATATCCCGGGGAACAACCCATTGATTGTATTCCTCTTCAGTAACAAATCCCAAAGCAAGAGATGCTTCTTTAAGGGAACTGTTATCTGCAAATGCTTTTTTAGCAATCTTTGCAGATTTTTCATAACCAATATGTGGAGACAGCGCAGTAACCAGCATCAGGGATTTTTCAACCAGTTCAGCCATTCTTTCATCATTGACTTCAATTCCCTTTGCACAGTGAATATTAAAGGAGTCAATCGCCTGACCCAGAAGTTTTACAGATTCAATAAATGTATCAGCCAGTACCGGTGCATACACATTCAATTCGAAACGCCCCTGCGAAGAAGCCATGGAAACAACGGTCTGATTACCATGTACACGGCATGCCACCATTGTAAGCGCTTCACACTGTGTTGGATTTACTTTTCCCGGCATAATGGAAGAACCCGGTTCATTGGCAGGAATGGTCAGTTCTCCCAGTCCAGCTCTTGGCCCGCCGGCAAGGAGTCGGATATCATCTGCAAATTTCATGCAGTCTCCGGCCAGTGCATCGAGGGCACCATGAGCGAAAACCATATCATCTCTGGCAGTTAATGCGTAGAATTTATTTGCCGCGGAAATAAAGGGAATACCGGTTTCTTCAGAAATTGCTTTTGATACCAGTTCTCCAAAATCTTTAGGGCTGTTAAGTCCAGTACCAACTGCAGTGCCGCCGATAGCCAGTTCATGGAGATATTTTTCGCTGTTCTGAAGCATATCCTTAGATTTTTTCAACATTTCCAGCCATCCGGAAACTTCCTGCCCAAAGGTAAGAGGTACAGCATCCTGTACATGAGTACGGCCGATTTTAACGGTATGCATATACTTTTTTGCCTTTTCTTCAAAGGTAGCAATCAGTTCATCCAGCGGTCCATAAAGATACTGGTGAAGTGCATATACAGATGCTACATGAAGGGCTGTCGGGAATGTATCATTAGAGGATTGTGCCATATTGACATCATCATTGGGATGAACTTTTTTATCAATACCTTCCTTTTCCAGTTTTGCATTGGCAATATGTGCAACCACTTCGTTCATGTTCATATTACTCTGGGTGCCGGAACCGGTCTGGTACACAACCAGCGGGAATTCATTATTCCATTTGCCTGCGAGAATTTCATCGCATGCACTGCAGATAGCTTTCGCCTTATCCGGATCAAGGCTTCCCCTTTCACTGTTAACTTTAGCTGCACATTTTTTCAGAACAGCAAAAGCGCGGATAATTTCAACAGGCATTACATGACCAATCTTGAAATTTTCAAAAGAACGCTGAGTCTGTGCTCCCCACATATGATCTGCAGGAACCTTAACTTCACCTAAAGAATCATGTTCGATACGATATTCCATATTCTCACTCCTCTTTGAAAACTGCATATATCCGTTTATACTGCTTTTATTCTATCATCTTTCAATTTTATTAGAAACAGGCTTGAGAAATCAGTCTAATAGAATGGCTTATCCATTCAAATGACTCATACTTGAAAGAAAAGATGCGTCTTCCGTTTTATCCAGATCAGGCCGACGGTTATAGACTTTTAATGTGTATGATTTTCTTTCATGCCACAGGAGCCTGATTCACTGGTACTTTCATTATAAATCCCCCATTAGTGAATGGAATATTCATTAACGGGGGATGCCAGATATCTTATTTAACAGACTGAATGATCTTCATGAGTTCATCTTTCTTTTCTTCCAGAAGTTTACGGTCTCCTCTTGTTTCCATATTCAATCGGATGACCGGTTCTGTGTTGGAGGAACGGAGATTGAATCTGTAATTTTCAAATTCTATTCCAATGCCATCGATCTTATCAATCTTCAATGCTTCTTTACCATATACTTCTGTTACTTTTTCTATAACCCCCCTGCTGTCTTTGACAGTCAGATTGATTTCACCGCTGCAGGGGAATTCCTTTTCCATCTCGGCCACCAGTTCACCCAGATGTTTTCCCTTTTCACTCATGATCTGAGCTACGATGAGCCAGGGAATCATGCCGGAATCACAGTAGGAAAAATCGCGGAAGAAATGGTGGGCGGAATTTTCTGCGCCATAGATACCTTTGTATTTGCGCTGCGTTTCCTTCATGAATGCATGTCCACCTTTGGACTCTACATATTTCCCGCCATTTTCTTTACAAATTTTTTCTGTACACCAGAATACCCTTGGATCATGGATAATAGTATCCCCATGACTCTTTTTCAGGAAATATTCAGCAAGGAGACCAACCATGTAATATCCTTCTACAAAATGGCCGTTTTCATCAATAAAGAAGCATCGGTCAAAATCCCCATCCCACGCAATTCCAAGATCTGCCTTTTCTGCAATCACCGCGTCGACCAGCGGCTTTCTGCATTCTTCCAGCATGGGATTTGGTACACCATGAGGAAAAGAACCATCAGGTTCCATATATAATTCAGTAAACTGAAACGGCAGATAAGTCTTTAATTTTTCAAAGGCTACATTGGCGCAGCCATTTCCTGCATTTACCACAATATGAAAAGGTTTCATCTTTTTGAGATCTACAAAACTTAAGACAGTCTGTACATAGTCGTCAAGAATATCCTTATGAACCATTTTCCCTTTCACCGGTGCATCAGTAAATTTTCCAGAAAATGCGACTTTCTCAATATCTTTAAGCCCGGTATCTGCGCTGACCGGAATGCCTTCCTGTCGAACGATCTTAATGCCATTATAGTCAGAAGGGTTATGGCTGGCTGTAATCATGAAACCGCCATCCATATGATAGAAGAATGTACCAAAGTACATCATGTCTGTACCGCAGAGGCCGATATTATATACATCAGCACCGCCGTCCATCAGACCTTCTGCTGCTGCTTCACTGATTCTTCTGGAGCTTTCTCTTACATCATATCCGATACACATGGTTCTGGGATGATAGAGTTCAGCATAGGCTCTTCCTACACGGTAGGCAAGTTCCTCATTTACTTCTGTAGGAACGATGCCGCGGATATCGTAAGCTTTGAATCCATTATGAGACATTTCTAAGGTCTCCATCTGTCATCTTCCTCCTTCTTCTGTCTGTTCTTTTAATCTTTCCAATACCTTAAGATACCCGTCTGCCCCGTACTTCAGGCAGCGTTTTACTCTGGAAATGGTTGCTGTACTGGCACCGGTTTTATTTTCAATCTGATCATATTTTTCTCCCGCTTCCAGCATACGGGCTACCTCAAGACGCTGGGACATATCTCTAAGTTCATTAATCGTGCAGAGATCTTCAAAGAATTCATAACATTCTTCTCTTGTTTTCAAAGAAAGTATACCATCAAACAAAGCATCCATTAACGGATTCACAAGTCTTTGATTTACGCTCATAAGTGAACACTCCTTTATTTGTAATCAGCAGTAATTGAATCTATTCACTTTAGTGTATTATAGCATTACAGATGCAGTATCAACAAGAAATCTGTTTTATTTAATCTTTATTTACATGGAAAATCAATGCTTTTTCCGCATAAAATATTACATTTCCCGTATCAGATAAATTGCAAAAAATCTATTGACATATTTCCATAAAGAGAGTAGTATAATCTCAACCTTTCATACAGGTAAAATTGAATAGCAATTCATCATGAGTGGCGGAGGGACTGGCCCTTTGAAGCCACGGCAACCATTCTTTACAGAAACGGTGCCAATTCCAGCGGGTATTATATGCTCGAAAGATGATGTCATTTTACACTTTCATCTTTCGATGAAAGTTTTTTTGTTATAAGGAGAAGCCAATGATTGAACTGAAACATATAACTAAATTATATGGAAATTTCAAAGCACTGGATGATATCAACGTCACCATAAACGATGGAGAAATTTATGGCATCGTCGGACAATCAGGTGCTGGCAAATCTACATTGATCCGATGCATTAATATGCTGGAGTCCCCTTCTTCCGGCAATGTTGTAATCGATGGAAAAGATCTGACAAAACTTTCCAAATCACAGCTCCGGGAAGAGCGGAAGAAAATCGGAATGATTTTCCAGCATTTCAATCTGCTCTCCAACAGAACAGTAGCAGAAAATATTTCATTCCCTCTTGAACTTTCCAATGTTTCCAAATCAGAACGGACGAAACGGATCGATGAAATCCTTGAACTGGTGGGACTTACAGAATATAAGAACAAGTATCCTTCCCAGCTTTCCGGCGGTCAGAAACAGCGTGTCGGTATCGCCCGCGCCATTGTTTCCAATCCGTCTGTACTTCTTTCAGACGAAGCCACCAGTGCATTGGATCCGGAAACTGTAAAATCCATCCTTCAGCTTCTGAAAGATATCAATAAGAAAATGGGCATCACTATCGTCATGATCACTCATCAGATGGAAGTGGTGAAGGAAATTGCCGAACGGATAGCAGTCATTGAAAAGGGACAGATCATTGAAGAAGGACAGGTCGTTGATCTTTTCACAAATCCGAAGACCAAGACCCTGAAAAAATTCGTCGGTTCCGTCATGTCTTCCGATGTACCAGAACAGCTTTCCCATATGAACATGACAGAAGAAAAACAGAACGATTCAGATCAGACGATTATGCGGCTGAAATTCAGAGGCGATGTAGCCAATGAACCAATCATTGCCAATCTGATCAAAGAATATAATCTGGATGTGAGCATTCTTTATGGATCTATCGATTATATCCAGAATGTATCTTTTGGCCAGCTCATCATTATGCTTGACGGCAGTGAAAATGATATGAACAGTGCTCTCGGGCATCTGAAGTCTTTACCAATAACAAGCGAGGTAATCGGATATGTCTCCAGTAATAACTAATCTGCTTCTCAAAAGTCTGGCGGAAACACTGTATATGCTCTCTATCTCTGCACTGATAGCTGCATTGATCGGTATTCCTCTTGGCATACTTCTGGTAGTTACAGAAAAGAATGGAATTCTGTCCTGCCCGTTACTGAATAAACCACTTTCCTTTGTAGTCAATCTGGTTCGCTCCATTCCATTCATTATCCTGATGGTAGCTATCATCCCATTCACAAGACTGGTAGCCGGAAGCTCCATCGGAACCACGGCAGCCATTGTCCCCCTGACCATTGCTGCCATCCCCTACACAGCCCGCATGGTGGAGACATCCATTCGAGAAATCCCTTTTGGGCTGATTGAAGCTGCTGAATCCATGGGAGCTTCTCCCCTCCAGATTATCTGGAAGGTCCTCATTCCAGAAGCTCTCCCCTCTGTTATTGAAAACATTACCGTTGTCATCGTTTCCTTGATCGGTTCTTCTGCAATGGCAGGTACCATTGGCGGCGGCGGTCTTGGCGACCTTGCCATCCGCTACGGTTATCAGCGTTTCCAGGCTGATGTGATGATCGCTACTATCGTTGTTCTGATTATAGTAGTACAGCTGATTCAGTTCATTGGAAGCAATCTTGCCAGAAGGACAAACAAAAGGTAAGCCTATAAAGGGATACAGTTCCCTTTATACATAAATTTCATCTTTACAAAGATGAGTAAAAGAGAAAGGAAGTCTTATTATGTTAAAGAAACTCGCTATAGCAACTCTCTGCGCTCTCTCCGCAGCAGCACTGATTACCGGCTGCGGTTCTGGCCAGAAACAGGCTGACAGTTCCGGTGCACCTGCAGAAAAGAAGGAAATCACCGTTGGCGCCACTGCCGGTCCTCACGCAGAAGTTGTAGAAGCCGCTGCAAAAGAAGCCAATAAAAACGGCCTCAAAGTAAATGTGAAAGAATTCTCCGATTATATTACCCCAGATCAGGCCTTAGCTGATGGTGAACTGGATCTGGTTGTTTACCAGCATAAGCCATTTATGGAAAACTTCAATAACCAGCACGGTACACACCTTGTTTCCATCGGAAGGGCTATACTGATGAGAATGGGCATCTACTCCAATAAGGTGAAGAACGTCAATGATCTTCCTGATGGTGCAGTCATTTCTATTCCAAATGATCCAACTAATGAAGGCCGTGGACTTCAGCTGCTCCAGAAAGCCGGCCTTATCAAATTAAAGGATGGCGTCGGAATGAAGGCTACCCCTGCTGATGTAGTAGAAAATCCAAAGAACATCCAGTTTAGAGAAATTGAAGCAGCTCAGCTGCCAAGAAGCCTGGATGATGTTGATGCTTCTGTCATTACTATGAACTATGTAATGAGTGCAGGCCTTTCCCCGAAAGACCAAGGTATCTTCCTGGAAGATAAGGACAACCCTTTGGCAGTTATGATTATTGCCGCACGGGAAAAGGACCAGAACCAGCCGGCTTACAAGAAATTCGTACAGGCTTATCAGTCTGATTCTGTCAAGAAATTTATTGCAGAAAAATACAATGGTACCATTGTTCCAGCCTGGGACTGATTATTCAACTGTTTCAATAACAGCAAAACTATAACTTCAAATCCTATAACAGAAAGGGACGAGGCAGATGATAATCTGTCTCGTCCCTTTTATTGGCACCATAAGCAGACTTTTCTGCTCATGATTTTCCCCATCACCTTTTGTTGATACAAGAGCCTTCATACTCATCACACCAAAAGAGCCTCATTTTAGAAAAATCATATTTGAAAGGGAATTCCCTTTCAAATATAAAATATCATCCTTAAAAGCTTTTCTTATCATCATGGATCGACTAAAGCATAATTGATCATCTGTCCTCTATTTAATTTTAACTTCTCTATGATATAATAGTGCCACTAATGATTTCTATAATTTTCTATACAGGAGTATATATGCGATTATTTCATCTTTTCCCCGCATTGGGTGTCAGGAATTACCGTATTTTCTGGTTTACTCAATGGATTGCACTTATTGGATTCTGGCTCCAGCTGACCGCCCAGCAATGGCTTGTCTATACAATGACGGACTCTGCTCTTCTATTAGGCCTTTTATCAGCTTCACAGTTTGCTCCCAGTTTACTTTTCACCATATTTACCGGATTCTGGATCGATAAACACAATAAGAGAAAAATCCTTATGGGAACTCAGGTGGCATATATGATACAGGCTTCCTTTCTAGGACTTCTCCTCTTTACCGGAAATGAGACCTATCTGTGGATACTGTTCTTTGCCTTTGCCATTGGTACCATAGATGCTTTCGATATGCCTGCCCGCATGGCATTTATGCCTGAACTGGTAGGAAAAGAGGCACTGCACAGTGCCATAAGCCTGAATTCCGCCAACTTTAACATTACCCGTATGGTTGGCCCACTTCTGGCAGCATTCCTTTTGAATTACCTTTCTTACAGTACTCTTTTCTTCATGAATGCGCTCTCGCTGATACCCATCATCTTTGCCTATCGCTCAATGAATGTGAATTCTGTAATTGAGAAAGCAGAAAAACGTCATCCTTTGCAGGAAATCAGAGAAGGCATCATTCAGGCGAAGAAAAATCCTGTCATTTACAAAAATCTTATCGCCGCCGGGCTGGTAAGCGGTCTGATTCTCAATCTTGGTACCTATGGCCCTCTCTTTGCTGACCGGGTCCTTCATGCAGGAATTAATGGATTTGGTTCTATTCTCTTTGCTGCCGGTACCGGTTCTATGATCAGCGGTATATGGTCTGCCACTTCCAAACGTCCCCTGTCCCAGAAATCAATTTTCTATTTCTCCATTCTCTGCGGACTTCTTCTTATTGCAGTAAGCCATATCAGCGTCATGATTCCTGCTCTTTTTGTTTTCGCATTCCTTGGTTTTGTAATCATCCTCTTTATGGTCAACTGCAACACAGCCATTCAGATGGCCGCACCTAAAGAGTATCTGGGAAGAATCATGGGGCTCTATACTTTTGTATTCCTGGGAAGTGCCCCCTTTGGTTCTCTTCTTGTAAGCTCCATCATTGAATACCTTGGCACATCTATGGGACTTCTGGTGACCGGGATACTGGAAATCATCTGTATCCTTCTATTCGCCCGGCCTACAGATGCGGAATGCAGAGCTGTGAGAATGAATAAGGATTGATAGACTCCTTTATCATTCCTTTTAAAATAAACAGCAGAAAAAACTGTTCTGATAAATACAAATCCCGATTGACAGATACAACACCTGTCAATCGGGATCATTTATATCAGAACAGTTTTTTATTTACGGATTTTTTCAATTGTTTTGGTAGTGGAATAGCCGTCTACAAAGGAAAGTATCTTTACCTTCCCTGCATATTCTCTTCCAATGACCTCTTCCTCTTTGTAGTCCCCGCCTTTAACAAGAATATCCGGTCTTAATACAGAAAGAAGTTCCTTTGGTGTATCTTCATTAAAGATTACAACTTCATCCACTGAACGAAGAGATGCCAGCATGAAACTGCGGTCCATTTCATTATTAATGGGCCTTTCTTTACCTTTCAGTCTTTTTACTGAATCATCAGAATTGAGTCCCACGATGAGATGTCTGCCTAACGCAGCTGCCTGCTGTAAATAGGTGACATGACCTCTGTGAAGAATATCAAAACATCCATTGGTGAATACTACGGTTTCTCCATTTTCTTTCCACTGATTCACCTTTTCTTCTGCTTCTTTCCATGAAAGCGGCTTATAGGTCAGACGGAATGTATCATTTAAAGTCCAGGCATCCAGAAGTTCTTCTCTTTTTACCTGATAGGTCCCCACCTTGGAGACTGCAATTCCTGCTGCCTTATTGGCAAGTTCCAGTGTGGTCCGCATATCCATATGATTTGCCACTGCAACCGCCGTGACTGCTATGACTGTATCTCCTGCTCCGGATACATCAAACACATCCTGTGCAACAGAAGCACGATGTATAATCTCCCCTGCGCTGATGTCTGTAATTCCTTTTTCTGAACGGGTTACAAAGACATGGGTCAGATGGAATTTCTTCCTGCACGCTTCTCCTGCTTCTGAGATAGCCTCATCTTCGTTTGGTATTTCCTTACCTGTACAGTCGGAAAGTTCTTTCAGATTAGGGGTAATACCAAAAGCACCATCATACTTTGTCCAGTCGCTTCCCTTAGGATCTACCAGCACAGGAACCTGGTGTTCCCCGGCCAGATGAATGACTGCCTGCGCCAGTTCATCAGTAATCATTCCCTTGCCGTAATCAGAAAGGACGATACTGCCCAACCCCGCCTTGATCAGTTTTTTCAGCCATGATAGGACAGAATTTACCTGTTCAGGAGAAGGATGCTTTTTGATTTCATAATCAAGACGCATCATCTGCTGACGGGCACCTAAAATACGGATCTTGGCGGTAGTGTGGTAATCATCAGCAGTAATGATACCGCTCATATCTATGCCCGCCTTTTCCATCAGGGATGAAAGGATATCTCCATCACGGTCTCTTCCTTTCATGCCTGCTGCAAATACCTGACATCCCAGAGAAGCAAGATTGGCTGCCGTATTGGCCGCCCCGCCCAGTACATCTCTTTGAGATTCCACAAGATTTACGGGCACCGGAGCCTCTGGAGAAATGCGATTCACCTTTCCTGTAATATAGCGGTCAGTCATTATATCGCCAATGACTGCTACTTTTATATGCATAATATCATGCTGCAAAAAATGTTCACCGTCTAACTGCATATAATCTCCTGTCATCTAATTAAAAAATATATTACTTATTATATCAAATCCGAGGCAACAGTACAGGAAAAAGGTCCATTGTGTAAAAATATCGCCCTCCCACTTTCCATAACCCGTTCTGTTTATCCCAATACGATCATTAAACCAGGTAACACCATGAAAGCAAAAGGAAGAACTTTCGCACCCGGAAAATACATGAGAAGGTTCTTCCTGTTTTTTGTTTTAATCTTTAATGACGGCTCCTGCCTGAGCAATCAGAGTAATCAGCGCCATACCTTTTCTGCAGCGCTGGCCATTTTTTCATAACCTTTTCGATTGGGATGAATACCATCAGAATACCATTCATCTTCTGCCGGTATTGCTTTTGCGAAATCAATAACCGGTATTTTAAGTCTTGCCCCGAAGTTTCTAAGAAATTTGGCAAATTCAGTCAGATCACGCTGGTTCTGCTCATAGGCATATTCTGCTTCCCATCCGGTCTCGATACTGTAAGGAGTAGCAAGCAGTGGTATTCCCAGTGTAAGAGGTACTCTCTCTGCCATATTTTCAATATGGTTTCTGATTCCCTTTTCTATGACGTCGAGACGGATACCATCCAAAATATCATTTGTTCCGCCCATAAAGAAGAATCCTTCACCTGTTCCTGCCCTTTGTACCAGGAATGACATTTGGGTAAGAATATCCGATGAATGAGCTCCCAGTGCACCATGATTTACAAAATTGACACCGCTCATACGCCGTCCTGTAATGTCCACCCAGCCTTCCCCCAGACGAACTCCATAGCCGGCAGTCAGACTGTCCCCAAAACAATGGATGATCCGAATATTCTTTTTATCCCAGAACTGACTCATTGGAATCACCTTCCTTATGCATACAACAAGGGATATCCTGTATTTATTATAACATTATATGACCATATCATGATAAATAATTATAATAATCATATCCATTCCACATATCTCATTCCAGAAGAAATGAGAATTCCCGCCAAACAGCAGCAAAAAAAGAACTGCCTCATAAGAGACAGTTCTTCAGGGTTCAGATATTATTCATCATCAGTTATCGGTTTTCTTGGTTTTCTGAAACCATGAATCTTTTCAATAACGATGAAGAGCATAGGAACGATGAATATCTGGAAGAATGTAGCAGATAACACGCCGAATACGACTGCAATACCCATTTCAGAACGGGAATTGGACCCTGCACCAGTTGAAAGTGCCAGAGGGATGTTACCTACAATGAAAGCAAGGGAGGTCATCAGAATTGGACGCAGACGGATCATGGATGCTTCAATCGATGCCTTTACAACTTCCATACCGCTATCCACACGGACCTTCGCATATTCGACAATCAATATGGCATTTTTCGCTGCCAGACCAATGATGGTGAGAAGACCGATCTGGAAATAGATATCATTGTATACATTGAATGCAAAGGCGCCAAGGCAGGCTCCGAAGAAACCGGTTGGAATCCCCAGAATGACAGAGAATGGAACCTTCCAGCTTTCGTAAAGTGCTGCCAGAGAAAGGAATACGAAGAGCATTCCCAATGCCAGTGCATATACCGTCTTGCCGCCCGCTTCTCTTTCCTGTGCAGAAGATTCAGCAAATGAATATGCGTAACCGGTTGGTAATGTTTCCTTCGCTACTTCTTCCAGAGCATTCAATGCCTGACCGGAAGAGTACCCCTCAGCCTGATTACCACCAATATTAACAGCAGGGAAGTTATTGTAACGGGTAATAACCGCAACTGCGTTGGATTTCTTAGGAGTAATGAAGTTGCTGATCGGAACCATATTGCCGCTGCTGTCCCTTACAGAAAGGAATTTGTTATCGTTAGGACTCATACGATATGGCATGTCTGCCTGAGCAACAACCTTGAAGTTTCTTCCGTAAATGGTGAAATCATTAATCGGTACGGAACCGTAGAATGCCTGTAATGCAGTGAAGATATCAGCTACATTGACTCCATTCTTAGCTGCTTTTTCCCTGTCAATATCAAAATTATAGGAAGGCATGTCCATACGGAATGTAGTGTAGGCCATCTGAATTTCCGGACGCTGATTGGCAGCTGCCAGGAATTTATTCACTACAGCCTGCATGTTTTCGTTGGAATCCCCTTTCTTATTCTGAATGTAAAGGGAGAAACCGCCAGAGTTACCGAGACCTGGAATTGGAGCCGGGTTCAGCGGCATGACAGTAACGCCAGGATGGGTGGCATTGAATGCAAAGGCTTTTGCCATAATCGCAGAGAGCTGTTCAGATTTGCTCTTACGTTCATCCCATGGTTTCAGTTTGATGAAGGCAACGCCGGCATTCGGCTTCTGACCACCAGAGATAATATCAAATCCTACTACCCCCTGTGGTGCCTCTACAGCAGGATCCTCTTTCATGAATTTAAGATATTCCGTCATGTACTGAGCTGTTCTTACATTGACCGCACCTTCAGGAAGCTGTACGGAAGTAAGGAATATCCCGTTATCTTCCTGTGGGATAAAAGCCGTCGGAAGTTTAATGAACATGAAGAGGGATGCCGCAAAGAGGATGACCAGAGTACCAATCGGTACATAAATCTTATGTGCCAGTTTGGTAAGGATGGTTCCATAGACTTCAACCATCCGGTCAAATCCATCATTAAATTTATCCCACATCCGCTCAATTCTTCCCTTATCAGCCTTTTTCTTTGCCGGCTTCAGCATGCCTGCACAAAGTGCCGGTGTAAGGGAGAGCGCAACGAATGCAGAGAAAAGTACGGATAATGCAATCGTTAATGCGAACTGCTTATACAGAATACCCATAATGCCGCCCAGGAAAGCAACCGGTACGAATACAGCTGCCAGCACCACAGCGACGCCGATTACCGGGCTCTGTACTTTCTGCATAGCGGCTACTGTTGCTTCCTTAGGTGAAAGGTTATTGTAGCGCATTTCATATTCTACCGCTTCAATAACTACAATCGCATCATCGACAACAAGCCCGATAGCCAGTACCATCGCAAAGAGAGTAAGGGTATTGATCGTGAATCCCATGACTGTAAAGGATGCAATGGTTGCCAAGAGGGATACTGGAACAGCAATCATAGGAATGACTGTAGATCTCCAGTTCTGGAGGAAAACATACACGATAAGCGCAACAATGATCAGTGCTTCCAGAAAGGTTTCAAGTACTTCCTTAATAGAAGCAAAAATGAAGTCTGTGTTATCCATATTGATAACATAGGTCATATCATCCGGGAAAGATTTCGCATCTTCTGCAATCTTGGCCTTAATAGCACCAATGGTCTGAATCGCATTGGCATCATCGGTCAGAGAGAATGCAATGGTAGATGCTTCATAATCTCCTGCGCGGGCAATGAAATCATATCCTCTTGCATCCAGTTCAACTCTGGCAACGTCTTTCAGGCGGAGAAGGCTTCCGTCACTATTGGTACGAAGAATGATATTGCCAAATTCTTCTGCTGTGACAAGACGCCCCTGTGCTGTAATGACATACTGGAACGGCTGATCCGAAGATACAGGAGCTGCACCGATATTACCGGCTGCAATCTGCTGGTTCTGTGCAGAAACGGCAGAAATAATTTCAGCAGCAGTAATATTATTCTGTGCCATCTTTGATGGATCCATCCATATGCGCATAGCGAAGTCGGAACCGAATTCCTGTACTGTACCAACACCAGGGATGGATTTCAATTCATCAAGATAGTTCATACTGAAGTAATTCTTCAGGAATGTTTTATCATAGGTGCCATTTGGAGAATACAGACTGATGACAAGTGCCATATCCCCAGAGGATTTTGTTGTTGTAACACCAATATTTTTTACAGTGTCCGGAAGTGCCGCTTCAGATGAAGTAACGCCATTCTGTACACGGACAGTTGCCATGTCAGAATCGGTTTCCATTTTAAACTGCACCGTCAGAGAATAAGTACCGTTGGAGTTACTGTTCGAGTTCATACTGTCGAATCCTTCAACTCCGACTACGTTCTTTTCTATGACTTCTGCTACCGTCTGTGCCACGACTTCCGCGTCAGCACCGGCATAAGTAGCTCTTACGTTAACCTGAGGCGGTGTAATCTTAGGATAACGGTCAACTGGTAACGTAAAAATGGCAAGAATACCTGCAATGGAAAGTACCAGTGCCACAACGATAGCAAAGATAGGACGTTTAATAAAGAAATTAGCCATAGTCCCTCCTTACTTTGCAGTACCTGTTTGGTCTTTGATGGAGTCTTTCGCGGACTGCTCAAGGGCTTCTTTAGTTGTATCTTCCGGATCCACAGCCTGTCCGACCTGTACCTTGCCCTGACCTTCAACAACGATAACGTCATTTTCATCAAGACCGCTTTCGATGATTGTGTAGATGCCATAGGCAGAGCCCAGCTTAACAGCTTTCTGGGTAATCTTTCCGTCCACAACTACATCTACCAGATCCTTATTCAGCAGCTGAATAAGAGCTTTGGTCGGAATAAGGAGACTTCCCTTGGCAATTTCACTGTCAGAAACGATAGAAGCATACATTCCAGGAATCAGCACATTATCGGGATTAGGGAATGCGGCTTTCATGGAAAGCTGTCCACCATTCATACTTGGATTAATCTGTACAATTTTACCGGTTTCTCCATAAATAGAGCCATCAGAAAGACGGATCTTTACTTCATCCCCCAGGTTTACAGAATCGCTGTTATCTTTTTTCAGTGCCAGATATTCAGCTTCGGACATATCAAACTGTACATATATCGGATCAGAAGATGAAATGGTAACAAGGCCTGTCGTACCGGCAGTTGCAAATGTACCTACATTGACATCATCCATGGAAAGGGTGCCGTCAAATGGTGCAACCACTACAGTATCATTCAGATTGTTGCCAGCGAGATTTACCTGTGCCTCAGCGGCTTCAAGGACACCTTTATATGCCTCTACCGTTGCTTTCTGGCTGTCATATGCCTGCTGGGAAATAGCGCCTGAAGAAATCAGCTGTTCATATCTTGCCAGATCTCTGTTGGCATTTTCATAATTTGCAGCAGCCTGAGCGGCCTGAGCCTGTGCGGCCGCCAGATTGGACTGATAATTTCTTGTATCCAGACGGAAGAGAGGCTGTCCTGCTGTAACCTTTTCACCACCGGAAATATATTTTTCCATAACAGTGCCGGACACTCTGGATCTTACCGGTACCTCCTGCAGTGCCATGATGGAACCTGTATATTCTCTCATGATCGGAGTATCCGATTTGAATGGCTTAAATGTGGTTACTTTAACGGCCTGTTTCTGTGTTGCTGCACTTTTAGAGGATCCGCAACCCCCAATCACTGCTCCTGTTGAAAAGAGAAATCCAGCAGCCATAAAAGCAGCAGCTAACTTCTTATATCTCATACATAACCCCCTTGCAAAAGTTGAAAGTGTAATATTCCATTTATGCCTGTTTTATCTTATGAATCTTTCTTATATTACCAAATAGTTGACTGTTAGTCAACGACCATTTACATATAAAATTTCGAGAAAAATGGCTCTTATACTTTTTCAACCGGTACTTTAACCACTGCTTTTCTCAACTTCCGGGAACCATCAGCTCCCATGCATAACGGACGATGCAGATCTTCAGGGAAAAATACAGCAAATTTTCCGCTGTTAAAATAAAGAAGTGATTCCTTTCCCGGTTTTCCCGGATAAAAGTAAAGGTCTCTGTCTTCGTAGGATTCCATGGGGTCTTTCTCTTCAAAAATCGGCTTTACACCGATCCATTCCTCTTTTCCATCGATTTCAAATTGAATATCAATAAATTTTTTGTGGCCTTCAAGCTTTCTTTGGGATGCCGGTTCTGTCACTGGTGATTCGACAGACATATCACATCCGCATATTTTATACTTTCCGTCTTCCACATCAGCAAATGGAAATTTCTTTACTTCTTTCAGACACTCATATATAAAAGCAGGAATCTGTTTTTCGTATTTTTCTAAAAATTTAATATCTCCAGTAATCATTATGCCCTCCTGAAATAAATGTACATCATTATCATATCATAATTGACCGTGAGTACAATATAGAAAATATCAAAATTATAAATTTCTTGAGACCCATGAAAGAAGAGGCTCCATAAAAATATGCATTGACCATTTAATTTGAATATCCTGCATGTTTTATTCACAGGTAAACAGGCCCCACCTGTCTCTGCAGTCCCCTCATAATATTCATGCAATTAAAATGGATGCTGCCGGATAAGTCGGAACAGCATCCATTCAGTTGTTTTATGATTGGTCAATACTGAAGTAAACCCCTGATGATCAGAGTTTCCCCTGTGCTTTCAATACTTTTTCAGCAGCTCCCATAATGGCCAGCTGTGCATGTTCAAAAGTAAGTCCTCCCTGGAAATACATGACATAAGGTGGTCTTACAGGGCCGTCAGCTGACATCTCAATAGTTGATCCCTGTACAAAGGTACCGGCTGCCATGAGGATAGGGTCCTCATACCCCGGCATAGGTCCAGGTATAGGGGTGGCATCAGAATCTACGGGGGACCAGTTCTGTATGGCTTCTGCGAAGCGGCACATATTTTCTTCAGAATCAAGAGTGACCGTAGTGATAAGGTCAGTTCTGAGATGTCCCGGTTCAGGAGAGGTCTTGAATCCCAGCAGTTTAAATACAGCAGAGCAGAATTCTGCACTCATCATTGCCTGACGGGTCATATGGGGCGCGAGGAAAAGCCCCTGGAAAAATGGACGGTATGAAGCAGCATAGGAACCCATTTCTGCGCCAAGGCCCGGTGCAGACCATACATAGGAACAGAGTTCCACCAGATCCTTACGTCCGCAGATATATGCACCGGTAGGTGCCAGTCCGCCGCCTGCATTCTTGATCAGAGAGCCAGCAGTTATATCCGCCCCCAGTTCGATAGGTTCTTCCTTATTTGTAAATTCACCGTAGCAGTTATCCACAAAGCAGATGGTATCCGGATTCTTTGCTTTAACGGTTTCTATGATTTTTCTGATGTCTTCTGGAAACAGAGAATCCCGGAGCATGTATCCCCGGGAACGCTGAATTTCCACGAGCCGGGTATTTTCATCCACCATTTCAGAAAGGGCTTCCAGATCATAGGTATTTCCCTTAAGAGGAACTTCCTTGTATTTCACGCCTTTGGATTTCAGATTTCCCGGTACATTTCCTGCAATACCAATTACGCTTTCCATAGTATCGTATGGACGGCCTACTGCAGAAATCATGGTATCTCCCGGCTGAAGAAGCGCAAGAAGGACTGTAGCCAGGGCATGGGTGCCTGAAACAAAATGAGGTCTTACCAGGGCACTTTCCGCATGGAAGACATCACACCATATATCTTCTAACATTTCTCTTCCTGAATCACCGTATCCATAACCATTGGATGCAGCAAAATGATAAGCAGAAAGATGGTGCTTTCTGAAAGCTTCCAGTACTTTCTGCGTGTTATAAAGAGAAATTTTTTCCATTTCATGAAAAACAGGCGCACAAAGAGCAAGCGCTTCTTCCTGTACCTGTTGAAGTTTATTATTCATTTTAAATTCATCAGATCCTTTGTATTGTTGAAATTGCGTGTTTGTAAATCAGCTGTGAGCGGTTATCACTGACCAGCAGCACAGTGAAGCTGTCAAAAGATTTCACTTTACCTTTTAACTGGACTCCATTCATCAGAAAAATAGCAACCGGAACATTTTCCTTCCTTGCTTCATTCAAAAATGTATCCTGCAGATTCATTTTACCTTCCATGTTTATTCTCCTCTAAAATATGAAATGACATAGGATGTGACAGTTCTGAACCATTCATCTTCTGTCATAGAGTCACGATTCATCCAGTGTATATAGGGCATTCTCCTATACCATGTCAATTGCCGTTTTGCAAAATGACGGGTATTTTTTTGAATGAGCTCTTCTCCCTCTTCTAATGTCCGTTGTCCTTTAATTACGGGAATCAGTTCCTTATACCCGATTCCTTTCAGAGATTGCACATTCTCAGACAGCCCCTGACTCAACAGGTCCCTGACTTCCTGCACAAGTCCATTCTCGATCATAAAATGAACTCGCTTATTTATTCTATCATATAAAACCGCCCTGTCCATAGTAATTCCTAAAACAGGACCATCATATAGGATAGAATCTGATCTGTCTGGAGTGATTTGCCCTTCACCGGCTTCCAGAAGTTCAAGTCTTCTCATCATCCGCTGAGGATCAGGAGGAAGTTCAGTCTCACCATAAGATTTCAGTGCCTGAATCAGCCCCTCTTTTCCCTTTTCTTCCAGAACTTTTTCCCAATGGCTTCGTCCTTTTACTTTTGGAAGAAAGGAATAGCCCTCCAGAAGTCCCTGTATGTAAAGGCCGGTACCACCGCAGAGAATTGGTATTTTCCCCCGCTGATTTTCCCTGTGAATGATTTCTTTTGCTTTTTCCTGAAAATCGGCGGCAGAATAGGATTCTTCCGGATCCAGTTCATCGACCAGATAATGTTTGATCCCCTGCGCTTCATCAGCCGTTACTTTCGCCGTTCCAATATCCATCTTTTTATAAATCTGAAAAGCATCACCAGAAATAATGGATGAGCCCAGCGCTTTTGCAAGATGAATGGAAAGTGCAGTCTTCCCCGATGCTGTGGGGCCTAATATAGTTATGAGCCTGTCTTTTTTCATATATCAATCACCCCATAAGCTGTGGTCTGTCCTTTTTTGGCATAAACCTCTGTAAAGAGACTGCTTCGAAATAATGGAGAAAAAGGTCTTTCTTTAACTATAATTCTTTTTCTGGCCATATGCAAAGCAGATATCAGTATATCCTCTGATAAGCTGTCATAGGACGCTGCCTTACGGAATCCCTCCATGTGATTTTCTTCCCTTTTGACAGGAGCCCTGAACATGGGATCAAAGTAAATCACATCAAATTTTCCAGATTCCCCATTCTTCAGATATTCAAAGGAATCTCCATGGCAGAGTTCAATCCGGCGGAGCGCCTCTGTCATTTCCTCTTCTTTGGGATCTTTAAAAGTTTGAATGGCTGCTCTTCCTACTTCATAGAGAGGAAGACTTTTTTCAATAGCAGTCACATGACCTCTGTCTCCCAGGAAAAAACTCATAGTCAGGGAATCTCCCCCTTGCCCAAAGGTAGCATCCAGTACAGAACAGTATCCTTCCTGCGGAAGGAGGCTGCATAGCCGGTCATGATGTCCTCTGATAATCTGTTCCTTGCGAAGAACCGATGTACCAAAATGGAAATGATATTCTTCTCCTTTTGTGTAATAAAAGGGGATCTTCTTTCCGTAAATCAGAAATCCTTCCATCTGGAAAGAAGACTCCATCTCCTTCAGTGTTCCTTCTCTCGGGCAGTAAGTCAGATGGAGTGCTTCTGATCTTTTCATGGCTTCCATCTTCACACTGTAGGAATAGTTTCGTATCGTCGTAACTCCAATCATGATCTTTTAAAGAGCCTGCCTAATTCCTGCGGAGTAAATTTGACAATCGTAGGACGCCCATGGGGGCAGACAAAGGGACGGGATGTATGGAAGAGGTCAACGATCAGTTCCTTCATCTGCCGGATGTTAAGAGGGTCCCCTCTCTTGATAGCACCCCTGCATGCCGCATAGGCCATCATTCTGTGACGAAGAGTTTCAGGAGAAGGCACATCCTGTTCATGATAGGCTTTCAGAAGATCTTTGATGATCCGGTCAATATCTGATTCTGATAAATCTTCCGGGGCACCGGTGACTCTGATCACATCAGGTCCTGCCTGTTCAAATGTAACTCCCAGACGTTCTATATCTTTTGCATTCTCTTCCAGGACAGCCATATCTTCCCTGTCCACCTGTACCAGGCAGGGAATCAGAAGTTCCTGTACCGGTATTCCTTCGGCCCTTTCTGCCAGCTGATCATATCTTACTCTTTCATGAGCAGCATGCTGGTCAATGATCAGCAGATCCTGTCCATGCTGGCAGAGGATGAAACAGTCGGATACCTGCCCCAGCGGAACCACCGGTGCATTTTCTTCTTTTCTTTCAAAAAGCAGATCTGCAGTAAGCTTTCTGCCCTTTTGAGATTCTTCCTGACTTCTGTAATCCCGAAATACAGACTGGCTGGAGAAAAGTTTACCGTTATCTGATGGCGGGGTATAGGTATTTCCTGCATGGAAGCTAGTTTCTTTAAGAGACATGTTTCCAGAAGAAGGAATCTCCGGTTTACGGGAAGATGGTGCCCAGTCTCTTGCAACTGTTTCATCTGAAATACCGATATCCGGCTTACCGACCGGTTTATCAATGACTCTGATATCCTGCGGCGCAGATTCAGCACTGGCGATTTCATGGCCCGGATCATTCATCATACTTCTTGCAATACCATCTACAGTTGACTGTGAAGTCAAAGAGCCAAGAACTGCATGATAGACCATCCGGAAGATGCTCTGTTCATCAGAAAATTTAATTTCTCTCTTTTGCGGATGCACATTTACATCTATGAATTCAGGAGATACCTGGAAAGAAAGAACCATTAAAGGATATCCATTCTTAGGAAGAAGGGAGTGGTATGCATTATCTACCGCCTTGGTCACCACTGCACTTTCTACGACCCGTCGGTTGATAATAACCGTCTGATACTGACGGCTGCTTTTCAGAAGAGAAGGTTTTGAAATCAGACCGTCTAAAAATCCATACTCTCCTTCTTCTTTAACGCTAAGCATTTCACCTGCTGTTTTAGTGCCGTACAGGGCAGAAACCACATCTATAAGGCGCCCGTTCCCCGGAGTTTCAATTACCGTACGGCCGTTATTGATAAGACGGAAAGCAATATCCGGATTGGCAAGGGCAAGCTTACCAACCATAGTATTGATTCTGCTGGATTCTGTTCTTTCGGATTTCAGGAATTTTTTTCTTGCCGGTACGTTATAGAAAAGGTCTCTGATTTCTACAGTAGTACCCACAGGAGCCCCGCAGGGTTTGATCTCGGTGATATTCCCCCCTTCCATCTCAAGAACGGTACCCTCTTCATCTTCTCTTCTTCTGGTAGTGATAGCCGCTCTTGACACGGAAGTAATGCTGGCTAAAGCCTCACCCCGGAATCCTAGGGATGCAATGTGATAAATATTATCTACGCATGAAATTTTACTGGTAGCATGACGGAGGACCGATAGTTTCGCATCTTCCGGACTCATACCGCTTCCATCATCAGTAATGCGGATATAGGTCATACCTCCATCTGCAATTTCTACCTCTATCTCGTGAGCTGAAGCGTCTACTGCATTTTCTACCAGTTCCTTGACTGCATTTACCGGTCTTTCTACCACTTCACCGGCAGCAATCTGGTTTGCCGTCACTTCATCAAGAATATGAATGACTGCCATTATCGTACCTCCTTTGCTTCCTTATTGAGGCGGAACAGGATTTCCATGGCTTCAATCGGTGTCTTGCTCATTACATCAAGGTCAGCCAGTTCCTCAATAATCGGAGATGTAAATAAACCTGGTCCCATTGGATTTTCAATCTTCCCTGCCTTTGAAGCAGCAGGAATCTTTTTTTCTCCATCTGCACCTTCTAATCCATGAAGGATGTCATCGGCTCTCTTTAAAAGGGATTCCGGCAGATGAGCGAGCCTTGCCACATGGATGCCATAGCTTCTGTCCGCACATCCTGGAACAATACGGCGAAGGAAAGTGATATCTTTTCCTCTCTCTTTGACAGTTACCGTATAGTTCCTGATATGGCTGCTGTGCTCTGCCATATCAGACAGTTCATGATAATGGGTGGCAAACAGAGTAAATCCATGAATTTTTTCATCAATATACTCTACCACTGCTCTTGCAATACTCATGCCGTCATAAGTACTGGTTCCCCTCCCGATTTCATCGAGAAGAATCAGGCTGTTTTTTGTGGCGTTCCTGAGAATATGGGATACTTCCTGCATTTCAACCATAAAAGTACTCTGACCGGTAGAAATATCATCACTGGCTCCTACTCTTGTAAAAATACGGTCTACTGGTGAGAGAACTGCACTTTTTGCAGGAATAAAGGAACCTGTCTGTGCCATGATAGTCAGCACAGCCACCTGGCGCATATAAGTAGACTTCCCTGCCATATTAGGTCCTGTAATCACAAGGATTTCCTGGTCTCTATGATTCAGCTCCGTATCATTGGGAACAAACATTTCACGGTTCAGTGCATGTTCGACCATGGGATGTCTGCCATCTCTGATGGATATGATTCCTTCATTCTGATTGACAATCCGGGGACGGATGTACCGATCCTTCAGTGCCGCTCTGGCAAGACTTGCAAGACAGTCCAGCTCTGCCAGAGCACGGGCTGTTTTCTGCATATCCGGAATCTCCGGACGGATTTCTGCTTTGACCGCCTGATAGATTTTAAGTTCCAGTTCTTCCGTTTTCTCTTTGGCCGTCAGTGCCTTTGCTTCAAACTCTTTTAATTCAGGAGTAATGTACCTTTCTGCATTCACAAGAGTCTGTTTTCTCATATAATAGGCAGGAACAGGAAGTTTATTTGCATTGGAAATCTCAAAATAATAACCAAATACATTATTGAATCCTATTTTCAGCTTGATCCCTGTCTTCTCTCTTTCCCGTTCTTCCAGATCCGCAATATACTTCTGACTGTTTTCAGAAAGGGACCGTACTTCATCAAGTTCTGAAGAGAATCCTTCTTTAATATACCGGCCATCCCGGATGCTGCCGGTACCATTTTCATTCATGGCACGATCCAGCAAATCAAAGACAGGCCCATGAATTCCGATTTCCCGGTTGAGGGTCTTTAAGATAACAGAACCAGCTCCTCCTAAAAGTCCTTTGATCTTTGGTATCATTTTCAGACTGGATTTAAGAGCAAGCAGATCCTTAGGAGAAGTGGAATTGGTCTCAATGCGGCTCAGGATCCTTTCAAAATCGAAAATCTGGGCAAGACATTCTTCCAGTTCAGTCAGTTCTGTCATATGTCCTGTAAGTTCTTCGATCCCATCCTGCCGGAGAATAATCCGGTTGACATCTCTAAGAGGCCTTTCGAGCCATCTTTTAAGAAGTCTGGCCCCCATGGCCGTATGAGTATAATCCAGAAGCTCAAGGAGGGTGCCCTTTCGTCCCCCATCTCTCATATTTCTGGTGATTTCCAGATTTCTCAGAGTTTCATCGGATAAGGTGAGCGTATAATCTTCCCTGATAGGAAATAGGGAATGAAATTCTGCCGCATCTTTTTTCATCACATTCTTCAGGTAATTGGAAAGAGACGCAAAAGCCTGCTGGATATCAGGATTTTCCATAGTCCCTGCTACAGCCGGGATTTCCGTATCTTCTCTCTCCATGCGGCTTATGAGACAGGCTCCTAAACGGGCAGCTGCGAAGCTTGAAATTTTACTGTAGAAATCATCAGATACGATGCAGATGGCCTCCGCCGGTGAATAGACAGAAAGCATATCGAAGAAATCATCTTTTTCCTTCTTCTTATCCCATACGCCCCACCAGCATTCACCAGTTGATATATCAGCAATGACCACATCAATATCTTTATCCGATTCCAATATACAGGTCAGATAGTTATTGGATTTATCAGCTATAGCATTTTCAAAAAGAATTGTCCCCGGGGTAATAACACGGATAACGTCCCTTTTCACCAATCCCTTTACTTTCTTCGGATCTTCCAGCTGTTCACATACTGCCACCTTATACCCCTTCTGTACAAGACGATAGATGTAAATCTCTGCAGCATGGAAAGGAACACCGCACATAGGTACTCTTCCTTCATCTCCTGCATTTTTCCCTGTAAGAGTCAGTTCCAGCTCGTGGGAAGCGGTCACTGCATCATTATAGAAAAGTTCATAAAAGTCACCAAGACGGTAAAAAAGCAGGCAGTCCTCATAATTGTCCTTTACTTCTTTATACTGTTTCATTAAAGGTGTTTTAGCCATATCATCACCCCGCTTAAATTCTAAGTTTCAGTCTGCTCTTTTCAGTCGATCAATTCTCCCTTAAGTATCCAGGTCTGAGCAACATTGACCTTTACATTACGGGTATCCCCGATTCTGATTCCATCTTCATAGGGGAAGAGAATCATTTTATTGGTAGATGTTCTTCCATACCAGTGATTCGTATCCTGTTTGGATGGTCCTTCCACAATGACCTTGAAAGTAGACCCTTCCATTTCTTTATTTAACTCCAGAGAAATTTCATTTTCTGTATCCATGATTTCCTGAAGGCGGCGATGTTTTGTATCATCATCGATCTGATCATCCATACGGGCTGCTGGAGTTCCGGTTCTTGGAGAATAGATGAAAGTATAGGCAGAGTCAAAACGTACTTCTTTCAGAAGCTCCAGGGTTTCCTGATGCATTTCTTCTGTTTCTCCCGGGAATCCGGTAATCAGATCTGTGGTAACTGCAATATCAGGCATCTTTTCCCGGACATAGGAAAGCAGTTCTTTGAAATGTTCAATCGTATATCCGCGGTTCATCTTCTTTAACATTTCATTGGACCCATGCTGGACAGGAAGATGCATATGGCGGACTACCTTCGGTGAAGCTGCCATGGCATCTACCATGTCAAATGTCATATCTCTCGGATGGGATGTCATATAGCGCACCCGTTCGATTCCGTCAATTTCATCAATAGCCCGGATAAGATCACCAAAATTCGTTCCATTTCTGAAATCAAGGCCATAAGAATTTACATTCTGTCCCAGAAGGGTAATTTCCTTGTATCCTTCTTTTGCAAGGCCTTCAATTTCTTTGCAGATGTCTGGAATGGTTCTGCTGATTTCTCTTCCTCTGACATAAGGGACAATGCAGTAGGTGCAGAACTTGTTACATCCCTGCATAATCGGAATCCATGCGAAAATCTTAGATTTTCTTGATGCTTTCAGTTCACTGTAGTCATTGACGCTGTGAGGATTCCGTTCTGTCTTAACTACATGACCTCCGCGGTCATTTTCTTTATCGGTGATGATTTCTTTTAAATCATGAATATGGTATGGCCCGATGACAAAATCAATGATCGGCATTCTTTCAATCAGCTTGCCTTTATTTTCCTGTGCCATGCATCCAGCAATGCCTAGGATAAGATTTGGGTTCTTTTCTTTTATCTTTTTGACTTCCCCGATTTTTCCATATACTTTTTCTTCTGCATTCTGGCGGACAGAGCAGGTGTTCATGATAATAACATCTGCATCATCCATCTTTTCAGCTGCTTTATATCCTAATTCTTCCAGCTGCCCATTGATACGTTCTGTATCGCTTTCATTCATCTGGCAGCCATAAGTAATGGTGTAATATTTCTTTTCTTCTGTGAGCCGTCTGTTATCCACGACTTACCTCCTGTTGACAATCTATAATTAAACCATTTTATTATTATATCATTTTCCAGCCTTTTCTTGTAATAAAAAAACCTCCCCTTACAGGAAGGTTTCTCATGATGAAATTATTTATCCAGTTTTTTGAAAAGGCTTGCCATTTCCAGAGCATCCATAGCACATTCAAAGCCTTTGTTGCCAGATTTAAGTCCTGCTCTGTTAATAGCCTGTTCAATCGTATCAGTAGTAAGAATGCCGTACAGAACCGGTACACCACTTGAAAGAGAGGCCATAGCCACGCCCTTGGTGACTTCAGTGGCTACATGTTCATAGTGATCGGTTTCACCGCGGATGACTGCTCCCAGACAGATAACCGCATCATATTTGCCGCTTTCTGCCATCTTTTTGGCTGCCAGCGGGATTTCAAAAGCTCCTGGTACCCACGCAAGATCCACATTATCCATATCAACCCCATGACGGGTAAGGCCATCTACAGCGCCATCAATCAGTTTGGAAACGATGACTTCATTGAAACGGGATGCCACCATACCTACACGGATTTCACTTTCGTTAAAAAGACCAGAAATAATATTCATTTTAATCTCCTTTGATGTGAATGATTTTTAAAACAATCAATTGATTCATACTGCATCGGATATTCAGATACCAGTATTCAGGCTTTCGGTTCTTCGATTTCCTTATCCAGTTTCAGCATATGACCCATTTTTTCCTGTTTCACCTTGAGATAATTCTCATCCTCTCTGGTAGGTGCCATTTCAATAGGAACTCTTTCGGTGATCTGGATCCCATATTCCCTTACATCTTCCATTTTGTCCGGGTTATTGGTAAGGAGCCGGATGGAAGACACACCAAGATCTTTAAGGATCTGTGCGCCTGTCATATATTCTCTGAGATCTGCGGCAAATCCAAGTTTAAGGTTTGCTTCTACTGTATCATACCCTTCATCCTGAAGTGCATAGGCTCTGATTTTGTTAATCAGACCAATTCCCCGTCCTTCCTGACGAAGATATACAAGAACCCCTCTTCCCTCTCTGGCAATCTGTCTTAATGCACTTGCCAGCTGCTGTCCGCAGTCACAGCGAAGGGACCCGAAGCAGTCTCCTGTAAGGCATTCAGAATGAATACGGCAGAGCACGGTTTCTCCATCAGACACATCGCCCATGGTGAGAGCCACATGATGTTCACCATTGATCTGATTCACAAAGCCATAGATTTCAAATGTTCCATACTTGGTAGGAAGTTTTGCCTGGGAAACTCTCTGGATGAGTTTTTCATGTTTCTTTCTATATTCAATAAGTTCCTGAATATTTCCGATCTTCAATCCTTTTTCACGAGCCAGTTTGAAGAGATCTTCTCTTCTTGCCATCGTTCCATCAGGATTCATGATTTCGCAGCAGAGTCCTGCCGGTTTCAGGCCGGCAAGTCTTGCAAGATCTACAGTAGCTTCTGTGTGTCCCTGTCTTTCAAGGACTCCCCATCTCTTAGCTTTCAAAGGAAAGAGATGTCCCGGTCTTCTGAAATCTTCCGGTTTTGCTCCTTCTCTGATTGCTTCAAGAGCAGTCATGGAACGGGCCGCTGCGGAAACGCCGGTCCCGGAATCTTTATAATCAATAGACTCAAGAAATGCAGTATGATGATTATCTGTATTATGATGAATCATCGGTCCCAGATGAAGGGAATCTGCCATTTCTTCAGACATAGGCATGCAGATGACGCCTTTTGCTTCCGATGCCATTCTGTTTACATTTTCTGGAGTGGCAAATTCAGCGGCACAGATGTAATCCCCTTCATTTTCCCGGGATTCTGCATCCTGCATGATTACAATATGCCCTTTTTTGATTTCCTCAATAATATCTTCAATACTGTCAAATTTATATTCCATAATGTCCTCCAGACTTTAAAGTGTCCAGCATGCTCATAGTAACACCTTCTGATGTATTTGTTTTCAGGAGCTGCTCTACATATTTGCCTAAATAGTCAAATTCCAGGTTCACCGCATCTCCCGCGTGTTTGGTCAGAAGTGCAGTTTCCGCTCCCGTATGGGGTATGAGCGCTATGGTAAAATCATGATCTGTTCTGGCTGCAACCGTAAGGCTGATGCCATCTACAGCGACCGACCCCTTTTCTATCACATAACGCATCCATTTTTTATCTGCAGAAATAGTAATATTTATCGCATTATCTTCTTTTTTCATGGAAGAAATATGTCCTGTGCAGTCTACATGCCCCATGACAATATGTCCATCCAGCCGGTCCGATAAGCGAAGCGCTCTTTCCAGATTCACCGGACTGCCCGGACGAAAGAGGGAAAAAGCAGTTCGTCTCATGGTTTCCGGTGTCACATCGGCATCAAAGGAGGAGCCGTCTTTTGAAATGACAGTCAGGCATGTCCCGTTGACTGCAATGCTGTCTCCAATTTCTGTGCCTTCCAGAACTTTTTCACAGGAAATAGAAAGACGCTCTGAATGACTTCCTCTCACAATATGTCTGATGTGCCCTATTTCTTCTATAATTCCAGTAAACATATTACGCATTGACCTCAGTCACTGTCTCGCCCTGGTCGTCCTTCGGCGCTTTTTCCGCCTGATCATCCCGGGGAGCTTTTCTTCTCTTATCTACATAAGCTTCTATAATCAGGTCCTCGCCGGATCTTTTCGTAGAAACCTCTTTCAGCCGGACTGCATCAGAAAGGGCTGGTGCCCCCTTACCGCCAATAAGGCCGGGTGCTTTTTCTCCACCAATAATAATGGGTGCTTCGTAAATACGGATTTTATCTACAATCCCTGCGTCAAAAGCAGACGCCGCCAGTTCTGCACCGCCTTCCAGAAGAATACCGTCAATTCCCTTCAGTGCCAGACCGGTCATAGCAGCAGAAAGATCTACCTTCCCCTCTTCATCCCCATCGGTCATGATGATTTCAACACCCATGGCTTCCAGCTGTTCTCTTTTCTTTTCATCAGCAGAGGTGGTAGTAAGTACAACAGCCTTGCCCGGTTCATTAAATACTCTGGCCTTTAAGGGCACGGAAAGTTTTCCATCCACAATGATTCTTACCGGATCATCAAGACCTTCTGTGCGGGCAGTAAGGGCAGGATTATCTGCAATGATCGTTCCTGCTCCTGCCATAATGCCTTTAAAACATCCTCTCAGAGCATGGACTTCTTCTCTCGATGATTCTCCGGAAATCCATTTGGACTCACCGGTGTAGCAGGCCGTCTTGCCATCTAATGACATGGCGGCTTTATAAAGAACAAAAGGTTTATGCTCTGTGATGTATTTTATAAATACCTCATTCAGCTTTCTTGCTTCATCTTCCATGACGCCGGTAGTTACAAATATACCTGCATTCCTGAGTTTTCTGATGCCCTTGCCTGAAACAAGTGGATTAGGATCCACCATGGCAATAACTACCCGTTCAATATCTTTTTCAATAATTAAATCTGCACAGGGTGGAGTTTTTCCATAATGAGAACAGGGTTCCAGAGTGACATAGAGGGTCGCCCCCTTTGGATCCTCGGTGCAGCTGGCGAAAGCATTCACTTCTGCATGGGGGCCGCCAAAATGCTCATGGTAACCTTCACCAATGATTCTGCCATCTTTTACAATAACCGCTCCTACCATGGGATTCGGTCTTGCATGACCCATGCCCCGTATAGCCAGATCAAAGGCACGGCTCATGTATTTTCTGTCTTCATCAATGCGCAAAAAATCCACCTTCCTTCTTTCAGGGAGGTGGATTCTAAAAATTCCGTCCACTCTTCTTTCATCCGGACTATACCGTCGGCTCTGGAATCTGACCAGATCTACCTTAAGAAAATATCTTAAGGTTCGTGGGCTTTGACCACCGGTGGGGAATTTCACCCCGCCCTGAAGAGATTTAAAATTCTTAATTCATTATAGCAGATTGAGAATGAAACGCAAGATTTAATACAATGCTGTTTCATTTCATCAGGAGTCATTTTAACGTTCCGACAACCTTCATGATATCTTCATTGATATCTTCCATAGAGCGGAGGACTCCATTTTCCGTGCAGAAGATGCGGTTCCATCCATACAGTTCTGTCAGTTCTTCATATCCTGCATGACATTTCCGAAGATACGCCAGATTCTGTTCATGAATGTCCATACTTCCGCCCTTTTTTGCTCTTTCTCTTACCAGATTTTCAGAAATGGCAAGTGGAATATCAAGAAGAATAACCATATCGGGACGAGGCAATTCCAGCTTTACATATTCAATTTCCTCTAACCATCTCAGGAATTCTTTTCTTTTATCCGGTTCATCATACTTGGTCATCTGATGGACCATGTTACTGGTGGTATATCGGTCCGCAATGACGATTCCTCCATTTTCATAGAAATTCCTCCACTTTGTTCTGAAAGAAGCAAACCGGTCCACTGCATAGAAAAGAGAAGAGGCATAGGGATTTACATCTCCGGGATCACTGCCGAAATCCCCATGAAGGTACATTTTGACCAGAGCAGAAGACTGGCTGCCGTAATCAGGGAAAGAAATATACATGACTTCCTTCCCCTGCTGCTTCAGTTTATTTTCCAGCAGAGAGGCCTGTGTTTCCTTCCCGCTTCCATCAATTCCTTCAAAAACAATGAGCTTCCCTTTCATAACTTTTCTCCTTATCAAAGAAGGCAGTTTCATAAGAAACTGCCTTTCAATCATCCTTTTCTCTTCGGATTGAATGCATTCATTGCATGATCTACACCATCCACAAGGGCGGATTCAATAGAATCAGCAGTATGAATCTTTGCATCTTCAATTTTCTGAATATCTTCCCCATAGGGCCGGGACAATACATGTTCTACCACAGTATGGCCATCCTTGGGATGACCGACACCAATACGGAACCGGTTGAAATTCTCACTCCCCAGATGAGAAATCAGAGATTTGATACCATTATGTCCGCCAGAAGCTCCTTTTTTCCTTATTCTCGTTTTTCCAGGCGGCAGATCCAGATCATCACAGATGATATAAATATCTTGCACGCCAATCTTATAATATCTGGCAATGGCACCAACTGCTTCACCACTGTTATTCATATAGGTGAGCGGTTTTACCAGAAGCACCTTTTCACCATTTCTGGAAGCCTGGGCAATTTCTGCCTGCATGCTTTCCTTCCAGTTTGTAATGTTCCAGCGGCGGGCCAGTTCATCAATCACATCAAATCCCATATTATGCCGGGTATGTTCATATTCCTTTCCCGGATTTCCAAGTCCTGCAATCAGTATCATTATTTATCAAAGAGCTGGCTTACAGAAGCATCATGGAAAATACGGAGAATGGCTTCTCCCAGAAGTGGAGCAACGGAAAGAACTTTCAGTTTATCCTGCATCTTTTCCTTTGGAATAGGCAGGGAGTTGGTTACAATCAGTTCCTTAATATTGGAATTTCTGATTCTTTCTGTTGCCGGATCAGTAAGAACAGGATGGCATACAGCTGCATATACACCTTTTGCACCATAGTCAGCCAGTGCCCTTGCACCTTCACATAAGGAACCTGCAGTATCAACAATATCGTCAACGATGAAGCAGTTTCTATCCTTTACATCACCAATGATATTCATAACTTTTGCAACACCTGGTTCCGGACGGCGTTTTTCAATAATCGCAATAGGAGCCCCTACTCTGTCTGCCAGCTCTCTGGCACGGGTTACACCGCCCAGATCTGGAGAAACAATGGTCAGGTTGTCCAGATTCTTGGATTTAACATGTTCTGCTAAAAGAGATGCAGACATAAGATGATCTACAGGAACATCAAAGAAGCCCTGAATCTGACCTGCATGAAGGTCCATGGTTACTACGCGGGTAACACCGGCAGAAGACATGAGATCTGCTACCAGCTTGGAGCTGATTGGTTCTCTGCCTCTTGTCTTTCTGTCCTGACGTGCATATCCATAGTAAGGAACTACTACAGTAATATGACGTGCAGAAGCTCTCTTCAATGCATCTACCATGATCAACATTTCCATAAGATTATCATTTACCGGTGCACCAGTCGGCTGGATAATGAAGCAGTCCTTGCCACGAACACTTTCATTGATCATGACCTGAATTTCCCCATTGTTGAATCTGCCACAAATAGCTTTTCCTAAAGGCACTCCGATATAATCGGAAATCTCCCTAGCCAGTGCCGGATGAGCGGTACCTGTAAAAATCTTCAATTTAGAAGTGTCTTCCATGTCCATTTTGCTGCCTCTCCCTTTCCTTTCACATATGAAGGTTTTAATTTTTATGATTTAAGCAGCAGATGTGCTTTCATCTGCTGTTTATCATTATGTATTTATTATACCAGTTAAATAGTAAATTAACAGTTGGAATATGATGAGATTGCATTAATCTTTATAAGTATCGTCTTTGACCCAGCCTTCAATATTATTCTGCCGGGCTCTGGCTACTGAAAGTGCCTTGGCCGGTACATCTTTGGTAATAGTGGATCCAGCTGCTGTAAATGCTCTTTCTCCAATATGTACAGGAGCTACCAGGTTGGTATTGCATCCGATGAACGCATGATCATCAATTTTGCAGCGGTGCTTGTTTTTTCCATCAAAGTTTACAGTGACCGTGCCGCATCCAAAGTTTACATTTTTCCCAAGATCCGAATCGCCGCAGTAAATGAGATGCGGTAACTTTGTACCATCATCTACAGTAGAATTCTTTACTTCTACAAAGTTTCCGATCTTGATATGGTCATGGAGAACCGTATCAGGACGGAGATGAACAAACGGTCCGATATCATTGTAATTTCCAATCTCGCAGTCGTGGGCATACACACGGTTGAGTTTTGTATAATCCCCTACTTTTACATTGGTAAGCTGGGTATCCGGTCCGATTTCGCAGCCTCTTCCGATCACAGTCTTTCCCTGAAGGATGGTACCTGGGAAAAGAACGGTATCCTGGCCTACGATGACATCCTGTTCGATATAGGTATGTTCCGGATCTATGATGCTGACCCCTTCAGCCATAAGTTCTTCCGCCTTACGAAGTCTTAAGATCCTGTCAGCCTGGGACAGCTGAATGCGGGAATTGACGCCCATGGTTTCATCGGCATCATCAGCAGCCACAGGGATGACTTTCTGCCCGTCACGTATCATAATTTCAAATACATCAGTCAGATAGTATTCGCCCTGCGCATTTTTATTATCAATCCTGCCCAGTGCATCCAGTAATGGTCCAGCCCTGAAGATGTAGGTTCCTGTATTGATTTCATGAACTGCAAGCTGTTCAGGTGTACCATCTTTCTGTTCCACAATGGATGTCATATTTCCATTTTCATCGTGAAGGATACGGCCGTATCCGAATGGATTATCCAGAACTGCAGTTAATACAGCAGCAGAAGCACCATTCTTCTCACAAACCTCAAACAGATTCCTGATTGTTTCGCTTCTGAGAAGAGGGGTATCTCCGCAAATAACAAGGACATATCCATCTTTATTCTTTTCAAATTCCGGAATTGCCTGAATCACTGCATGACCGGTTCCCAGCTGCTCAGCCTGATGAACAAAAGAGACGCCGCTTCCTTCCAGTTCCCTGCGGACCAGTTCTTCCTTAAAACCAGTAATGACTACACATTTTTTAAAATCAGCATGTCTGACTACATGAATAACCTGTTCTACCATAGGAACGCCGCATACTTTATGGAGAACCTTCGGATATGCGGATTTCATTCTGGTGCCCTGTCCGGCAGCCAGAATAAGGGCTGTTAATTCTGCCATACTTCCTCCTCTTACCCCTAACACTACAAGTCATATGTACACGGATATAGTCTATAAGTATCAGAAAAACCCGTAGCTTTTATTCTAACAAATGGCAAATAGGATATCAATAAAATATATGTTGACAAATGAAAATTTATAAAATTTTCCAACGATTTTTCTGTAAATAATCCTCTGATCAACAGCCGATACCTGTTTATTCAATAAGATACACATTCACCTTTGTCTTATATCCCCATTCGTAGGCCTGATCATAGTTATCCACCCCTACATCAATGATATTTCCGTGGATATTTCCACCAATATCATCGCAGATGGCATAGCCGTATCCTTCAATATAAACCAGACTTCCTAAGGGAATCACTTTAGGATCTACTGCCGCATGGCCCTTTCCTGCATAGTTTCCCAATGCGGTATGCCCGCTGCCTCCGCCATCCATAGGTGTATAAGCGGTGGACTGCATATGAAATACTTTCTTATATTTTCCTGTGAACTTTGGCGCATTTTCCAGACGGTCCCAAACATCACCGTCAGCGATTCCAGTCCTTGCCAGATTTTCTTCTGCCTGAAATCTGCGGACTGCATCGGCTGTTCCTTCTCCATATACTCCGTCCACGTTACCAGGATTGTATCCATGAAGAAGGAGTTTATTCTGAAGGCGGATGACTTTCTTTCCCGAATCACCGGGAGTCAGTACATTATCTTTCGATTCTTCCGCATAGGCACTGCTGATGGCATCAAAGGCTGCTTTATTTACCTTTCCTGTAACAGGAAGCTTCTTTTTTTTCTGGAATTTCCGGACAGCCTCTTCCGTATCGTTTCCATAAATTCCATCTACTGCGCCTTTCAGATAATCCATCTTCTTCAGCTTTCTCTGCAGGGAGCTGACCTCTGTCCCCCGGTCCCCTTTCTGATAGAGAAAAGTTGAAGAGCCATCCGCTTTCCCTGCCGATGAAAGATTCGCAGCCTCATCAGCCGAAAGGGACTGATTCTCTAATACCGCATAGGTCATTTCATCAATGGCCCCGGATACAGGGATTCCCTTATGTTTCTGCAGTGCTTTGACAGCATCAGCTGTATCTTTTCCATACACTCCATCGACGCCGCCTTTCAGGTAGCCGGCTTTCTGAAGATTCAGCTGCATATCAGTAATCATGCTTCCCCGGTTGCCTTCTGCATAAACAACACCGCCGCCAGGACGATAGCCCTGATTCATAGCCTCCCTGATGGATTCCTGTGTTTTATCATCTGCTGCACCGGTAACAGCAAGTCCCTTATCCTTCTGGAATAAAGCCACTGCTGTTTTAGTGGTAGAACCATAATCTCCATCTACCGTGCGGGCCAGATAGCCGGCTGCCACCAGATGATTCTGAAGTTCGGTCACTTCACTTCCAGACATACCTATGGATAAGGTCTGGGCAGATACGGTGAGGGCCGTCAGAAAGGAAACCGCTGCGGTCCATCCCAATGTATACAAAGTACGCATATGTTCACCTCCGTAAGCTCTTGTATTTTACCATTTTATGAAATATTTGTAAAAAAACGGCAGATTTCAGTGAAAATCTGCTCATTTTGAACTGATGAATCCATACTTCAGAAAGAATCCATAAATTCCACTCCCATTGCAAAATACCTGCTTTCCTGTATATAAAGAAAGCAGGTATTTTTTATTTCACAGTCCCTTTCTGTGATTTTATGTAATTTTTGAGATCCTTATGGAGAATCTTCTTATAAGCTTCAACTCCAGGCTGATCATAAGTATTGATATTGGCCAGCGCTCCTTCATAAGCAACAGCGAGGAAGCAGAAATACATATAAGCCCCGGCATGAAAAGGGGTGAGCGCATTCATGGCAATATGGCAGCTCATTCTGCCTTCTGAAGCAAGAGCCTCTTCATTGGCTCTCCTGGCTGCTGCCAGCATACGGCTCATTGGTACAAGCCCTTCTTCTTCATCTTCATCACATTTAACTTCCAGATCCTTAGGAAGATGACGGACAGAAACAAACTGGATGATTTTATTTTTCTTACCCTGCTGATGTTCCTGAGTCAGGGAATGCATATCTGTGGTTCCGACGGAAGCCACCGGGATGCGTCCATTATATACAATATTTCCGTCAACATCGTACTTCTTCCCTAAAGATTCTCCAAGAAGCTGGGCATACCACCAGCCTAGAGAACGGAGTTTGTCACCATATGGCATGATGATTTCTGCTGCGATTCCATACTCTTTCATGGCGATGAATTTGAGCACTGCAAGCATGAGTGCAGAATTCTTTTCCATATCTTCTGACTGACATGCCTCTTCTACCATCTGAGCACCTGCCAGGAACTGATAAATATCAATACCCAACATAGACGCAAACACCAGTCCGACCTGAGAGAACACGCTGAACCGTCCGCCGATACCATCAGGCACAGTAAAACAGTAGAAATGCTCCCTTTGCGCACGGGGACGGATTCTTCCCTTTTCCTTATCTGTTACTGCCATAAGTTCGATTTCACAGCTTTCCTTCAGCAGCTGTTTCAATCCACGGATGGCAGATACAGTTTCAATAGTAGTTCCTGATTTAGAAATGACCAGAAGAAGAACTTTCAGTTTTCTTCCTGCCCTTTTCGCTTCTTTTCTGATACTGTCTGACAGATCTATAAGACTTACGGGATCCACATTCTGTCCGGAAAAATAAACCTTCGGGTATCCGTTCCGTTCTTCTCTTGTATATTCATTCCAATAGGGCCCGCAGAACAGGTCAAAAAGTGCCTGGTTCCCAAGATAAGAACCACCAATTCCAATAGAAATCAGTATGTCATATTCCTTTGCCTTCTCTTTTAAAGAAAGGAGACAGGTCTTCTCTTCTTCAGAAATCAGGAGATTTTCCTTAAGAAGATATGGAAGGTGCGGAAAAAGGACGCTGCTTCCGTCAGGACCTTTACCGGAAGACCGGATAAATGCCACTTTCTCTGCAGCCCGATGGATCTGATTTCTGTAAACTTCCAGATCCTCTCTTTTCACACTCCAGGAATTCTCAAACATATGAGTGATATCAATAAAAAGTTCATTTCCAATATCCATGTACATACCCCGTTTGTAAAGTAAGAACCTTACTTCAATGCCTCTATGGTATAAGCCGGCTCTGATTATATTCACTGAACCAACCGGTGATTTTTCTGACAGTTCCGCCTGTAGTTCATACAGCCTAATAATATCATATTATCAGACAATTCTCACTAGTTATAAAAAAATCGTCATATCTCAGGAAAAGATAACTCTTTCCACCAGTCCCTGTGCTCCACATACCATCTGATCGTTTCTTTCAGTCCTTCATGAAAAGGAATGAAAGGCTTCCAGTGGAGTTCACTGGAAATCCTGGATGAATTCATGGAATACCGGCGGTCATGCCCACGCCTGTCTGCTACGGAAATAATATGGGATTCACTGTAATTCATTTCTCTGCAAATCATCCGGACAAGGTCTATATTAGATAATTCCGCCTGTCCTCCGATGTTATAAATCTCACCATTCCTGCCTTTATGGATGATAAGATCTATGGCGCGGCAATGGTCTTCTACATGGATCCAGTCTCTCACATTCTTCCCATCCCCATAAAGAGGAAGATCCTTCCCCTGTAAAATCTGAAGAATCATGAAGGGAATCAGTTTTTCAGGATACTGCCAGGGTCCATAATTGTTGCTGCACCGGGAAATGGTGACAGGAAGGCCATAAGTACGGTAATAGGCTCCCGCCAGCAGATCAGCGCCTGCTTTTGAACTGCTGTATGGAGAATTTGCATGAAGAGGCGTATTTTCTGTAAAGGAAAGATCCTTCCTGCAAAGTGGCAGATCCCCATAGACCTCATCGGTGGAAATCTGATGGAATCTCTGTATGCCGTATTTCCTGCAGGCATCCATCAGGACAGATGTACCTATAATATTAGTCATAAGAAATACAGCCGGATCCTCAATGGACCGATCCACATGAGACTCAGCCGCAAAGTTCACAACCATATCGGGCTTTTCTTCCTCAAAAAGAGCATACACCCTTTCTCTGTCGCAGATATTTCCATGAATGAACCGGAAATTGACATCATCGGAAAAAGGGGTCAGCGTGGACAGATTTCCCGCATAAGTCAGATTATCCAGACAGATAAGGCGATAATCCGGGTATTTCTTTCTCATATAAAAGAGGAAATTGGCGCCAATGAAACCGGCTCCTCCAGTTACAAGAATTCTCAAGGAATCTTCCCTCCTCCCACTGTCCCATGGACTCATAATATATCCGGTATGCAAAAGCTTTTCATTTATTGTATCATCCTCCCTTATAAAGAAAAAGTTTCTGATGCCCATATTATACCGGTCTTTCAGAAAGCAGATTTTTCATTGACAGGCATAAATCCTTATGCTATAGTAGTTTGCAATTAAAGACATGCGATGAAGAGAAGAGTAAACTCCCCCAGGGATCAAAGAGAGCCTCCAACTGGTGAAAAGAGGTATCCGGAAGGTTGTTGAATATGGACTCTGAGCAGGGAAGGCTGAATCATGAAGCATCCCGGGTGCGCCCGATACAGCGCTCAAGTATCAAGGTTTTTAACCGGCGTACCTACAGAGGTTTATACAGCGATGTATAGATAAAATTGGGTGGTAACACGAGTCTTTCGTCCCTTTATGGACGGAAGGCTTTTTTGTTTACAAGGAGGTCTTATGCCATTTTACAACGGAACTTTATTTACAATTGACAGAAAAGAAATGCTTCGTTATGCAGGCATGAATCCAAAAGCTAAGGCCTTCCCGGAAGAGATGGTAGATGAAGCCATTGCAGAAGCTCTGGCACTTGCGGAGCCAAGAGGTATCTGGCAGATACTGTCATATTCTCCGGAGCAGGGAATCATTGAGGGAGACCCTCCCCTCGCACTGGAAGGAAACAGCATAAAACATCATTTAAGGAATTCCTGGTCTGTAGGAGTTCTTGCAGTCACTGCAGGCGATGCCATTGAAAAGGAATCGGACGCCTGCTTTAAATCCGGGAATTATGTAAAGGGACTTCTTCTCGATGCCGCTGCTACCGCCGCCACTGAACATCTGGCTGATCAGGTAGATAGAATGATTCAGGAGAATGCTCTGAAGGACGGGCAGAAAACAGTGTGGCGTTTTTCCCCGGGATATGGAGACTGGCCCATCACCCAGCAGAAAGAATTCTGTCAACTGATTAAGGCTGAATCCATCGGCGTTCATGTGACTGACCATTCCATGCTTTTCCCAAGGAAATCTGTTTCCGCCATTATTGGAATTTCTGAATGCAGGCAGCGCCCTCAACCGATAAAATGCAGAGCCTGTTCACTCACTTCCTGTCCATTCCGACAGGACTGATTATTGATACAGTAAGGAGACTATGATGATACTTTTCGATGGTGCTATGGGAACCATGCTTCAGCGTTTCGGCTTAGATGCTGGAGGATGCCCTGATTACTACAATATTTCTCATCCTGAAATTGTGCAGGAAATTCATAAAGCCTATGTAAATGCAGGAAGCCAGTATATTACAACTAATACATTCGGTTCTTCCCCTCTCAAACTGTCTGATTATGACCTGTCTGACAAGACAGAAGAAATTGCTGCTGCCGCCGTGCATAATGCAAGAATGGCCGCCGGAGATAAGGTAAAAGTTGCGGGCGACATGGGTCCAACAGGAAAATTTATAAAACCAATCGGAGATCTCTCCTTTGATGAAACCTGTGAAAACTATTACCGTCTTGCCAAAGCGCTGGCAGATGCTGGTGCAGACTGCCTTATCATCGAAACCATTATTGATATTCAGGAAATGAAAGCCGCTCTGATAGCTGCCAAAACAGCTTCCCGTCTTCCTGTCATCTGCCAGATGACCTATGGGGAAGATGGAAGGACCATTCCTGGTACAGATCCTGTGAGTGCCGCGGTTCTTCTGGATGCCATGGGAGCTGATATCATTGGTGCCAACTGTTCTGTCGGTCCTGACAAGCTGATTTCGGTAGCAGAAGAGCTTATCTCTGCTACCGGTAAACCGGTTATCATCCAGCCAAATGCAGGGATACCGGTTCTTGAGAATGGAACCACCCTTTTCCCGTTAAAGCCAGAGGAATTTGCATCTTATGCAGAAGATTTTGCCAGAGCCGGAGTCTCTTACCTTGGCGGCTGCTGCGGAACCACACCAGAACATATCCGTGCGCTGAAAGAAGCACTGGAACACATTCCTCAGCCTTCACCAAAAGCAATAAAACCTTTCACCGCTTTTACATCCAGAACCAAAACACTGTTCGTTGGTGACGATTACGCGCCTATAAAGATCGGGGAACGAATTAATCCTACAGGCCGTCGTAAAATGAGAGAAGATATTCAGCAGGGAAGCTTTGTTTCTGTGAAGAAAGAAGGATTGGCTCAGGCAGCTGCCGGTGCTCACATGTTGGATGTCAACATGGGAGTTCCTGGCATAGATCAGAAAACTGCCATGGAAACTGCCATCTCTCAACTCTCCATGCTCTGCCCTGTCCCCCTCTCTATCGACAGTACAGATCCTGAAGTGATCGAAGCGGCTCTTAAGGTGTATCCCGGCCGCCCATTAATCAACTCCGTCAACGCTGCCGATGAGGAGATTATGGATAAGGTCCTTCATCTGGCAAAGAAATACGGCGCTGCTGTTCTCTGTCTTCCTCTGGAAAAGGGAAATCTTCCAAAAACGGCAGAAGAACGGGTTCGTATTGCAGGAAGAATCATTGACCGGGCACTTGAAATCGGTCTTAGAAAAGAAGACCTTCTCCTTGATCCCCTTGTACTAACCATCGGATCCAGTGATACCAGTGCCAGAGAAACATTAAAAACCATTGCCCTTTATAAAAAGGAATTTGGTCTTCCCTGTGTCATGGGCACAAGTAATGTATCCTTTGGCCTTCCTTCCCGTCCAAGAATTAATGCTGCATTCCTTACCATGGCACTGGCAGTCGGCATGAACGCTCCTATCATTAATCCTTTGGACAATGAAATCAAAGATGCTTTCATCAATGCCAATCTCCTTCTGGGCTTTGATGCCGGCGCTAAAGACTTCATAAAGGCAGCCGGCACCGAAGTGAAAGAAACTCCGTCAAATGGACCGTCAGAAAATCTCACGCCCCTGGAACAGATCAGGAGAGCTGTCAAATCGGGTGACAAAGAGGAAGCCGCTTCCCTTATCAAAACCGCTCTGGACGATGGCTTATCTTCTGAAACGATTATCAAAGAAGGCCTGACTTCAGCGATGACAGAAATCGGAGACGGCTATGGTTCCGGCAAAGTCTTTCTCCCTCAGGTCATGATGGCCGCTGAAGCCATGCAGGCCGCATTTAAAGAAATAAAGAAACTCCTCCCAGATGTAAAATCTGCAGAGAAGGGAACTCTCGTTATCGGTACCGTAAAGGGAGATATTCATGATCTCGGTAAAAATATTGTATCTGCTCTTATGGAAAACAGCGGATTCAAAGTCATTGACCTGGGTAAAGATGTAGAACCATCTGCTTTTATCAATGCCATTAAGGAATATCATGCAGATTTTGCAGGCTTATGTTCACTCATGACTACCACTCTTCCTGAACTGGAAAACACAGTAAAGGAAATAAAAAACCTTCTTCCTTCCGTTCATATTCTTGTCGGCGGTGCGGTAGTAACTCAGGATTATGCAGATCGCATTGGTGCACCGAACTATTGCAAAGATGGTATTGCCGCTGTTAAAATTGCGGATCATCTTATAGAAAAGAGGCTGTCAGAATGACTTCACTGAAAGAAAAACACGAAAATAGAATATTTACTGTAACTGCAGAACTGGATCCGCCAAAGAGCGCATCTGCGGAAGTCACAGAAAGACAGGTTGAAGAAATCGCCCCCTATGTAGATGCAGTCAACATTGCAGACTGCCCTATGGCTAAACTTCGGATGAGCCCCATCGCCCTTTCTTCCATCATTCAGCATAAATACAATGTAGAATCCATTTTCCATCTGACCTGCCGGGACAGGAATGTCCTTGGACTTCAGGCTGAACTTCTCGGTGCCTACGCTCTGGGAGTCCATAATATCCTCACCCTTACCGGAGACCCGCCTTCCATTGGCGACCATAAAAATGCGAAAGGTGTTTTTGAAGTAGACTCCACCGGATTGATTGAAATTGCAAGGACACTGAATGAAGGTAAAGACCTTATGGGCAATAAACTCAATAAGCCCACGGATTTTTATATTGGTACCACTGCCAATCCGGGGACTCCCGATCTGGATGCAGAAATCAGAAGGCTAGAAGGAAAGAAAAAGGCAGGTGCAAAGTTCATTCAGACTCAGCCTGTCTATGATATAAAGCAGGCCGAATCTTTCCTAGAAGCCGCAAAAGACCTGGATCTTCCCATTCTTTTTGGTATAGTTCCTCTAAAGAGTGCTAAAATGGCCCATTATTTCAATAATAATGTACCTGGCATTACCGTTCCCCATCCCATCGTAGAAGCCATGGAAAAAGGCGGACGGGAAACAGGATTGAAATTGGCCCGTGAACTGGTCACCGCTCTTCATGAACTTCCAGTTTCCGGTGTTCATCTTATGCCGGTGAATGATATACCTGCAGTCTCTTATATTGCAGATGGTCTTCGCTGATTGAGCGGAATCCTTTAACCACAAAAAATGCTCTTCCTTACTGGTTCACCCGGAAAGGAAGAGCATTTTTTATTTCTTCTGCCTCTTATATTTATGATAATACCAGACGCAGCCGTAAACTGCAGTAATCACAACGACCAGTATGGTCAGCCGCAGTGCATGCTGCTCCATATTGATCACATCATGGCTCAGAATGACTTCAATGGCAGTAGAAGGAAATTTACCGATAAGACAGCCGAATGCATAGTGGCGGAAGTGCATGCTGGACAAAGCAGCTACAGCAGTCACCAGTCCATTAGGCATATAGGGAATAGCTCTGGCTGCCGCAATCGCTTCCCATGAATCATAGGAATCCATCTTCTGCAGCGTCCTGCTTTTATGAATGATATTCGCAGCCATTCCGCGGAAAAGGGTACGCATGACATAAAAGGATATAATGACTCCCACCGTTTCTGCCAGCCAGGAGATAATCACTCCCCAAAACAGTCCAAAGAGCAGTCCATTGGCCGCCGATATGAAGATGGAAGGCAGGAATCCTACTATGTTAATAACTACATCTATGAAGAAACTTACAAATACCGCATACATCCCAAAACTCTGGAGATAGGCAATAGTACCTCGCATATCTCCTTCGTTTGACAGACGGTAGATGGTAGGATAAAACGAAGGATCCAGCCAGTGGATGGCGGCAAGAGCCAGTACCATCAGAGCCAGAATGGAAAGCCTGAACCCTCGCTCTCCTTTCTCATTCCAATTTCTATATCGCATAAAATAGGCCTCGATGAATATAATGATTCCCCTAAGTCCCCCTGACTTATTTACGAATCATTTCTACATAATCCATAATGACTTTTTCTATATCATTACGATCAATATTTTCCGTAAACCGGAGCGGATAATTCTCTAATCCCCCCAGATGATCCGGCACAGGAATTCCTGTTTCCTTTTCGATAGCTCTAAGGGTATCATAGGGATTTTCCGATTCCTCCACTCCTAAGGCCTTTGCTACCACTCCCGGGAATTTATAAGGGTGGGCTGTACTGATGATGACTGTATGAGAATGGCGGTCAATCATACCCTTTCTTCTCATCTGATCATATACACCATAAGCTACAGCGGTATGAGGGTCCATCAGATAATCATAATTATCATAGACAGACTTCATGGCCTCTACCATTTCGTGAGGAGAGGTCCAGCCTGCTTTCATTTCCTTTCCTGCTTTTTCCAGTGCTTCTTTCGAAACCTGATACTTTCCTTCTCTGGACAGATTCTTCATTTCAGAAGATACCCGGTCAGCAGATCCTTCCATATAGTACAGGAACCGTTCAAAATTGGAAGAAATCAGGATATCCATGGATGGTGCATCGGTGAGATAAAAATCCCTGTTAATGTCATAGGTTCCATTTTCAAAGAAATCAGACAGTACTTTATTTTCATTGGATGCACAGATCAGCTGTGCAATCGGTGTACCTATCTGTTTTGCAATCCATGCTGCCAGAATATTACCAAAATTACCGGTAGGCACAACCACATTAAAGGATTCATCCTTTCCGATAGATCCCTTGGCAACAAGTTCCTTCCAGATCCATACATAGTAAACAATCTGCGGAAGAAGACGTCCGATATTAATGGAATTGGCGCTGGAGAAATGAACTCCCATTTCTGATGCCTTCTCTCTGAGTTTACTGCCAAATACCTTCTTCAGTGCACCCTGGGCATCATCAAAATTCCCTTCTATCCCCACGACTTTCACATTGTCTCCCAGCTGTTTCTGCATCTGGTCTTTCTGCAGCGGGCTTACACCATGAGAGGGATAGAATACCATAATATGAACCCCTGGCACATCCCGGAAGCCTTCCAGTGCTGCTTTGCCTGTATCGCCGGAAGTAGCAGTCAGGATAAGGATTTCCTTATTATCCTTTTCCTCTTTCTTCGCATAAACAAGAAGATAAGGGAAGAGTGAAAGTGCCAGATCTTTAAATGCACAGGTCCTTCCATGAAACATTTCTGCCATGGAAAAAGCGCGGGACAAAGGTTTTACCGGAACGATTTCTTCTGTGTCAAAAGTGCCGGTATAAGCGCTTCCGGTCATGCGGCCAAGTTCTTCTTCAGGAATGTCCGTTAGGAAATGAGACAGCACATAATTGGCCAGCTCTTTATAATCCATCCCGTTGATGTCTTCCAGAGACAAAAGAGGTTTGGGAAGATTTTCCGGTACATAAAGTCCTCCATCGCTGGCAAGACCTTTAAGAAGTGCTTCATTTGCGGTAACCGTTTCATTACTTCTCGTACTTCTATACTTCATAAAATACCTCCCATGATTTTCTTTGATTGATTTCATCATATCACAAACAGCAGACGATAAATAGAGACAATACGGCCATCTGAGCTCTTACGGGAAAGATTTAATAAAAATGTTGAAAATAAGAGCCATGAATAGAGAGATCTGTTCATGGCTCTTATCATTATTTTTCAACTTTTGCAGTACTTTCTTTCAGTCCGGGAAAATCAAGGGTAGCAAACAGATCAAAGAGCGTTTCATTTCTTCGGATCTGCTGAATGTCACCATTTTCATGAACCATGATTTCCTGATGGCGAAGACGTCCATTATAATTATATCCCATGCTGTGACCGTGAGCACCGGTATCATGGATGACAATAAGGTCTCCATTATCTATTTCAGGAAGGCTTCTCTGAATTGCAAATTTATCACAGTTTTCGCAGAGGGAACCTACCACATCATATACATGATCTTTTGGTGCATCGGCCTTTCCCAACACGGTTATATGATGATACGCACCATATATGCCCGGCCGCATCAGGTCAGCCATACATGCATCTACACCGATATAATCTCTATAGGTATGTTTGTAATGAATGGCTTTCGTTACAAGGAATCCATAGGGGCCGGTAATCATACGGCCAAATTCAAAGCAGAGTCTTGTATTTTCAAAACCTTTCATCTTTTCTTCAAAGAGCTTCCGGGTGCCTTCGCCCAATGCTTCCAGATCCACTGCATCTTCTTCAGGTCTGTAAGGAATTCCGACGCCTCCCCCAAAATCAATGAAGCTTACGGTGATTCCTTTCTTTTCCCGGATATCTCTTGCCAGATCAAACATCATGTCTATGGTTCCAAGAAGTCCTGCCAGTTCCAGTTCAGCAGAAATCACCATAGTATGAATGCCAATATAGGAAATCCCCTTATCTTTTGCCCAATCCACACAGGTCATGAGTTGATCATAAGTCATGCCGTACTTGGCTTCTTCCGGTTTTCCGATAAATTCATTTCCCTTGGAGAGCTCAGGTCCTGGATTATAGCGGAAGCAGATCTTTTCCGGAATGATATGAAGTCTTTCCAGATCATCCAGATTAGATACATCATCAAGATTAATGACCGCCCCCAGCTCATTGGCTTTGATAAATTCTTCATCCGGTGTATCGTTGGATGAAAAAACAATATCGTCACCAGTAATTCCTGATGCTTCAGAAAGAACAAGCTCTGCCATAGAGCTGCAGTCCGTCCCGATATTCAGTTTCTTCAGACTTTTTAAAATCCAGGGATTCGGAGTGGCCTTCACCGCAAAATATTCAATAAAATCCGGATGCCAGGAAAAAGCTTTCTGCAGCCGTCTTACGTTATCAAGAATACCTTTTTCATCATAGATATGGAAAGGAGTACCGTATTTAGATGCTATATCCCGAATTAATTCATCAGAAAATGGAATTGTCTTTTTATTCATAAATAAGTCCCTCTTTCTATATTCCTTCTAAATGATTGATAGCCCATTATAACACACCCATCCCCCATTGACTATATAATATATCCATATTTTTAAATAAAAAAAGCTGTGAAAAATCATCGGTTCTTCACAGCTTTTCCTTACATCACTTTCTTACTTGCTTTCTGCATTGGCAGCTGCCTTTTTGCTGTATTCTTCAGTCCATCTCTTGAAGTTGCCATTATCTGTATTTTCTTTAATCACTTCATTAATGACCTTGACCACATCCTCATTTCCTTTGTTGACCGCAGCTGCAGAACTCTTTACGGACCCCGAGAATGTAATATCAGAGAACATGAGATCATCATTGAAAACTACATACTGTGTTCCTACGATTCCTTCTACAACAACTCCATCAATCTTTCCCTGCTTCAGTTCAAGAATGACTTCTGGTACATGGGCAAGAGCCACAATCTTTGCATCTTTAATCTTCTCTTTGGCCAGCTCTTCCTGGGTAGTAGATTTCTGAACTCCAATGGCTTTTCCATAAAGACTTTCAACAGTTTTATACTTGTCTGCATCCACTTTTCTTATGATTACCTTCTGTTCTGTAGGCAGATAATTATCGGAGAAATCCATAGATTTCTTACGTTCATCAGTTGGATTGATGCCGGCAATGGCCACATCCACCTTGCCACCGGTCAATGAAGAAAGAAGTGCCTGGAAGTTCATATCCTGGATTTCAAGTTTTACCCCCAGTTTGTCCGCAATTTTCTGCGCCAGTGCCATATCAATCCCAATGACCTTCTTTTCTCCGGAGGAGGTATCCACAAATTCATAAGGAGGATAACCGGATGCTGTACCAACCACCAGTTTTCCGCTGGACTTGATTTTCTGCATCAGTTTGCTCTGCTGCTGCCCGCTTTTCCCAGAATCACCAGAAGAACTGCTTCCGCCACAGCCTGCCAGAGAAAGCGCTGCTGTTATAGACAATCCGACAGCCAGAATCTTCAATATTTTCTTCCCGTTTTTCATAATCATACACTCCTTATCCTGCATAATCCCGTTTACTGATGGACATCTCTCAAAAGATTGTTTAGATATTAGCATATTCATTCATGTTAGTCAATAATTATTCATATAATTTTTCATGTTTTTTTGAATTTCACCGATTTTACCATATCTTTTGTACTTCACACATTTTATTTGTTGTATTTTTAAACACAAAAAGCACAGGATTATGCAATCATACTCCTGTGCTTTTCTTCATTTTATACTCTTATTTATTCGCCTTTTCTACAGCAATACGGCTGTATTCATCTACCCACTTGTCAAACTGACCGGATCCTGTGTCCTGTTTAATCACTTCATTGATGACTTTCAGGAGGTCATCATTTCCTTTTTTGAGAGCAACTGCAGACACTTTCTTAGCATCTTTAAACTGTACATCTGCAAGAGCAAGATCATCGTTAAAAATAAGATACTGTTTACTGATAACCCCATCAAGCACAATGCCATCCAGTTTATTATTTTTCAGTTGAAGAACCGCATCAGGAACGCTGGATAATCCAATAGCCTTTGCCCCTTCTATCTTCTGGGCGGTCGCTTCCTGGGTTGTAGATTTCTCTGCTCCTATGACCTTTCCCTTAAGATCAGCCATAGTCTTGAATGCATGCTGATCCGATTTTCTAACCAGAAGTTTCTGTTCTGTAGGAAGATAGATATCGGAGAAGGCCATCACCTTTTCTCTTTCCGGAGTAGGAGCTACGCCGCCAACTGCAATATCTACCTTACCTGCGGTGACAGAAGAAAGGAGGGCGGAAAATCCCATATCCTGGACTTCCAGTTTTACCCCCAGCTTATCTGCAATCTGTTTGCACATTTCAATGTCAAGGCCGATAACCTTTTTATCTGGTGACTCTGCATCTACGAATACATAGGGAGGGTAACCGGAGGAGGTTCCTACGATTAATTTACCTCTCTCTTTGATTGTCTGCATCAGCTTGCCCTGCTGATTGCCATTTCCTGCCGCCCCCTTATCAGAATCTGAGTTACCGCATCCGGTTAATGTAAAAACTCCGGCAAGAGCAGCGCCTAAGAGCATCATTCGAACTGCCTTTCTCATTGTATCCACCCTTTCATAAATAAATATACCTGTCTTCCTCTAGAAACTGGTTACTGATGATTCCTGTAAGCTGCTTTTACTTTCTTATTAACAATCATACCTGACCCTGATCCTCTTCTGTCCCTTACGTTTTCCCGAATGACAGAAAGGGCTGTTTCTGCTATCAGTTTACCATCTTTTTTCTATTCTGTATAACAATACTTTTGTATTTCATGATTCTTAACTGTCATTTAATTTCTGACAGATGATTTCTGTCATTATCCTTATAATAAAAATGCCGCTTTACTGAATGATTCAATAAAGTGGCATATTTCATTATTTTTTATTCACTCTGTTCTTTTCATAAAGAAGCAGGAGCCCCTTCAGCGTAAGCATGGGATCTACTACGTCAATGGTTTTGGAAGATTTGGCAATCATAGATGCCAGTCCGCCGGTAGCGATGACTTTTACATTTGGTTCGTTCAATTCAGCCTTAATACGGGTTACGATTTCATCGATCTGACCGACAAATCCGTAATAAATCCCGGACTGCATGGCAGATACGGTGTTTTTGCAGATAATCTTTGGTGTTTTGACCAGTTCGATACGAGGCAGCTTGGAAGCCCGCTGGAAAAGCGCTTCCATGGAAATACCGATACCAGGGGCTACCGCACCACCAAGATAATTTCCTTTGGAGTCAATGACGCAGAACGTGGTAGCTGTTCCCATATCAATGATGATCAGAGGGCAGTCATATTCTGCAATGGCTGCTACTGCATTGACAATACGGTCTGCACCCAGTTCTTTAGGATTGTCATAGAGAATGTTAAGACCAGTTTTGATTCCCGGTCCGACCATGATAGGCTTTGTGCTGAAGTAACGGTGGGACATGGTTTCAAGGATAGGGATAATAGGTGGTACCACCGTTGAAATGATGATATCTTCTACATCCTTGAAGGACAGCCCATTCAGCTGGAAAAGGGTTCCAAGAAGAGCTGCATATCCATCTGCAGTCTGAAGAGTATCTGTGGCTACACGCCAGTGATGAATCAACTTTTTCTCTTTATAAACACCACAAACAATATTTGTATTACCTACATCAAAAGCAAGAAGCATAAAGCAGTACCTCCAGAGAGAGCATCATTGTGCAACTCATATTTTTTGCATCATGTGTATAATGCAACAAAGTTGGGATTCTGTCAAGCATAAGACAAAAAAGCGCTTACCGGTTCAAGTGACTGGATTCACAGAGTCCCCGGAGTCCTTTGTATATCTTCTTATATGGACAGCGGATAGAATATCCCAATGTTTAAGAAATCATGTCCTTACAGTTTATCTTTTGGGAATCGGTGCATCTACCGGACGGATGGAGACATCCCCTGCAAGCACACGGGAGATACCCTTTCCTGTATCCACAAGAAGGCATCCGTCATTATCAATATCTACCGCCTTGCCGGTATAGCTGTCCTCTCCTGTAATGACCCGGACTTCCTGACCGATAGTAACAGAAAGAGTTTTCCAGTCTTCCAGTACTTTGGCGAATCCTTCTGTTTCTGCAATCTTATATTCCTTTTCCAGTTCGGACAGAACGGCTGCCAGAAGTTCTTTACGGGAAACATCGATACCTTCATTCAGGAAAGAAGTGGCAGTATCCTGAACGTCTTCAGGGAATTCACTTTTCTTAATCCCTGTATTGATACCAATACCCATGGTGATGTAATCTATTTTTTCCATGGAGGCAGACATTTCCGTCAGGATTCCCACCAGTTTCTTTCCATGGTAAAGAATATCATTAGGCCATTTGATGCCCGCATCCTTGAGTCCCAGCCGGCGGATGCCGCGGCATACACCAATAGCAGCCAGCAAAGTGCACTTTGCTGCTTCCATAGGCGTAAAGGTTGGCCGGAGAATCAGGGTAAACCAGATTCCCTTCGCAAATGGACAGAAGAATCCTCTATCCAGCCTGCCATGTCCGGAAGTCTGTTCCTCTGCGACTACAATGGTTCCTTCCTCTGCCCCGTCTCTTGCTATTTTCTTAGCCTCTTCATTGGTGGATGCTGTGGTTTCCATATACACCACATGACGTCCAAAGGTTTCGGTGCGAAGTGATGTATTGATTTCCAGGGGAGTCAGAAGATTTGGTGAATAAATTAGCCGGTATCCCTTTCGGGTGCTGGATTCAAAAATATATCCTCTTTCTTTCAATATATTAATATGCTTCCAGATAGCGGTACGGGAAACATGAAGATCCTTTGAAATCTGCTGACCAGAAACAAATTCCCCATTGGCTTTCTTGAAATACTCCAGGATTTCAGTTCTCATAAAATACCTCCCACAATCTATAATTAAGCTTTTTAATTGATTTTCTTCCATTATAATCATTTGTAAACCACTGGTCAACTTATTTATATACATGGATTAACATATAAAAAAATCCCTCCAAAGGCGGTATCGTACCTGCCATATGGAGGGATTTCCTGTATTCACGCTATTTTCCAGAAAATCAGAGAATATAATTGGAAATATCAATATTTTCAGTAATTCTTCCCAGCTTGTTTCTTACATAATCACTGTCAATCACTACGTTTTTATCTTCCAGGTCCGGTGCTTCAAAAGACAGGTCTTCCAGTACCCGTTCCAGAATGGTGTACAGTCTTCTGGCACCAATATCTTCAGTTTCCGTATTCACATCTGAAGCAATTTCTGCAATGGCAGTCAGTGCATCTTCTGCAAAAACCACATGGACCCCTTCTGTTTCAAGAAGAGCGGTGTATTGCCTGATAAGAGCCTGCCTTGGTTCCGTTAAGATTTTCCGCAGATCTTCTTTCGTAAGGCTGGAAAGTTCTACACGGATAGGGAAACGGCCCTGCAGTTCAGGAATGAGGTCGCTGGGCCTTGATACATGGAAAGCGCCGGCTGCCATAAAGAGGATATGATCTGTTTTGACCTGTCCGTACTTGGTTTTGACGGTAGCACCTTCTACAATAGGCAGAATATCTCTCTGCACCCCCTCACGGGAAACATCAGAACCGCCGGATGTGCCATGTCTTCCAGCAATCTTATCGATTTCATCAATAAATATGATTCCTCTTTCTTCTGCCCACTGGATAGCCTTATCTTTGACCACTTCCATATCAACCATTTCATCAGCCGCTGCTTCTGCAAGGATTTTTCTCGCATCTCTTACTGTTACTTTTTTCTTTTTGAATTTTTTCGGCATCATGGTGGAAAGCATCATAGAAATCTGGTTGGCCTGCTCATTATCAGACTGCGGCGCATTTCCTCTGTCCTCTACTTTAATTTCGATCTGCCGGTTATCCAGTTCTCCATTTCGGATACGTTCTATCAGTTCTTTTCGCCGCTGCTGTTCCCCTTCATTCAATGGTGCATCCTGTTTCTTTTCACCAAAAATAATATCCATAGGACTTCTGGTTTCTTCTTTTCTGGCAGGCCACATGATTTCAGCAATCTGGGAAACCGCTTCTTCTTCAGCATCTACTCCAAGACGGGAAGATTCCTCTTTCTTTACGAGCCGGACAGATTCTTCCACCAGATCTCTTACCATGGATTCTACATCCCGTCCCACATAGCCTACTTCTGTATATTTTGTCGCTTCTACCTTAACAAAAGGTGCATTGGTAAGAGACGCAATTCTTCTTGCTATTTCTGTCTTACCTACGCCGGTAGGTCCTATGAGAAGGATGTTCTTTGGACGGATTTCTCTGGCAATTTCCGGCGAAAGCTGACGGGAACGCCAGCGGTTCCTTAATGCCACTGATACAGCTCTCTTGGCATCCTTCTGTCCAATGATGTATTCATCTAAATATTCAACAATTTTACGAGGTGTTAATTCACTCATCAGATTTCCTCCACGATTACATTGTGATTGGTGTAAACACAAATATCTGCTGCAATATGAAGAGATTTTTCTGCGATCTCCCTAGCAGAAAGGCTGGTCGACTGGGCAAGAGCACGGGCTGCTGCCAGTGCATAGTTTCCGCCGCTTCCGATAGCCAGTATGCCATCATCCGGTTCAATCACTTCGCCACTTCCGGAAACCAGAAAAAGATGATCCCCATCAGTAAGAATAAGGAGAGCTTCCAGTTTCTGAAGCACTCTGTCGCTTCTCCAGTCCTTGGCAAATTCCACCGCTGCTCTCACCAGATTGCCATTGCAGTCTCTCAGTTTTCCTTCAAATTTATCAAAAAGGGAAAATGCATCTGCCACCGAACCGGCAAATCCGGCGATAATTTTTCCCTGATACAGCCGTCTTACCTTACGGGCTGTATTTTTCATAACCACCGCATTGCCCATGGTTACCTGGCCATCGCCAGCCATAGCCACATGCCCATCTTTTTTTACTGCCAATATTGTGGTTGCTTTAAACATAGAACCTCCTCGAAATAAAATCTATATTATGATTCCTGATGCCTGATTCAGGGAAGAACTATTCCATTCTTCCTTTTCTATTTTATCAAAAGAGGATGTGAAATGGAGAACCATCCACATCCTCTTGTATTATTTTCCTGCCTGTGATGCAGCTTCTTTTATCATATGCATGGTGACAGAATTAAATTCTACCGGTGAATCCAGTACTTTTACTTCCTTGAATCCTACTCCCAGTTTTCCGGTGTAGTAAGCTGTGACATCACCTTTGCTGTTGATTCTGACAGCATAAATGGTTTTGTCATCCCCCACTCCCACAAGGCGGAAAGCGCCAGGCGGTGAGATCACTCTCCAGGAACTGTCATCCCCATTGAAAGTATAGAGAATTCCTCTTTCGCTGTCGTCATAGAAGAGCCGGTCTTCATCATAGAATACCGCAATCTTTCCGATATGAGAACTCTGGACATAGATACGGCGGGTATCGTAGTTCGCATCAGTGCGATAAATCCGGTAAAGGCCTTTTCCTACTTCCATTTTCATATATACCGCATTGGTTGCTGTCGAGTAGGCAACGTCTACAATCTTTGCATTTCTTGGGAGATCACGAATCGGTGCATCTGATTCATGAGTTGTTCCTTCCGGATTATAACGGGCAAGCGTCACATCCCATCGTCCGCCTCTCCAGTGAGCAGGATAGAGCGCCATAAGCGCCAGATTTCTGTCTGGCATCCATTCAAAGAAGGAAACGCCCTGATTCTTCAGATCCACTTTCTGCGGATTATCCAGATCATCTGCATTATAGATAGTAACGGCGTCAGTGCTCACATCAGCCATATACCGGTAGTCATGAGAATAGTAAGCCTTTCCCCTGACACTGATTTTGGCAAATACTTTTCTGCCTTCCTTTTCAGCCGCTTCTGCCACTTTATCTTTTACATCAGACATATCATAATCACCGCTGGAAAGAGGTGCAAAGAGGGACTGATCCATATACAGATAGACACCAGCCTGTATGCCGATACCAATCAGGAAACAGGTGGTCAGCTGGAATAATTTCTTATTCACAAGTTCCTCCTTATTTAACAATAAATGCAGTAGGAATCATACGTTCACCCAGAAGATCTGCCGGTTTATTCACTACTTTGCCATTATAATAAAGCGTGGTGGAGGAACCGCCATCCAGATTGGCTGCAATATAGGCACCATTTTCGTAAAGAATATTCTGGGAATCCACAAGGGTGGCACCGATACTGTATCCAGGCTGACGTCCGTCAATAACGAGGAACAGGATAGTACCATCTTTTTTCTGTCCGATAGCAGACCGCGGTGAAATACCCCAGCCGCCATCACCATTCTTAATGACCTTCTCACCATTAATAATCAGCGGCGGTCCAAAGGTAAGCCCTTCTACTGCCCCTAATTCTCTAAGCTGTCTTTTGTTATAATTGCCGGCGATGAGGTTGCCACTCTTTGTCATACCTACGAAATCAACCTTTTCATTATCATCCACCTGCTGGCCTAAGAGATACTTGCCTTCGTGAAGGATAAATCCGTAAGGAAGACGTCCTGTACCAGTACCGTTTGGATCATAGAATCCGCCGCCGTTAATGGCAGCTACCGCATTATTCATCTTTGCAATATTACTGGTGGTATCGCCCTTTTCATTAATATCTTCTGCAGTGGCCACCTGTACTCTGGTTGGATTCGGAATTTCCAGAAGGTATCCTACAAAACGGGATGTTTCTATTTTCTTCAATTTAAGTGAAGAATCTGTTCTCGGTTTAAAGGAAAACATCTTCTGTGTATCTGTGGTTTTAACGACCCCGAGAATGGAATTCAGTTCATCCTGAGAATAAAGCCAGGTAATGTACTGAGGATGCCGGGATCTGATGATTGCACCTACCACTGCTCTTTTCAGATTTCCAAAGGGACCGAAGAGAACCACAATCGGCGAAGTCAGAATAAAGAACAGGAGAGTCACAACAATAAACTTAAAAATAAAACTGTGAAATATACGTTTCATTTTTTCTCCTAAGCAAATACTGATTCTGAATTAAACGGGAGCATAATTATCCTTATTCAGCCGTTCGGAAAAACGGGCGATGGAAATATCATTTCCAATGTAAACCCGCTTCAGATCATAAGGATAGCTGCCTACATGAACTCTTCCTGAATCTGTAGTAACAGCCATCTTGATTCCTGCTTTTTTACAGATTTCAATCACTTCATCATCATAGTCGCCATAGGGGTAGGCAAGCCAGTAATTATCAATTCCCAGATGATATTTCAAAGCCTGATTGGCTTCCACGATTTCCTTGCTCTTTTCTGCTGCGGTTTTCAGATTATGAAGCTTTGGATGGGAAAGCGTATGGTTTGAAATGGTCACCGTATGGCTGTCTGCCATTTCTTTGAGCTGTGCCCAGGTCATCCTGTTATGGGGCTTACCAACGTCATCGGTAATTACGAATAAAGTCCAGGGGAATCCATATTCTTTCATCAGCGGATAAACAATGGTGTAACTGTCCAGATACCCGTCATCGAAGGTGATGCAGACCGGTTTTTCCGGAAGCGGTGCTCCCTTGGTCACATAATCGTAAAGTTCCTGCATGGTAATGGGATGATAGCCGTGATCCTTCAGATAATTCATCTGCATCCGGAGATTTGCTTCACTCATAATAGCCGCATTCCCCTGCTGATCTCCAATCATATGATACATCAGAACAGAAACGCCTTCCGGAACGCTGTATTTGACAGAAGGATCCCTCTTCACTGCAGCCACACCGGGTTTCAGATCTGTCTGTGCCACTGCGGCAGTTGCAGACGGTACTGGAGATGTCTTTTCTGCCTTTTCTGCTCCACATCCTGTAAGGGCAAAAAGGGACAGTGTAGCAGCTGCAGAAATGAGAACTGCTTTCTTTTTACATATGCGAAATAAATTCACTTTATATACCTCTTTAATAAATGCCTGTAAATCCTTATTTTGGCAATACACTAATATTTTACTACTGTTTCCTTCGTTTTGCTATACTTTACCGGAAAATAGAATGAATTACAATAGGTAAAAATGAGAAAAACCCGTATTTTCCGCTATTCTGATAAAGCCATATGCATATCCCTGTGATATAATAAAAAATATATTTATAAATATAGTATGGATATACAGAAATACAGTATAAGAAAGAAAGGACTATTATGGAAAAGATATTCCGTCTGTTATTTGCCTTTTTAGTTTTACTTTTTCTCCCCCTCGGGAGTCATGCAATGGCTAAAAATGCGGAAATCACCGATTTCCGCTGGACATCAAGAAATGACGGGGATCCCCCCTTCGTCCGTATTGCCATGGATCTGTCCAAAGCGGTTCACGCAGAAGCAGCCCTTGATGATAAAGGCAAAAATTTTGAAGTCATCCTGAAAAATACATCCATGGGGAAAGCATCTCCCCAGTATGAAATGGATCCCAGAGCCATCGACTTTGCTACCCTGTCTGAAAAAGATGGAGATACCTATCTGGATGTGGCGCTCAGTAAGGAGCAGAAAATCGATGATATCCGGGTTTTTGCCCTCCGTCCGGATGCAAAGTTAAAGAAACCACATCGTCTGGTTATTGACATTCCGGTCATCGGAGCTCATCAGACATACAAGAAGAAGAGTACAGACAGCAGTAAGAGCACCGACAACCAAAAAGCCTATATCCCTTCTAATCAGAAATCTCCTGCAATCAAGAAATACAAAGTTCCTTCAGATGCAAAGAATATCCTGAAGGGAAAAATCATCTGCATAGATCCTGGCCACGGCGGTTCAGATGTAGGTGCTATCGGCCATGTGGGAACCAAAGACATATATGAAAAGGACATCACCCTTTCCATTGCCATTCCCCTTCGCGATATGCTGACCTCTGCCGGTGCCAAAGTAGTCATGACCAGAGATGTGGATAAAGATGTATACGGCCCATGGGCCGACGCAGCAACAGAACTGCAGGCACGCTGCGATATTGCCAACGAAGCTCATGCAGATGCTTTCGTTTCTATCCATATTGATTCCTTTGCCAATTCTTCTGTAGATGGCACTACTACCTACTACAATGCAAAAAGCTCCAAAGACCTTCTCCTGGCGCAGATGATGCATCAGGCTACTCAGAATTCCCTTGCCATTCCTGACAGAGGTGTGCGGTCCAATGATTTCTATGTAAATGTACATACTGCCATGCCTTCCGTCCTTATGGAAATGGGATTCATCACCAACAATCACCGGGCTAAAATGCTTACATCCAAATGGGCGCCAAAGAGCATTGCCCAGAGCCTGTTCAACGGATTAGTTAATTATTTTGCTGCAGTTGATTAAGGAGAGACCGATATGAATAAAAGAAAATTATGGATCCCGCTGGCGCTCTCCTGCATGCTGATTATTTCCGGATGCGGTTTAAACACCAGTCACCAGACTTCAAAAAATCTGTCACCAGAATCATCCTCTTCTCTTCAGGTACCTGCAGAAAAAGAGGCTACCCTTCACTATTACAAATCTTCGGATGATGGTATGAAGCTGATTCCTGTGACAAAGAAGGTACCGGCAAAGGATAATACTGCAAAAACGGCCATCGAAGAAATGCTCCGCGCAGACAGGAAGGCAAAATATCCTATCCTCCCTGCAGGTCTTTCATTGAAGAACATTTCTATTGAAAACGGTACTGCCTACGTAAACTTCAATAAAGAAGCCAACGATATTCAGGGTTCTACCGTTCAGACTCTCTTCATAGCCATGACGGTGGATACATTAACGGAGTTCCCGAATATCCGTCAGGTAGTACTGACAGCAGAAGGAAAACCTCTCCAGTTCCAGATCGACATGAGTGAACCTTTCAAGAGAGATGAAGGTTACATTCTGATGGAGAAGAAATAATCAGAAAAACTGAGAAGCTGCTCAAATGACAATTCATCTGAGCAGCTTCTTTTATTATGAAAAAGATGCACCTTCCGGTGCATCTGACTGGTTTTATTCTTTTTCTACAACAGAGATACTTCCATCAGCAAAAGCATTGGGGTAAACAAAGTCTTTTGTATCATCCTGGAATTCAACAGTCATATGACCATCTGCAATTTCTGAAATAGTTCCTTCTCCATAAAGAGGAGAATATACGAGAGTCCCCTCTCCCAGTTCAATGTAATGCGTATTTCCCCTGTGGGTCTCTCTGGCGGTATGAGCCGCCACTTTTTTCTGAACTTTTTCCTGCTTTTCAGGAACTCTATAGGTCCTTCCCTTACCCTTCGGTGATTCCGCCTTGTTTTCTTTTCTTGTCTTTGGGAATGCACTGTTTAAAAGCTTTGCCGGAAGTCCTACAGGATACAGCACATGTTCACCGGTAGTTTCATAAGTGACATATACGCCCCGTTCTGTAATACGGCTGACTGTACCTTTTCCCAGAGTTTCATCGGTGACTTCCAGTCCGACAACCGCTTCTTTCTTCCGGATGGGATGTTCTTTTTTATGGTCTGTTCTTTCCGGATTGACATGGAAAGTTAAAATTTCCTTTTTCTCAGTTCTTTCCCGGGGAGCTCTGTTCACCGCACTCTTACCGGAAAACTCTCTTTTCTTTCTGGGAATCACTTTTTCCACATCGCCAAAAGCTACAACAATGCCATCATCTGTCAGTTTTCTGACGATTCCGACACCCAGCCTGCGGTCTTCAAATTCTACACCTGGTTCCAGTTTTCTTCTTCTGAATCCTTTTCCCTGTTCGTTCCTTCTGCCTTTATGAAAAGCTTTCTTTCCCTTGTGAAAAGGTTTCTTCTCTTTTTCCATCGTTACTCCTTTTACAGTCCGTTGTTGCAAATTCTTCACACGTTTCAGATTTCGTATTAGCTTATTATAGCAGTTATTTACAAAATGCAAAAGTGTATCCCGCCATAAATATTTCCCAGGTGTCGGAAATGCTTTCCATAGATTCTGAAAACAAAATTTCCATGTACCGGTAATGACTGTTTTTAAGAATCGAAGAGGGACTGTATTTCACAGCCCCTCCATTTCTATTATCTCCAGTCATATCTCTGTTCTTTGATTCTTCTGTTCAGATCCCGTTTAGCTGCATTTTCAGCCATATCCTGCCGTTTATCATACAGCTTTTTACCGGTAGCCGTACCGATTTCCACCTTGACTTTTCCATGTTTGAAATACATTTTCAGAGGAATCAGGGTGTATCCTTTCGTTTTGAGCTTCATCTCAATTTTACGGATTTCCTGTTTATGGAGAAGAAGTTTTCTTGTACGCACCGGATCATGATTAAAAATATTTCCCTGTTCATAGGGACTGATATGGGCATTCCAGAGATACACTTCTCCCTTTTCTATTTTGGCAAAACTGTCTCTCAGATTCACCTTTCCCGCTCTGATGGATTTCACTTCAGTTCCTGTAAGTGCGATACCGCATTCATAGGTTTCATGAACAAAATAATTATGATGAGCCTGCCGGTTTGAAATTACCGGCGGCGCAGATTTTCCCTTAATGCTGGCCATTCAGTCCTCCTGATTATTTTTATTTTTTTCTGCCTTTTGCCTGCTTCTTGTCTTTCTTCAGTTTCTTCCTGGAATGGGATTTCGATGAACTTCTTGTTTTCTTCTCTAAATTCAGAGGAGAATGGATTTCCCCAAGGATGAAATCGATTTCCCGTCTTTCCTTATCCGCCTTGACCAGAGTGACCCTGACCGGCATGCCCATGGCATAGACGGTACCGGAGAATCTTCCAGTCATAGTCATGGTATCTTCATGATAGATGTATTCATCATCATCCATGGCACTTACATGGATAAGGCCTTCTACTCCGTTATCAAGGCCCACAAAGATACCAAACTTTGTAATCCCGGTGATATGGGCATCGAATGGTTCTCCCACGAAGGGAACCATGTATTCTGTCATCTTTAAATCGTCTACATCCCGTTCTGTATCTGTGGCATTCTTCTCTGTTTCAGAGCAGTGATCTGCAGCTCTCAGCAGGAATTCGGTCTGCTTCTTTCTCGCTGCCTTGCTCATGTCATCATGGATAGCCTGGCGGATGAGCCGATGCACAATGAGATCCGGATAGCGGCGGATAGGCGATGTAAAGTGGGTATAACAGGTGCTGGCAATGCCGAAGTGTCCTATGTTATCTGTGCTGTAGCAGGCCTGCGGCAGGGAGCGGAGGGTCATTACCTGAACTACCGATTCCAGATCATTTCCTTTCACAGTTTCCAGAAGTTTTTGAATATCTTTTGGTTCAGCCTTTTCAGGAATATGGATGGAAAGGCCCATAATAGCCATTAACCGCTTTAAGGAATCCAGTTTCTCTTCATCAGGATGATCATGGACGCGGTAGATAGAAGTATGACCTGTCTTTTCAAGGAAACGGGCTACCGCTTCATTGGCGGCGATCATGCTGTCTTCAATCATTCGCTCCGCATCGCCCCGGATTCTTTTTTCAATACGGAGGGGCGTGCCTTCTTCATCGAGAACGACCTTGTATTCCGGGAAATCAAAATCTAGAGCCCCCCGCAGGTGGCGGTTCTTTCGGAGCGCTTCCGCACATTCCTTCAGATCATAGAGCATGGGAAGGTGAAGTTTTAGATCTTCGGTCGCAAGACCTTCCTCAAAAGCTTTATTGATTTCCGGATAGCTGCATCTTCTTGCCACCCGTACGATGGATGGGGAAATGCATTCTGTCTTTACACTTCCATCAGGCGATACATCCATAATGCAGGACATGGCATACCGGTCCTCATCATGATTAAGGCTGCAGAGATCATTGGACAGCTGGAATGGCAGCATCGGGATGACCCGGTCAGCCAGATACACACTGGTTCCTCTTCTATAAGCTTCATCATCGAGAAGAGAACCTTTCTTCACATAGCGGGATACATCGGCAATATGGACTTCCAGCCGGAAATGTCCGTTTTCCTTCTTTTCACAGTAAACCGCATCGTCCAGATCCTTGGAATCCGGGCCGTCAATGGTGACAATAGGCGTATCCCTGAAATCTTTCAGCCCTTCTTCCATAGAAATATTTCTTGGAAGATGATCAGCTTCATCCATTAAATCATCGGAAAATACATGGGGCAGCCTGTGCTGTGCAATGATAATATCTATATCAAGTCCCTTATCTCCCTTGTATCCGATGATTTCCTTGACCCTGCCTTCTGCGTCAGTCCAGTGGCCCGGCCAGCGGGTGACCTCCACTACCACTCTTGCACCGGTAGTAGCTTCCAGTTCATCACCAATAGGAATGTGGATGACCATATCCACTTTTTCATCAATCGGTACGGCATCTCCCCCGTCGCTGGTCATTTCGTAAGTACATACAAAAGTATCATTTGCCCTTTCAAGGACTTCCGTAATAACCCCTTCTGTATTATGCCGACCGGTTTCTCCCTTTTTTGTTTTAACTTCTACAATATCATTATTAACTGCATTCAGATGGTCTTTTTCTGCAATATAAACGTCCTCATGGTCATCATCGGTGATAAGAAAACCAAAACGTCCATACGATTTGTAAGTTCCCTGCAGAATAACCCCTGGTTTATACGATAACAGTTCTTTCTTTTCCATATATATCTCCCATATGAAAGGGTTTCCCCGTAAAACAATATCTTTTCTATATCTTTAGACTACATGAAATACGATTCAACCGCAAGGGCAAAATAAAAAGGCTTGCACAGGCAAGCCCCCCACCATCATTATCAGAAAGTGTTCATATATCTTCCCAGCACAAGGCAGAGAACAGCAAAAGAAATACCGAAGACAACGGTAAACTTGGACAATACGGCATCCTTGCCTCTTGTCTTTCCACCAGCCATGTTTTCAGCGCCGCCGCCAAGTGCAGAGCCCATACCAGCCTGCTTGGATTCCTGACCTATTACAACTACGATCAGCATTAAAGAAATAACAAATGTCAATCCAATTAAAAAGTACTTCACTCTAAATCCTCCTTAATCCTGCCTTCCGCAAGACAGAATCATTCGTTAAATAAAACGCCAATATCAAGATTATTTTATACTAATCCATGAACAGGGTCAACCGGGAAAATAAAGAAATACAGGAATTACAGATATCAGAATCTGCCATTCTGTGTTTTCAATCCTTATTTTCTTAATTTGTCCAGCTTTTCCTGGACAGATCTGGGAAGGGCTCTCCCTATTTCACTTCTCAGATTCTTCCGGTTATTATGGCTGATGAATGTAGACTGGACTTCCTTATCCTTCGCGACCTGCCGCATCAGGTCATCTACCGCCACCCGATAGGCTCCATTGCCAAGGACCTGACTCTGTTCCGGTCCATCTGATGTGACTACATATATATGACGGTACTCATCTTTTCTGAGATACGATTCTTTTTCAATATAGCTGTCTGCAGTCATGCGGGATGGGGTAAATACAACAGTGAAGGAATCGGCAATCTCTTCGATTCTCACCTTTGTGGACATCCCCTGTCCGTCGAATACAATGATCACCTCGATATCATTATGGGCACCATAATCCTGCATCAGGTCAATCAGTTTCTTACGGCTGGATTCCAGATCTGTCCTGTCAAAGACTTCCGGTTTCCAGAAGATGACGTTATATCCATCTACCAGATAAAGATCTTTCATGAAGGGTTCCTCTGCTTTGCAGCTTCATAAATCAAAAGGGCTGCTGCTACTGATACGTTCAAAGAAGAGATATGTCCCTTCATCGGAATACGTACCATGAAATCACACAGTTTCTTTGTGAGAGGGCTCACACCTTTTCCTTCTGCCCCCATGACAATGACCAGCGGTCCTTTCAGATTGGCATCATAGTAAAGACTTTCTCCATCCATATCGGCACCGATGACCCAGAATCCTTTTTTCTTCAGATATTCCAGGGTCTGACGGATATTCCCGATCTGGCATACAGGAAGGTAGGCAAAAGCACCAGCTGCGGTCTTCATAGCTGCTGCCGTCACCGGCGGACTTTTATGTTTTGGAAGAAGCACAGCCGCTGCGCCTGCACATTCTGCAGTCCTTACGATGGCTCCCAGATTTCTTACGTCCTGAAGCCCGTCAAGAAGAATCAGTACAGGATCCTTTCCTTCCCAAAGGGAAATCACCTGATCCAGATCTGCATATTCATAAGGCTTTAAAAGAGCAGCTGCCCCCTGATGGACCACATCAGGAGCCCATTCATCGAGCTTCTTTTCCGGCACTTCTTCACAGGGCACATTCATCTTCTCAGCCAGAGCGGCAATAGAAAGAAGCCGGTCGTCCTTCTTTCCTTCCTTGATGAAAATCTTGCGCACTCCCTGGCTGTGAAGAGATTCAATAACACTGTTTCTCCCGCAGATAAGAAGAGGATCCCCGGAGGATTTATGTTCTTTCCCCTTAAAGGATTTTCTGTCATTTCTGGGAGAATGATCCCGGTGAGTCCTCTCTCCGGTTCCTTTCTTCACAGAAGGATTCTTACGATTATCTTTCTTCATGGCTCAATTCCTCTGACACATACGTAAGACTCTTATTCAATATAAACTGCATCCGTTCTTCCTGTCCGGACAGATGGAGATATCCCAGAAGGGCCTCAAAAGCAGTCGATTCCCGGTACTGTTCTACCGTTGCACTCTTTGGTACATGGGAGCTCGTATTTCTTGCTCTCTTGCAGACCTTGAGTTCCCTTTCATTCAGAAGTTCCTTCAGCTCAAAAAGGAGCCTGCTCTGGCAGCGGGCCGATACGATCTCTGAAGCCAGACTGTTTAAAATCTGTACATTATAGATACCTGTATCTATCAGAGATTTTCTTATAAAGAAAGACCAGCACACATCTCCCATGTAAGCCAGAGTCAGTGCATCCATGGAAAAGACCTCCTGTTCCGTAAGAACAGGAGATTTTGTTCCAAGTTTATGAGCCATCTGTTTTTTCAGAAATAAAACCCGCTTAAACTCCACGTTTCTTCCACCTTGCTCCTGTAGGAGTATCTTCGATGACGATACCGATTTCTCCCAGCTTATCCCGGATTTCATCGGCCAGCTGATACTGTTTTGCTTTTCTTGCAGACTGTCTTACTGCAAGAATTACATTCATGAGATCATTGTAATCCTTGTCATCGTAAGCTTCTGTCTTCTTCCATTCTTTTTCCAGAATACCAAGGATATCAAGGATGGTCTTGAAGGCTTTGCCTGCTTTTTCAAAGGTTTCCTTATCAAAGCCGGTGCCGTTGTGGATTTCGTTATAGTATACGTTGATGGCTTTAGCCAGTTCAAACATGGCGCCAGTAGCAAGACCGGTATTGAAATCATCATCCATAGCTTCGTGGAAGACTTTCATGCTGTCTTCTGCTGCCTTTTCAAGAGTGGTGGAAGCTTCTGTCTTTTCACTGCCTTCTTTGCCGTTGAGTTCTTTGACTCTTCCAATAACGTCCTTCAGTTTCTCCATATTCTTTTCTGCTTCTTCCAGACGGTCATCGGAAAAATCAAGAGGACTTCTGTAGTGAGTGGATAAGAGGAAGAACCGGAGTGCATCGCCGGAATATTTTTCCAGTACATCCTTCACAAGGAAGAAATTGTTCAAAGACTTGCTCATCTTTTCAGAATTGATGGTAATGAATCCATTATGGAGCCAGTAATTGACGAAATGATGTCCGGTGCATCCTTCAGACTGGGCGATTTCATTTTCATGATGCGGGAAAATCAGATCTGAGCCGCCTCCATGGAAATCAAAGGTTTCTCCCAGATAATGGATGGACATGGCAGAGCATTCGATGTGCCAGCCTGGACGGCCTTTGCCCCATGGGCTGTCCCAGGACGGTTCTCCCGGTTTTGCTGCCTTCCAGAGAGCAAAGTCTCCTGGATTTCTCTTTTCATCATTCACTTCGATACGGGCACCAGCCAGCATATCTTCAATCTTTCTGCCAGACAGTTCACCATAATGTTCAAAGGTGGAAATATCGTAATATACATCTCCGCCCAGTACATAGGCATGATGTCTGTCAATCAGTCCCTGTACCATTTTAATGATATCATCCATATGTTCAGAAACGCGTGGATAGATATCTGCACGGCGCACATGGAGAGCATCCATGACATTGAAATAAGCATCAATGTAGCGGTCGGAAATGGTCTTCCAGTCGCTGCCTTCAGCATTAGCTTTGTTGATGATTTTATCATCCACGTCGGTAAAATTCTGAACGAAGGTTACTTTATATCCGATATATTCGAGATAGCGGCGGATGATATCCCAGGTCACTGCCGGACGGGCATTGCCGATATGGGGATGGTTATACGGAGTGACTCCGCATACATAGATCTTTGCTTCCCCTGGTACCAGTGGTTTGAATTCTTCTTTTTCTTTTGTAAGGGTGTTGTATACTCTGATTTCTTCCATTTACAATCCTCCATTTACGAGCTTTTTTATGTACAGAAAACCGCAGGATGATTCCTGCATTTTTAATCCACAGGTTTTCTTTATTTCATTGAAAAAGCCACCGCCTCACAGAGACGGTGGCCCGTTATTCCACTCTGTCGGCATAAGCCGCTCACGATGTTTGTATCGCAAACCTGCGGAAAAGGATACTGCCATTTCCCCTTTTCAGCTCCCAAATGCATTTCGTGAAAACCTTCCCGGACATTTTCACCATCCATGTCCTCTCTAAAGGGTGATCTTCATTACTTATTTTGATCATCGCATGTATAAAGTTATAAGCACCTACAGCTGACCTGGCTTTTGACCCCACACCCGCCTGCTGGAGCGTTCGCTACCCGGTGTCTTCCTCTCACTACTAACCCTCTCGGTTTTCCCGGCAGGACTTACTTCTAAACCGCACCATGCTCAGCAGAAATTTTTTCTGCGTTACGTGGATCGTTTTGGCTGCGACTGCCATCGACTTTCAGCCACAGACCTGTTGATGCTTATTTATTATTATAGATGCATACCTCAGAAACTGTCAATATGGAACATAAAGAAAATCTTCGAAATCGATTTCTACAGTCTCTATACTTCCAGAGTTCCTACGATTTCACTGATATTCTTTACGTTGTTCTTTTCGCACCATTCTTCCAGTTCATCAGCAATGGTTTCCATAGCCGTTGGATCTGCCAGATTGGCAGTACCGACCTGTACAGTCTTCGCACCGGCCATCATGAACTCAATCACATCAGTGGCATTCATAATACCGCCCAGTCCGCATACCGGGATTTTTACAGCCCGGGCTGCCTGCCAGACGAGACGCAGTGCCACCGGCTTTATGCAGGGGCCGGAAAGACCGCCGGTAATATTCCCCAGTACCGGCCGGCGGCTGCGGATATCGATGGACATGCCCAGAAGAGTATTGATAAGAGAGATACTGTCTGCCCCTGCATCTTCTACTGCCTGGGCGATAGATACGATATCAGTCACATTAGGTGAAAGCTTCACGATGACCGGAAGATTAGTTGCATCTTTAACCGCTCTTGTCACAGCGGCTGCCTGTTTGGGATCTGTGCCGAAGGCTACGCCCCCTTCTTTTACATTGGGGCAGGAAATATTGACTTCCAGCGCAGAAATACAGGGTACAGAAAGCATGGCTGCACATTCTGCGTATTCTTCCACACTCTTCCCTACCATATTGGCAATGAAAGGAGTACCCAGTTTCTTTACTTCCGGAAGATAATGTTCGAGGAAATAGGGCGCTCCTGGATTCTCAAGGCCGATACTGTTCAGCATGCCGGAAACAGTTTCTGCAATGCGGACCCCATCATTTCCATGCCAGGGAGTTGGTGCAAGCCCTTTTCCGGAGATGGCCCCCACCTTTTTCATGTCCACATAATCTTTCAGTTCCAGTCCGAATCCTACAGTACCGGAAGCACCAATCAATGGATTGTTCATAGGGATTCCAAGGAAATTGATATTAAGACGGCTCATAATACAACCTCCTCTGCTTTGAATACAGGACCATCTACACAGACTTTATAATGGCCTTCTCCGCCTTTTCTGTCGCATACGCAGCCCAGGCATGTACCAATACCGCATCCCATGCGCCTTTCCATAGAAACTTCGCAGAGAATGTCCGCCTCTTTGGCCATCTGTGCAGCAGTCCTCATCATAATTGCCGGTCCGCAGACGCAGACTTCATCCACCTTTTCCTTTCTGAATAATTCAGGAAGGACAGAAACAGAGAATCCTTTGATTCCATAAGATCCATCATCGGTGGTTACAATGAGTTCCTTTAATGTTTTCGGGAAGAGATTTTTCCAGAAAACTTCCTCCTTATTCCTTCCGCCAATGACTGCAATCATCTGTGCCGGTTCTGCCTTGCGGGCCATGAAAAGAATCGGTGCGATACCGACGCCGCCGCCAATGCCGCAGATCAGGTTCCTGTCCATGGAAAAAGAGGTACCTAAAGGTCCCAGACAGTCAATGGTATCTCCTACCTTCAGATGGGACATGGCTTCTGTCCCCTGTCCTACAATACGGTAAATCAGTTCTACAGTTCCTTTGCCAGGATTTGTTCCTGCGATAGAAATCGGACGGCGGAGTATGCATCTCGGGTCATTGACCTTCACATGAACAAACTGTCCTGGTTTCGCTTCTTTTGCAATCCGAGGAAGTTCAATCTGCATCAGCCAGATATCCGGTCCCACATGATCATGTACCTGAATAATTCCTTTTTCTACAAATCCTGCCATTTATATCTCCTTCACATAGTCCTGAATCGCTTCCACATGATGTTCCTTATCCGTAGAAGCCATTACTCGAAGTACTTCTTTTGCTGTATCCAGGGAAGTGATGCAGGGAATAGCCAGTTCTACCGCAATACGGCGGAGATCATAGCCTTCCTGTTCGATCTGGCTTCCGTAGGAAATCGTGTTGAGTACCATATCCACCTTGCCGGATTTCAGATACTTTTCACAGTTTTCCCCTTTTTCATGAATCTTCTTAATGATTTCTACCGGGATGCCAAGGTTCTGGAAATACTGTCCCGTACCGGAGGTACAGATCAGATGATATCCCAGTTTCACAAATCCCTTTGCCAGTTCAGCAGTTTCCGGTTTATCTCTGTCACTTACCGTAATGAGCACATTGGCCCCGGCTGGCACCATGAGGTTGGATGCTACGACTGCCTTGTACAATGCTTCCTGATAGGTATGACCGATGCCCATGACTTCTCCGGTGGATTTCATTTCCGGTCCCAGTTTGATTTCCACAAGTCCCAATTTGGAGAAGGAGAATACCGGCGCCTTGACTGCCACATAATTTTTGTCTGGTGCCAGTCCCAGCGGAAGTCCCAGAGATTCCAGTGATTCGCCCAGAGCGATGCGGGTCGCATATTCTACCATATTGATACCGGTAATCTTGCTCATGAATGGAACTGTACGGCTGGCACGGGGATTGACTTCGATGACATATACTTTTCCTTTTACCACGATGAACTGGATATTTACCAGCCCTTTTACATTCATGGCACAGGCGATATCTTTTGTATATCTGGTCAGCGTTTCTATTTCTTCCTTTGTAAGATGCTGTGGCGGATATACGGCGATAGAGTCACCAGAATGGACTCCGGACCGTTCAATCTGTTCCATGATTCCGGGGATGCAGATATTGACTCCATCAGAGATGGCATCGATTTCCACTTCCCGTCCGACCATGTACTGGTCAATGAGTACCGGATGTTCATGGGATGCAACGACTGCTTCCTTCAGATACTGGCGGAGTTCTGCCGCATCGTACACGATCTGCATTGCACGGCCGCCCAGTACATAGCTTGGACGGACGATGAGCGGATATTCCAGATCTTCCGTCTTCTCCATTGCTTCTTCTACGCTTTCCACAAGACATCCCTTTGGACGGGGAATCCCCAGCTGTCCGCAAAGAGTATCAAACCGTTCACGGTCTTCTGCCATATCGATGGATTCATTGGAAGAACCGATGATACGGATGCCTCTCTTGGCCATCGGGGTCGCCAGATTGATTGCTGTCTGGCCGCCGAACTGGCAAATGACGCCTTCCGGGTTTTCTTTCTCAATGATTTCCATAACATCCTGTTCCGTTAAAGGTTCAAAATAGAGGGAATCGGATGTATCAAAGTCAGTGGAAACAGTTTCCGGATTATTATTAATAACGACAGATTTCTTTCCTGCTTTCCTCAAAGCCCAGGAAGCATGAACAGAGCAGTAGTCAAATTCTATCCCCTGTCCGATACGGATAGGGCCTGATCCAAATACAACCACTGAACCTTTCCCCTGAGGTTTCACTTCATCTTCCACGCCGCTGGTGGAGTAATAATAAGGGGTATTGGCTTCAAATTCAGCAGCACAGGTATCTACCATTTTGAAATTCATGTGGAAATTAAGTTTCTTCTTGAAATGTTCCACTTCTTTTTCTGTAACTTCAGCAAAGTGGGCAATCACTTCATCAGGCATGTGAATCCGCTTTGCTGCCTTTAAGGTTTCTTCATTCAGCCCTTCTTTTAAAAGTCTTCTTTCCATCTTAATGATGTTCTGGATCTTATAGATGAAGAAGATGTCTATTTTTGTAATTCTGCTGATTTCTTCCGGTTCGATACCGCGGCGGAGAGCTTCAGCCACAACGAAAATTCTTTCGTTATCGATACGCTTTAAGAGGCAGCGGATATCATAGAGGGACTGATCATCCAGTTTCTTCAGATGGAGATATCCTTCCCCTACTTCCAGAGAACGGAGTGCTTTGAGGAGTGAACCTTCCAGTGTGCGGTCCAGCGCCATGACTTCCCCGGTAGCTTTCATCTGGGTGCCGATTTCTCTATCTGCCAGAGTAAACTTTTCAAAGGGCCATCTTGGGAATTTGCAGACCACATAGTCGATGGACGGTTCAAAACATGCTTTTGTATTGCCGGTAATGGCATTGGTGATTTCATCAAGGTGCATTCCAAGAGCTACCTTAGCTGCCACCTTGGCAATAGGATAACCGGTTGCTTTGGATGCCAGTGCAGAAGAACGGCTTACGCGGGGATTGACTTCGATGACATAGTAATTATTGGTCTTCGTATCCAGTCCGTACTGTACATTGCATCCCCCTTCAATCTTAAGGTAGCGGATGATGTCGATGGAAGCAGAGCGGAGCATCTGGTACTGTCCGTCTGTCAGTGTCTGAGTAGGAGCTACGACTATAGAATCACCGGTATGTACGCCTACAGGATCAATATTTTCCATAGCGCACACGATGATGCAGTTGTCCTCGCTGTCCCGCATGACCTCAAATTCTACTTCCTTCCAGCCTGCAATGCTTTTTTCTACCAGAATCTGATTAATCGGTGACAGTTTGATACCACGGTTTGCGATTTCTTCCATTTCATACCGGTCGTGAGCAATACCTCCGCCGGTACCGCCCAGAGTATAGGCAGGACGGATGATGACCGGATAGCCGATGCTGTCGGCAAAGGCAACCGCCGGTTCCAGTTCTTCAAAAATATCAGATTCCGGTACAGGCTGATGGATTTCTTTCATCGCTTCTTTGAAAAGTTCTCTGTCTTCCGCATGTCTGATGGCATGAAGAGAGGAACCGAGAAGTTTTACATTATATTCATCAAGAATACCGGCATCAGAAAGTTCGACAGCCATATTAAGGCCTACCTGCCCGCCCAGAGTAGCCAGAAGAGCATCCGGTCTTTCCTTTTTGATAACCTCTGTGACAAAAGGAAGGGTAATCGGTTCGATATACACTCTGTCAGCAATATCCACATCGGTCATGATGGTAGAGGGATTGCTGTTTACCAGTACTACTTCTACCCCTTCTTCTCTCAAAGAACGGCAGGCCTGAGTACCTGCATAATCGAACTCTGCCGCCTGACCGATAACAATAGGGCCGCTGCCGATGACAAGAACTTTTTTTACGTCTTTGTTAATCATTTTCTGAATTCCTCCATGGCCCTTCTAAATTCTTCAAACAGATAGAAATTATCTTTCGGTCCCGGTGCTGCTTCCGGATGATACTGAACAGCCTGGATAGGAAGTGTCTTATGCCGGATGCCTTCAATGGTTCCGTCATTCACACTGCGATGGGTCACTTCAATGCATTTTGGAAGCCCTTCTTCTGAAATCGCATATCCGTGGTTCTGGCTGGTGATATATACTCTTCCGGTTCTCAGATCCTTCACCGGATGGTTGGATCCTCTGTGTCCGAAAGGCAGCTTGAATGTATGGCCTCCAAGAGCGGTGGCCAGCATCTGGATGCCAAGGCAGATACCAAATATCGGTCTTGTACCGATGAGTTTCTTCACCGTTTCAGCCACATAAGGAACATCTGCCGGATCTCCCGGTCCAGGAGAGAGGAAAATGCCGTCGGGATCTATGGCCAGAAGTTCTTCTGCCGGTGTGTGAGCAGGAAATACATGGACTGTGCAGTCATTCTGCACAAGACTTGCCAGAATATTCTTCTTCAGTCCGCAGTCCAGAAGAGATACATGATATTTCCCGTTTCCAAAGGTATATGGATAGGGTGTGGTGACTCTTTCCACCTGATTGCGGTGGAGCGGTTTTTCCAGTTCCCCTTTAATGAAATCTTCATCCCTGTCTGCACTTACAATCACAGCCTTCATGACCCCCTGCTTGCGGACCGTGCGGGTCACCGCTCTGGTATCCACATTGTAAAGGCAGGGTACATGATAGCGCTGAATGAAATCAGCAATATTTTCCTTACATTCCCAGTTATTCGGATGCTCTGCAATCTGATCCACTACATAGCCGGCAGCCGCCGGCTTTCTATTCTGCATGAACAGATCATTGGCACCATAATTCCCAATCAGCGGATAGGTCAGTGTAAGGATCTGCCCTTCATAAGAAGGATCAGTGAAACATTCCTGATAACCGGTCATTCCTGTATTGAATACAAGCTCGCCCCGGCCTTCTGCAGTCCCAAGGAGCTCGCCTTCAAAACGGGCTCCGTTCTCCATAATCAAGAGTCCTTTCATTTCAGTACCTTTCCTTCTTTCATAACGATTTCCCCATCAACCACTGTGAGTATGGCCTTTCCCTTCAGAGTGATATTTTCATAGGGCGTAAAGAGAGATTTTGTATATAATTTACTGCCATGGACAGTCCATTCTTTATCAGTATCAAATACTACGATATCCGCAGCTTTTCCTTCTTCCAGAACACCGCCTTCCAGTCCCAGCAGTTTTGCCGGATTGACGCTCATCAGTTCAACGATACGGTCCAGGGTGAATCCATTCTGGTGATAGAGCACTGTCAGAGTAGAAGCAAGAGATGTTTCCAGTCCTGCGATGCCATTAGGTGCACAGTTGAAAGGTACATCCTTTTCTTCATTGCAGTGAGGTGCATGATCTGTGATGATGGCATCAATGGTACCATCCCTGAGTCCTTCAATCAGTGCCTTCCTGTCCTTTTCTGTGCGGAGAGGAGGCGCCATTTTGAAGGCCGGATTATAATCATTCAGATACTCATCAGTGAAGTACAGATGTTGTGCAGTCACTTCTGTGGTACAGGAAAGGCCCTTCTTCTTTGCCTCTCTTATAAGGTCCACAGATTTTCCGCTGGATACATGAGCGATATGGATATGGCATCCTGTCAGTTCAGAAAGAAGGAGATCTCTTGCTACCGCAATATTTTCCCCTGCAGCCGGTCGGCCTGTAACGCCGATGGCGTAAGAGACCTTTCCTTCATTCATGAATCCGCCGCTGCACATGGTCATATCTTCAGCGTGATCGATGACCATTTTATGGAGCATGGATGCATATTCCATGGCTCTTCTCATGAAATTGGCACTTTCCACATAGTGGCCATCATCGGAGAAGGCAACAGCTCCAGCTTCTGCCATATCTCCCATTTCTGAAAGCTGCTTTCCTTCCAGATTTTTAGAAAGAGAACCGATGATGCTGACTTTGACTACTGCTACATCCTCGATTCTCTGCACCACATCCCTAAGGACTGCCGCATTGTCGATGACCGGATTTGTATTGGCCATAGTAGCCACCCGGGTGATTCCGCCGGCAGCGGCTGCCTGAGTTCCTGTATGGATATCTTCCTTTGCTTCCTGTCCCGGTTCACGAAGATGGACATGCATATCGATGAGCCCTGGAGCAACTGCAAGCCCGGCGGCATCAAAAACTTCTGCCCCCTCCGGCGCGGTGATTTCCTTACCCATCTTAAGGATCCTGCCGTCTTTAATAAGAATATCTCCCACTTCGTGCTGATGTTTTGCGGGATTTATGATTGTTCCATTCTTAATTAAGAGCATCAATGTCTTTTCCCTCCGTCAGTGTCAAATATTCCAGTGCCATACGTACGGCAACTCCATTTCTTACTTCTTCCTGAATCCAGGAGGTTTCATCATAGGCTACATCATAGCCGATTTCGATACCTCTGTTCATGGGCCCCGGATGAATGACTGCCACATCCGGTTTACAGAGAGAGAGTCTCTTCTTGTTGATGCCGAAGAGCCTTGCATATTCTCTGGTAGTCGGAATAAATCCGCCGGCTGCTCTTTCCAGCTGGATGCGGAGGATATTGATAGCATCTGCATCCTTTAATGCAGTTTCCAGATCGTCATCTACGATGCATCCCATAGCTTCCAGTTCCTTTGGTACCAGAGTTTTCGGTCCCACCAGATGGACTTCGGCCCCCAGTTTGGTAAATCCGTAGATATCACTTCTTGCCACCCTGGAATGGAGGATGTCGCCGATGATGATGTACTTCATCCCCTTTATATCCTTTCCTGCCTCTTTAAGAGTGAAGAGTTCAAGCAGTGCCTGGCTCGGATGGGCATGGGCCCCGTCTCCTGCATTTAATACCACCGGCACTTTTACCTTGGGACTGGTCACTTTAGATGCAAAAAGAGCGGCGCCCTCTGACGAATCCCGAATAATCACTGCATCCACTCCCATTGCGGAAACGGTAAGCAATGTATCCCTAAGGCTTTCACCTTTCGTCATCGAGCTGCCGCTCTTTATAATATTAATAACATCTGCTCCCAAATATTTACCGGCAAGCTCGAAAGAACTGCGAGTTCTGGTAGATGATTCAGAAAACACTGTTACAATGGATTTCCCTTTAAGAAAATCTCTTTTTTTGTTGTCAGACAGCACAATTTTTTTCATTTGTACCGCTACGTCAAGGATCCTCTCAATTTCCGCCGCTGAAAAATCTTTCAGACAGAGAACCGAGCGACCCTGTAGTGAAATCGCGCTCATACCGGCCTCCTATAAAAATACATCAAAATAGCATTTCTATAATCATAAAGGGATTCTCCTCATTTTTCAATATTAAAAATATTAAAATTTTCTAAGAATCAGAATCCCTCTATTCTCCATTTTCCTTATTCTCTATCTTTCCGCCTGCTGAAAGGGTAAGCGCAGCATTGATAACCCGGGCAAAAGATGGGGGAATCTCTTTTTCCGTCAACCGTTTCCCCAGAGCACGGCCGATAATGACCCCCTTATTTCCATAAAGCCAGGCGAAGTAATAGAATTCCAGAGCCTTCCTGTTTCTTGGATTGATATTTTTCAGCTTGACCGGAGGATAATAACCTTTGGGGAGCCCCAGTTTGTATCCTGCCTTCTTAATCAGTGACATATGGACCGAATCTCCCGGTTCTTCCATATCGCTGATGACCTGATCCAGAAGTTTCCGGCTGTTTGCCTCCATACAGGCCTTGACCACATCCATTTCATAGCAGATGTGATCCGTAAAAAATACATGGGGCGAATGATTTCTTGTATTGATTACATCCCGGTCATAGAGACAGATGGCAGGAATGCGGAACCGTTCCAGAAGCTGGGCAATCTTGGAAATAGAACTTTCCCCTCTGGCATTAATGAGACAGATGCCGTGGTAATCAAAATTGACCCCCAGAGTTCTGGCAAAATAACCGAAGGACCCATATTCCGTTTCCCCTTCCACCAGGATAGTGCATTTGGAATAAAGAGCTTCCTTGACTTCCGGGAAATGCATGATCAGATGTTTTTCCACTTCCCTATCAAAATGGAAAGAAGCACCGCAGGCAGTCTGTACCTTCTTGGAATCGCTCCAGTACATGCGGATGATTTTGCGGTAATCATTCACAAGGGCATCGGTAGAATGGGTAACCACAAAGAGCTGTCCGCGAAGGCCGTCAATGCCCAGCACCTTCTGAATCAGCTGATGGAAGAAAGGTTCCTCATTATTTAAGATTGCCTGAGAGAAATGGAGCATGGCCCTCTGAAGATAGGGATGAAGATGAAGTTCCGGTTCATCAATGCTGATGGTGATCGGGAGATATCTCTTGCCCTTCTGATCTGTAATCACCATATTTTCAAAAGAAATCGCCCGGCTCTTCTGTTTCCTTACTATATTCACCAGAAGCCAGAGTTCTTCTGCAATCATCAGTTTCAGTGCGGAATTATAAGAATTTTCCGCCACCTGAGGTTTAAAGATTTCCTGAAGGAGAATGGCCGCCGACTTGTGAAAATCCTCACGGGGAAGACGGATATGGAATCCTCTTTCATTCAGAAGATTCTCTATTTCATCCATAGTGGACGCACCATGAGAAAGGTAGGTTTCAAGGACAGAAAGTACCTGGGACAGATCACTTTCGGCAATCATTTCTCTTGGTACTTCAGACAAGCTGAAATCCACATAGAATAGACTCCGCACATATTCCAGCGGAAGGAGCCTTCCATCATCTCCATGATACAGTCTTGGCACCACTTCCTGTACATGCTGCTTTAATTCCAGATGAAGAGGTTCATCTCCCCCTTCCTCCCTGGAAGAGAGAGTAAGCCTGATGGAGATGGGCCTGTCAGGATCCATGAAATCCTGTTCATTGAAACCATAGCCGTGAGTGACCCATTTCAATAAACGGAGAAGATTACTTTTCCCGATATTGTTATCCCCTACGATATAATTGATCCTGCTGTCAAAATGAAGTTTTACATAACGGAAAGTCCGGTAATTCTCCACAATCATGTCAGAAATATACATGGCACGGCCTCCTGTCTCTCATATCCCTTTTATTCATTATATCATGAGAGAAGTTCATTCCAATGAGGAGAATATATCTTTATGAAATATGAAAGGCTTGGGTTCCTTTTATCCCACTGTTTTACTCCCTGTATCTGAAAAAGAGCAATAAAAAAGTTGAAACAGAGTTTCAACTGAGTTAACACTTGGTGCCGAGGACCGGAATCGAACCGGTACGAATCTCACGATTCGAGGGATTTTAAGTCCCTTGCGTCTGCCAGTTCCGCCACCCCGGCAGGTATTCAGATGTAAAAAAATATGGAGGCGGCACCCAGAATCGAACTGGGGATAAAGGTTTTGCAGACCTCTGCCTTACCGCTTGGCTATGCCGCCATATGGAGCGGAAAACGGGACTCGAACCCGCGACCCCAACCTTGGCAAGGTTGTGCTCTACCACTGAGCTACTTCCGCATTGGCGACCCGGATCAGATTTGAACTGACGATCTCCGCCGTGACAGGGCGGCATGTTAGACCACTACACCACCGGGCCGCACATAAGTTACTTAATTAGTATACCCACCAACCCCCATTTTGTCAAGCAATAAGCGAATATACCAAATATCAGTAAAATATGCAGAAAACAGGCGAAAATCAGTGAATTTCAGGATTTTTAAAAAAATATTTTTAGAAAAGATTTTATATTTTTTCGTAAATCATGAAAAGTTCATAGAAAAAGGATATGACAAAATGGAAAAATCATTCTGTCATATCCCTCATTTATCAGATATTTCTTGCTTTTCTCATCAATTCATCATTGATTCTTTTCCCTGTCTTTGTGACTGCAAGACCGGCGCGGCTTGTTTCTTTCAGTTCCACTGGAAGACGTCTTCCCACATCCCCCATGGCTTCAATGACTTCATCAGGCGGAATGACGCTCTTGATGCCATTCATGGCCATATCGGCTGCCAGAAGTGCATGAACCGCATGGAAAGCATTTCTTTTGACACAGGGAACTTCAACCAGTCCGCCTACGGGATCACAGACCAGACCCAGAATATTTTTGAGCGCCAGTGCAAATGCATTGCCCATCTGTTCTGTCGTTCCTTTGAGAAGGTCTACAGTGGCAGCAGCCGCCATGGCAGCTGCTGAACCGCATTCTGCCTGGCATCCGCCAACAGCACCGGCAATAGATGCTTTGGAAGTTATGATCTTTCCGATAGCCCCTGCAGTAAAGAGTGCGCTGGTGATATCATAGGCCGATGCATTTATATCTTCTGCTACTGCAAAGAGCACAGAAGGCAGGATTCCGCAGGAACCTGCTGTAGGGCAGGCAACGATACGGTACATCTTGGCATTGGCTTCTGCTGTAGCAACAGCATAGGAAGCCGCCTTCTGGCAGAGAGGCGACATGAATCGCATCTGTCCATTATAGAATCGGTTTCCATCACCGCCAACCAGTCCGCTGGCAGATTTCTCTGTATCTTCCAATCCCTTACGGATAGCTTCCCGGAACACAGGAATCGTATATTTCATCCTGTCCCAGATCTGTTCATAACTCTTTCCGCTTTCTTCTGCTTCCACCTTGCAGGCGATAATCCCAGGAGAGCATTTTTCTGCGTCAGCCACAGCGAAAAGTTCTTTCATAGAATGATATTCCATAATACCCTCCTTAAATAATATCCAATGCCATGACATAAATAATGTTGATATTGGATTCTCTGATTTTTTCAGCCACTTCCTTTGGAACCCGCTGATCGGTGTGGATGATCATCACCGCTTCGCTTCCCTTTCCTTTGCGGAAAAGGCGCATGGTCGAAATATTGATACGTTCTTTTGCCAGTTCTTCGCAAACTTTGGCAACGACACCGGGCTTATCATGGTGACGGGTTAGAAGAGTATAGTCTTCTCCAGTGATTTCCACTTCATAACCATCAATGGATGTGATCTTGATCCGTCCACCGCCAAGAGAGCGGCCGATGACTTCCACATGATTGCCATTGACACCATAGGCATCGATCTTGGCTGTATTGGGATGGCCCATATCTTCTTCTGAGAGGAAGAAGGAAATATCCACTCCTCTTTCTTTTGCAACATTGATGGCGTCCCGGATAATCACGCTATCCGGTGCATATCCCATAAGCCCTGCCACCAGTGCACGGTCTGTGCCATGCCCTTTTCCTGTCTGAGCAAAAGAGCCGTAAAGGGTCACAGTTGCCTTCTTCACATCTTCACCCAGAATGGCTCTGGCAGTCTGTCCAATACGGGCAGCCCCTGCAGTATGTGAACTGGAAGGACCTACCATAATCGGCCCTATAATATCAAAAATTCCCATATCCTGTTCCTTCCTAAAAAAATAGAAACTGCCGCCAAGGCAGTTTCTGTCACTCCAGGTTTCCTGCTGTTGGCGTCCCAACGTTGAAGCCGAAATTATTGAAATTGCTTACCTTTGGAATTACATCCAATGACTTAAATCAAATTCTTCCCCAATGGTTTCCTTAATGCAGATTCTTGCAATATACATGCCCATGAGTGTCAGGGAAGCCCGGCGGATCATGCTGCTGTCCCAGATGGACTGCAGTTTTTCCAGATCCGGGGAAATCTTGCCCAGAATATATCCCATTTCTTTTCTGTCATAACTTACAGGACGGGATTCCACGAGAGCCATAAGACTTCTTCTCTTTGTTTCATCGTCCATTCCCATGCGGTCCAGAAGACTCATCAATGTAGATTCATCGACAGCCGCCGGCTTCACATAGGAATTATAAAGACTGGGTACCAGAGTACCTTCCGGCCATGCTGCCTGAACAGCGGAGATTTCACTCTTCATACATCCACGGAATGCAAAAATCAGAGGATAGGAATCATGAAGTACCTGGCCAAAGGAAATATCCTTATTTTCAAGGGAAACGCAGTGCAGATACTCCAGCTGCTGATACCCGGTATATTCATCCGGCAGTTTATGAATGAAAGGCGTCACATATTTTTCAGCATACTTTTCCAGATGTGCTGCATCTACATTATCTGTATTTCTTGAATAATGGAAAATCAGAAGCAGTGCAAGAGCATGAAATTCATTCTCTTCCATACGGGGCATCGCCTTTAATGCATCGTAGGCCAGAATGGTCTTCGTATCCGAACGGTTGCCGGTCGCCACGTCAATAAATGCATCGGTGAGCATATCCATGACCACCGGAGTAGGCATCATGATATAGGTCCGCTGCGCATTCTGCATGGCTTCCTGCACCATAATATGAGTCAATGTATCCACTGCATCCTTATGGCTCATATGAAGTCCGTCAATCAGATGCTCTGTAATCTTTTTCGTATCCTGCTCTACAGTGGCAGAGACTGCCCCATAGCGGTTCAGGAAATGACGGACGAAATATTCTTTCAGCGTCGTCAGATCCGGCGTAGTAGTAAGAATATTGGGTTCCGGTTCCAGTGGGAATACACTGGCCGGTATATCCTTCCTGGATGCTGTTCTTGTTTTCGCCGTCTCAAAACTTTCTCTGGTGAATACCTTTGTCTTTCCTTCATCATTATCGAAAGAAGCTTTTTTATCCCTTACAGATTTGAGAGGAATGACCTGGGTCGCATCATCATTAAACTTGTGAGCAGTCTTTTCTTTGTCCTTCTGATCCTTTGCCGCCGTCTTTACGGTCTGGACTCTGTCAGAAGTCCGCTGTTTCCTGCCTTTTGGCAGTCCAAAGACCAAAAGATAAGTATTCGCAAAAAAGAGAAGTGCTACTGCAAGTAACACAAGATATGGAATAATAAACATGAAATCTCCTTGCTGTACTATGACATAAAATTCAGTTACATGGTATCATATTTCACCGGTGACTTCAATGAAATCTTTCCCTCTCCCTCCTGTCAATCCTGTGATTTCTCCATCCTTTTCCCCGCTCCCGTCTTGTAGGCATCCTATTATTAGTTTAAAATAAAGGTTATCCTGAATCCTGTATATAAAGGAGCAGTCTTTATGGAAAAATATGATCTGGAGACGGAAGGTGCCCACCTTTCTGTATACGATGGAAATCTTCTCATCACCTTTGACCGTCCCCGCTATGCATTATCTACAGCCATTTATGGCGGCGGATTCCAGCATATAAAATATGCACTGAACCGTCAGCTCATGGAATTCTATCCTTCAGAAAAAGATTTCCCCGGTGGTTCCGTAGAAGCCTACCTGGGATTATGCGCAGAAAAATGCGGCGCCGCACCAGGGGAAAGCTCGGTCCTTCTGACCTCTGCAGATGTCAATTACTATGCCCATAAAATCATCAGAGCCGGCAGCCTTCTCATTGAAACAGTGGCCACCGGCGGCGTAGTAGAAACGGCCTGCCGTGCTTCTTCAGCGCCTCTCTACAGAGAAGAAAAAGGAGTCTTTGGCCCTGTCGGCACCATTAACCTCATGGTTATGATGAACGGGAAACTCCCTGACGGCATCATGGCAAGAGCCCTTATCACCCTTACAGAAGGTAAAACCGCAGCCCTTGAAGATCTGGGCATTGCAGACGTGAACAATGGAAAGCCGGCTACCGGCACTTCCACTGACGGCATCACCTTCATTACTGATCCGGAAGGCCCTCTCTACACCGATGCAGGCACATTCTCTGAACTGGGTGCCTCTCTTGCCAGAGCCGCCTATGAATCGGTCATCGAATGCATCCGCATTTATGGATACACCTGGAATATTTCTCCCCTCCTTGTGACTCCATCAGCCATTGACATCGAGCCTCTCAAAGCCCGTTACAAAGAGAGAAACAGGATACGGAACCGGGAAATGAGGAAACAGAAACAATCTATAAAGGAATAAAATTAGACAAATGGCCTGTGCTTTGTTATGATAAGCTTAACTTTACATGTATTTTGAAAAGGAGTTGGTAAGGCTATGCCCTATGACGAGCGGACTGTTGAAGAATTAAGTGAATCAGCGGAAATTACCCCTATGGGAATTCAGCTGGAAGTCAATGCAGAGATTTTTAATACCATCCGGAATCTGCTTTGGACCATAAAAGATAATGTAGAAATTGATCCTGAAGATGAGGAAACTCTTGCTGACCTCTGGCGCCAAACCATCCGCGAAATGTCACTCATTGAGCTCCGCAAAGGACACGGTCTTCCTATGTCTACCCAGATAGACATGCTGCGAGAAGCCTATGACATAGAAACAAAATATATGGCAGACCAGATTTTCCGTCCCGTAAATGCCAGGCTGACTAAAGAGCTCATTCAGAAAGAAAGCGTTTTCGATAAAGAAGAAATGAATGAACTTTTTGAAAAAACTGTCTGGCCTTCTATCAGATCCTCTGCCACTGGCAATCAGAAAGAACCGATGGCTTTCATTATTGCCGGCCAGCCGGGGTCGGGAAAGACAAGAATGTCTTCCATGATTATTGAAGAATATGATAACAACATCGTCCAGTCCATGGGCGATAACTTCCGGGGCTTTCACCCCAGATTTCGTGAGCTCATGAAGAAATATGGCCAGTACTGTGCTTATTTCTCCATTGAACAGGGAAAATATCTCTCTGACCTCACCATGAAGAAAGCTGCCGAAGGCCGTTATCACATTGTTCAGGAAGGTTCACTGGAAGATGTGTCCCATACTATGGAATACATTTCCTTCCTGAAAGATAAGGGATATAAAATCTGTGTCCTTCTCCGTGCCTGCCCGAAGAAAGAAAGCTGGAAAGCCATTCATCAGCTCTTCCTTCAGCAGCGCCTCAAGGCTCCTGGCCTCTCCCGTCTGATTACTAAAGAATATCACGACCGGGCGTGTATGGCATTTCTTTCTGCCACCAATGATCTCATCAAACAGAATCTGATGGACCGGTTAATCATCAAAAGTCCTAAGGGGCTTCTCTATGACAGCGATGATATGCCTACGGAAAAAGTCAGTGAACTCCTTGCCAGACGAATGGTTAAATAACAGAAGCGGTGCCACCGGCACCGCTCTTTATGTTCTCTATAAGGAATACTTATGAAACCTGAAAAATTATTTTTGGAAACTGCCCGTTCCCTGAATCTGGATGCCTGCGGAAGCTGCAGCATCCACTTTTCCTCCCTCCTCAGAGAGAAACTGGAAAAGGCAGGCCCTACCCCCTTCGCTCCGCCGGATCTGGAAGAAAGGCTCCATCCGGAAAAACTCCTTCCTTATGCAAAATCTTTCTTCGTCATCCTCTTTCCCTACCGGGTAGAAGAAGAGGAAGGAAATATTGCGCTTTACGCAAGATCCAGAGATTATCACAAAATCAATCATCAGTATATGGACCGTATCATTGAAAAGATGAAAGAGACCTGTCCGGAAGAAGGGTTCCTTGCCCTCACCGACACATCCCCTATGGTAGACCGATGGCTTGCCTACGCTGCAGGCCTTGGATTCTTTGGGAAAAATCACTGTTTCATCAATCCGGTTTACGGTTCTTATGTGACTATAGGCTCTATTCTTACCACTCTGGAACTTCCTGAAAGCTCTCCTTCCACCCTTTCCTGCGGTGACTGTGACCTCTGCCAGAAAGCCTGTCCCGGTGGAGTCATAAGGCCCCATCATTTCAATCCTTACCTCTGCAAATCTTATCTTACCCAGAAGAAGGAAGAACTTTCCCCTCTGGAAAGAAAGATCATCCGTAGAACTCCTCTTATCTTCGGATGTGACGAATGTCAGACCTGCTGTCCTTTCAACAAGGATGCCAGGTATTCTCCCCTTCATGAAATGAAAGAAAACCGTATTTCTTCTCTTGATAAAGAACAGATGGAATCCCTTTCAAACCGGGCCTTTGACAAAACTTACAGAGACTACGCCTTTACTTGGCGGGGAAGGAAGATCCTCCTTCGCAACTGGGAAATCATTCATGAAGAAAAACCGGAAAAAGAATAATCTCTCCCTTATACAGCAAAAGACTGTGAAAAATGTAACTTCATTTTCTCACAGCCTTTTTGATTTGTAGAAATTTCTATGCTGTCCCTTGTCATGGGAAGATATTAATTACCCTTAGTGATCCGGTGGAATCGAGATATCACTGCTGACAGACTTTTCACCCTGTTTTACTTTTCATTACATAGCTTCCTCAAAACTCTCTCTGATATCTACTTTTATAAGTGCACGATATCCGCCCACCCTCTAAAAAGATTATCCATAGCAATCCTTCCCAATAAATGATACATATTATTTCGTAATGATAGTCCTGTGCATTTCTGTCCCGTCCGGCAGATAACCGGTAAGTACAAGTTCACTGTCATTTACTTCCAAGATGGAATAATTATCTGTTTCGGGCTGAAGAGCCACATATTCATCCAGTGCATGTTTCTTCCAGAGATTCGGATAGCGTACATTTCCAGAAAGTCCGTCGATCACATAAACCGGGCCTTTATCAGACCGTTTGAAATCATAAATTCGTCCTCTATCTCTATAGGTATGGAGATGAGCAGAAATCACAAGATCTACATGATTTTCATCAAAAATCGGCATGAAGGTCTTTCCTTCGTAAGAGAATCCTTCTTCTCTGTAAGGGCGATTGGGGTCTTCGAAGCCATACTGGAGAGGATCCTTATGCATGAGCACTACTTTCCATTTCTTATCTGTTTTCTTCAGGTCTGCTTCCAGCCATGCCTTCTGTTTTTCAAAGAGATCAGGAATCCATTCCTTTTCTTCCGTAAGGGACGTATCAAGCACCGCAAAGTGTACATCACCCCAGTCAAAGGAGTAATAATGATTCCTGAGCAGCTTATCCCCATTATCCGGCAGAGTGAAATGAGTCAGATAGCGGTCAGGCAAGTGATTCTTCCAGTCCAGTGAATAGGCTTCATGATTACCAAGAGCGGTAGCTACTGGAATTTCTGAAATCATAGGCTCTACATCTTTAAACCAGGTCTGCCACTGATATTCATCTTCCCCATTATCTACCAGATCTCCAAGAGCAATGAAGAAAGAAGCATCCTTATTCTTACCATACGCCGTTTTCACCAAATTTTCCCAATCAGAATAGTCAGAGCTCTGGGAATCAGAAGTGACGATCACCTTGAAAGCCTTACCATCATCGGTCTTCAGCGGATACCACCGGCTGACCTCATTTCCCTCTCTTGTCCTGTACTGATACGCCGATCCCTTCTGCAGATTGGTGAGCTCAGCAGTATAGACCATGCCGTCCTTAATGCCCCTATTCCCTTTCAGTTCTCTGCCGCTGGCTTTGACCTGATAGATTTCACTACTTCCTTCTTTTCTGTACTCAAGGAGATTTTCCTTATTAGATGGCATTTCCCACATCACAATGCGGCCAGTCTCATTATTGAAAGCCACCACTTGATGGACATTGTATGGCTTCATCGTTTCCTTCACCTGATTTCCGCCGGAAGAAGGTATATTTTCGCAGCCTGACAGTATCCCTGCGGCCGCAAGAACCGACAGGGTTAAAACTTTCCATTTATATCTCATGTAAATCCTCCTTTACCTGTCTTATCCACTCCCGGATCAAAAGCTCTCCTGTCAACCGGGTATGGAGCCTGTATTTCACATGAAGCTGCCCTTTGACGGCCGCTCCGCTTTCTTCTGCCAGAGTTCTGGAATCAGAAACCGTATTCTTCGGTCCATTTCCGCTGGTACTGAAAGTATATACCTTCTTCCCTTTCATGTCATGCTTCTTCAGCCATACCTGAAGGGCCGGTGCAATGGTGTAGTACCATGTGGGCCCGCCAAGAAGAATGACATCATAATCCACAATCTGATACCCATCATCTTCAAGCTCAGGCATCCTCCCGGTCAGTTTTTCTATACCTGCCTGAAGAACTGAAAATCCATAAGACGAAGAATATTTCTTCTTTGTCCGGATTTCTCCACGGTCTCCACCGATAGCGTTTTAAATTTCTTCAGCCAGCTTCTTCGTATGACCGCTCTTTGAAAAATATAAAATAAGGATTTTCGGCATATCTGCCTCCTTGTATTTGAAAGCCATTGACATAATCAAACTTTTCTATTATTCTACAAGTTAAAGTTAACTTCAAGTCAAGTACTTTTTTTGAGGAGGTTTATATGCTCTATACTGCCGGTGAAGCTGCTAAAATGCTTGGAATTTCTACATCTACTGTCCGGTTTTATGATAAGGAGGGACTGCTTCCGGACCTGGAACGTTCTCCCGGAGGGATCCGCATGTTTAAAGAATCGGATATTGAAGGAGTCCGTCTCATTCAATGTCTGAAGAAAACAGGACTCTGTCTTAAGGATATCAAAACATTCATCAATCTTCCAAAAGATGGGGACAAGACCATTTACACCCGTCTTGCCATCCTTTCCAGCCAGAAAAAAGTGCTGGAAGAAAAGAAAAGGGAACTGGAAGAAATGATGACTATCGTGGACTACAAACTCTGGTATTATGAAAATGCCAGAGAAAAGGGAAGCACAAAAGCCAGCCAGAACACAAGCACCATTCCCCAGTCTGTCAGAAAAGGATATGAATCCCTTCATTTCCTGACCGGTGTTCCTTCTGCCGGGGAATCTCAGCCTCTCTCTGCTTCCTCCCACGCAAAATAAATACCATTACAAAAGAGGTTGTGATTTTATCACAACCTCTTTTTGTGTCACTTTTGAACCTGACTGTCTTCTTTTTTCCCTTCAATCATCAGTTTCTCTGCACTCTTCTTTTCCACCAGTTTCAATACATCCCTGAATTCATCATTCCTTATGTCCAGACTGATCTGGTGAGGCCTTTTCCTTTGAGGAAGTCCGGTCATCCTCCGGTCCTCCCTGTTGTAAGGATCTGCCATCTCTGTGAGATGAGCCCAATATTTCTTCGGTATGAAATTCATGCGGACCCCTGGATTCCTTCTTTCTTCGATCCCCATATGGCGATAGTAATTTCTCCACATCTGGCGGAAGTCCTCTTCCCCTCTGCTATACGTAAGATTCATTTCTTCCTTTTCTACAAACACAAAGGATACCTTCCCCTTTTCATAAACTACAGCCTCATGGCGGTTTCTATCGTAAATCGCCCATCTCTTCGTGGAGAAACGGTCAGCAAAATGAGGAGCAAGAAGAGGAAGTATATGATGGGTGGGCTGAATTTCCGCAAAGAGAAGGCCATCCTCCAGTTCGCTGAAACGAAGGATTCCCCGGAATTTATCCATTTCATTTCCTACCTTCTGGCAGAGTTTCAGTATATCCATGACCCAGGGTTCCCTCTGTTTCCTGTAGATTCCTTTTTTCAATTTAAATCCCCTGCGGAGGAAGTAGAAAATTTTCATTTCCTTCCCTTCTTCTTCAGCAAGAAAGGCACGGTACATCCAGCGGAGAGCCTCCTTTCCGCAGCAGGATCCAAAGGAAATGGCCACCTTTTCTGCTTTCAGGAAACTGGTTTCCACATGAATTTCATTTCCAAAGAGAGTTTCTTCTCTCCCTTCTTTTCTGATTCCCTCCAGATGACTTGTGCCCTTATGATAAATCTCATGCACTGCAGTCAAAAATCCTGGATAGGTTCCATCATACAGAAATACCATGATCACACCTGCATATCAAATAAGCTCATCTGTCGCATGGCATTGGCTGCTTTCACTGAAATAAGACGGTCTTTTAAATTGATATCATCAAGGCCTCTTTCTCCATAATATCTGCCATTTACGGTCATAAAGTAGCGGGCTCTTTTCAGCACCACGCCGAGCCGCTTTAAGGTATCAAAGGAAAGATTTCCCTGTTTCCTGAGCCTTGTGATGCGAAGCGCACTTCGGACTCCAACGCCGGGGATACGGAGAATCATTTCATAGGGCGCCCGGTTGATTTCTACAGGAAAGAGTTCCCGGTGCCGCAAAGCCCACATACATTTGGGATCCAGATTTTTATCCAGATTGGGATTGTCAGGAGTTAAAATCTCATCGGCCTGGAATTTATAAAACCTGAGAAGCCAGTCTGCCTGATAAAGCCTGTTTTCTCTGGAAAGCGGAGGCCTTCCGATGACCGGGAGATTCTTTCCCTGCATCACCGGGACGTAAGCAGAATAATAGACCCGCTTCAGAGAAGCCTTATTATAAAGGCCTTCCGTAAGAAGAAGGATCTGCCGGTCACTTTCACCGCTTGCCCCTACAATGAGCTGGGTCGTCTGTCCTGCCGGCACGAAGGAAGGCGTGCTCCTGTGCTTCTTTCGTTCCTCCCTGTATTCTTCAATGGATTCCTTGAAGAACTTCATCGGTGCTATGATTGCCTTCTTCGTTTTCTGCGGCGCCAGGAGATGAAGGGATTTTTCAGAAGGAAGTTCTATATTGACACTCACCCGGTCTACATATCTGCCAAGAGTATTTAAAAGAGCCGGATCAGTCCCGGGTATTCCTTTCATATGGATATATCCATTGAAATGTTCCCTCTCTCTCAAAAGTCTGGCAACTTTAATCAGAAGCTCGGTGGTGTAGTCTGGTGATCGGATAATCCCTGAAGAAAGGAAGAGTCCTTCAATATAATTCCGCTTGTAAAATTCTATGGTCAGAAGCACAATCTCTTCCGGTGTCAGGATGGCCCTTGGTGTATTGTGGCTTCTCCGGTTCACACAGTATTCGCAGTCATAAATGCAGTAGTTGGTCATCAATATTTTCAGAAGGGATACGCACCTGCCGTCTGCTGTCCATGTATGACAGATACCACTCTTGTGTCCATTTCCCAATCCGCCCTGATTTGCACGGGATGAACCACTGGAGGAACAGGAAACATCATATTTTGCTGCATCTGCCAGTATATCTAACTTTTCTCCTATATCCATGATTTCCTCCTCGAACATTTATTTCATTATACCACATGGAAGAAAAAACGTTCTATCTTTTTCCACAGGATGCCAGAAAATCTGGACATCAAAAAAGTGTGACAAAATGAATTTCCATCCTGTCACACTTTCTCTTATGATAAAAGCTTTTATTTCTGAATCAGACAGATGATTATCACCGGTTATTTGAAAACAGGAGTATAACTTTCACCCATAGTCCATGCTGCATCCCAGAACTGGTATTCATAATCGCTGCATGTCTTTACAATGTCCTTAATATGTTCCAGCCGTTTTGCGGAAAGTCCTTCGCAGTAGCGGTCCACCAGATCAATCATCAGGTCATTGGCTTTCCTGTATCCTTCGCTGGTATACATTTCAATCCAGCGGCGATAGAAAGGATGATCAAATGCATGAGGAAGAGTTTCCAGATAATCCCCTATGACCTTGTAGCTCCAGGAACAGGACAGTACACTGGCGGTCAGTTCCGGCATGCCGCCTTTGAAAGCTTCTGCAATCATGTAGTCTGTATATGATTTGTTGTTCAGGGAAACCGGCGCTTCCTCAATCATTTCCTTTGTGATTCCCAGTTCCTTCAGATAAGCCTGATGAACCGCATTTTCTGTATCAAGAGTTGCTTTGATAAGATCTCCGTAGAGACGCATATCTTCTTCCGATTCGCATTTAATGACCCCTAATGCAAAGACTTTTGCATACTGCATGAGATATTTATGGTCCTGAATCATATAATACTGAAACTTCTTGTGGTCCAGTGTTCCATCGGCCATTCCCTGAATGAAAGGATGGTGACAGCAGGATTCCCATTCTTTTATACATGCGTCGTAAATCATCTGGCTGACTTTCATTATGATTCCTCTTTTCTTTTGAAATATATGAAATGAAAAAAGACTGACCAGTTCATGTCCCTGACTGATCAGTCCTACATTCTCCCTTCGCTGGCATTATCCAAATCAGGTTCACAGGGTCCAAAGACGAATAGTCTTTATCTCAGCCGGGTCCGCCCAGCACCCCTTCACATATTCATTTAATTGACTGGAAATAATTATTCCTCTTCCTTCTCTTTCCTGTCACTTACCTTTTTCAGGACAACGGAAGATCCCTGTTTTTCAGCTTCCAGCTTATCTTCCTCTGATAAATGTTCTGCATCCAGTACGATTTTTACACCCATACGGTCCAGCATTTCATCGATCGTATGCTGGGTCTTGAAAAGTTCTCCCATAGTATCCTCCTTATATCAGATATGGTCGTCCCATTCATAATTGATTTTCTTCCGGATAAGACGCCATACAAAAGATCCGAGGCTCCATACAACGGCAAGAGCCAGAAGACCAGTGCTTGGCATGGTATCCAGCGCCTGCTTCACAGATCCTACTTCTACCGGGAAAATATCGGGGAGAATAGCTGCATAGCAGGACAGGTATACTGCGATAGCAAAGAAAGAAGAAAGGTAAGCGGCCGCAAGTCCTGTCTTCACGTGGCGCATACGGGTAAAGAAGAAAGCCACCACAAAGAGAATGGCTGTAGCTACCAGGCTGATCCAGAAGAAATTACCGTAGATATTTGATTCTCCTGCATGATTCTTAAGAAGGATAGCAAGGATGATATACACGATCACATTCAGCACACTGGAAACCAGGAATGCAGCACGGAAACGTTCTCCCAGCGGATTGACCACCTTCATGGCTCCATAAAGAGTACCAATCTGGAAGGATGCCAGAATCACCCATAAAGCAGAGACGATTCCCAGAAGAGAGAAATAGGAGCCATCAGGCATTAAAAGAGATGTTCCTGTAAGGCTGATGCCTGCCAGTACAATGACCGAAAAGAAGCTTATGAATTTCATGACCGCCGGTTTGCTCACCACATTTTTCATAAGTACCGCAATCATACGGAACAGAGCGCCGGAAAGTACAAGACCTATGAGCACCATCCCTTCGCCTCTGCCTTCATTGGCAGAAATACCGGGAATCGCAGCGCCCATCATGAACATGCCTAAAAGATACCATAATTCATTGCCATCAAGGGCAGGATTCAATGCATTTAATATGGCTTTATTTTCTTCCTGATTGCGGGAAACCGCAGGAGCAGAGATGCAGAGTCCCCAGTCTGCCGCTTCCAGAATCATATACAGTCCAAAAAAACACAGGGGTAACAACAATACATTAGAATTGGCTTCCATAAAAATCCTCCAGAATTTCCACAGTAATAGATTTTATCCATTAAAGTATATCACAAGTCTTACTTTAGAAACAAAAATTTTTGAACTCCCTCTTTTTATTTGCTATGATAAATGAAACAGAATCTGTATCAGAGAGGAGAATTGGAAAATGAATATTCAAAAAGTAATAAAGCCTTTAATCCTTGCTGTTTCTGCTGCTCTTATTGCCAAAAGCGTCCACGGGAAAAAAGGAGCAGCCCTTCCTTCTGAGTCCTCAAAAGTGGTCAAAGATAAGACTCCGGACTTCGTGAAATCCCTGGAGCCTATAGCAAAGACCTACTGGCTTCTTCATCCAAAGAAAGCTCTGACTCTCTATCTGTATCAGAAAGCCTTTGCTTTTACCTGGATGCTTGCCAAGAAGTATTTCAAAGACTGAGATTTCTTTCCTTCCATACATGTCTTGCTTCATCAGCAGCAGAAAGAAATCCTGAATCTCCTTTTATTCCATATATCATAAGACTTATATAAATAACCATAAGGATCCTCTTTACCAGAGGATCTTTTTTACTGTTCTTCATCCTCTCTTTAGATATCTTTGGAAACGCACCATCTTCCGTTCTTATCATTTCTGAATGAAAACCTTTGTCTCCAAAGAAAGAGACCACATTCCCTTCTTCAAGACTTATGCCGAAAGGACTGTCTCCATAGACCACTATCCCGGAGAGTCCTTTCTCAAAGGCCTTCAGCGCCATCTGTCCTGTTCTTTCTACCGCCGGAACAATGGAAAGAACATGGTCACCCGGATGCACCAGGCCTGATGACAGGAATGTTTCATCAGTGACGCAGTGCACTCTGACACCCCTCTCTTCCAGAATGGATGCTGCTTCTTTCAGCATGTCCCACTGCTCGGACTCTTCAAGGAAAAAAGAATGGACAAAAAGAGTCATTCCTTCTGGATGAATTTTCATAATGCCTCCTTCCAAAGAAAAAGGAGTTGTGAAAAATGGTCTGTCATTTTATCACAACCCCTCTTATATCCTTTCCAATAATTAGAACGGGATGAATATACGGAGCCTGAAAGTTCGCCAAAAGACATAGCTCTTCCTTCCATGGCAGCGATCCGCTTTTCCCTCTCGATTTCATCATGTTCCCTGAGGCTCTGAGTCGTCGTCCCCCAGATGAGTCCCAGTGCAATGATATTCATAAGAAGAGACGTACCGCCAAAGGAAATGAAAGGAAGCGGGATGCCGGTGACCGGAAATACGCCGATAACCATGGCGATATTAAGGAATCCCTGTACAGAAATCAGAAGAGTCAGCCCATATACCATAAGAGCCGAATAGGTCTGCTTCAGTTTCCTTCCCACCCGGAGTCCGTAAATCATAAACAATACATAGAGTCCAAGGACCACTGCGGATCCGATGAATCCGTATTCCTGACTGAATACGGCATAGGCAAAGTCGGTATACTGTTCCGGGAGATAAAGGAATTTGGACATCCCTTCTCCCATCCCCTGTCCTAAGAATCCGCCTGAACCGACAGCGATAAGACTCTGCACCGTCTGGTATCCCCCATCCTGTGCATAGGCTTCCGGGTCAAAAAGAACGATGATACGGGCCATGCGGTAGGGAGCGACAAGAACAAGGGCCACAAAGGCCACAAAAGTCACACCCAGACTCAGAAGAATTTCAATGACCGGCATTCCTGCCAGGATATAAAGAAGGCCCGGGAAAACAAGAATCATTCCTGCGGTCCCCATATCCGGCTGCTTCAATACAAGCACCGCCATTATAAGGGGCATGTACAGAGGAGAAAAATACCGGAGCATGGTGCCAAAAGAATTCTTCCTCTTTTTACTTGCAAAGAAGATGAATGGTCTCAGCAGATGGCCAAAGACAGACATGCTTTCATTTCTGTCAATCTTCACCGCAAGACAGGCAGATGCCCAGATAAGCCCCGTCACCTTCGCAATTTCTGAAGGCTGCAGGGACAGAGGCCCCAGCTGTATCCATCGGGTAGCTCCATTGACTGTACGGCCGGCCACCATGACGAGGAGCAGAAGAAGGATAGTTCCTGCGCTCCATAATAAAGCACCATTTTTTATGATGCGGTAGGGAACCTTTGACACTCCGAAAGCCACAACGATACTGACCGTGAGAAAAATCAGATGGCGCAGTATATGGCTGTAAGGGCTGGCGCCTGCCTCCATATTCATATAATAGGTTGAACTGTAAATATTGAATGCTCCCAAGATAATCAGTATTCCTGCCACAATGAACAATTTCTGCAATTCATCGGGGGCATACTTCATATTGATCAGGGGCGTCTCGCCACGAGACGACATACCGGATTCCCCTTTCTGGAGAACTTTTCTTCATATTCCGTTTCCACATCCCCTTCAACCCTGTTGGAATGAAGGTCATAGGTCACATCAGAAAGTTCCCATCCCATCGCTTTAAATTCTTCAATGGAAAAATCAAAAAGGTCCTTATTATCTGTCTTGAAACGGATTTCTCCGCCTTCCTTCAGTATAAGGGCATAACGTTTCAGAAAATCCCTGTAGGTCAGTCTTCTCTTTGCATGTCTTTTCTTTGGCCAGGGATCACTGAAATTCAGGTAGATAACGTCTACCTCTCCTTCATCAAAAATATTAAGAATTTCACTTACATCCCCAAGGATCAGGCGTACATTGGTAAGCGGGGGATCCTTTTCTGCTGTCTTCTTGGCAGCATAATAAATGACCCCTTCCTGTACTTCCATACCCACATAGTTCACGTCGGGATGAATAGCAGCCATGCCGGAAATGAACTGTCCTTTTCCTGTGCCAAATTCCACATGAAGTTCATTTTCCGGATGAGGAAACAGTTCTCTCCATTTCCCCTTTTCTTCTGTTGGTTCATCCAGATAAAGAATGGATGTGTATTCTTTGATCGCCTCTTCGATCCAGGGTTTCCTGCGAAGCCTCATAAATCCTCCTGTTGAATCTAATATTATCTGTATAGTATCACAGTCTGCCATACCTGACAAATAGACTGTCTCTCACTGGCAGAACTTCAGCCTTCCTGTGCAATACCTGTATTTTCTACTACCGGCACATTTTCTGACTTAATCTTTATAGGATGGAAATCATTCCAGTCAAAACTGTGATGTCCTGCTGCCTGTGCCCGGGCAGCAATACGGCCATTCCATTCTGCATCATGCTCAGCCTTATCCGGTCCCAGCTGTTCAGTATCATTCCGGATCATCACATTACCGTACATGGTCATGAGCGTTGTGACATCCTTATCGAATCTGGTAGAGAATATATCGGCTGTCGGGTCATAATGAGCAGCCGTAAGTCCCATCATTCCCATGAGCGTATCATAAAGCATATCATTGGAGAAAGGCATATTCCGTCTTTCCCACATCCGGGCCACTTCTGCCTTGTGAGTCATCTGATAATCACCGGACAGATAGATCCAGAAAGGAATATGGACCATGGTGTAATCAAACTGGTCTGCATTATGTCCCGGTCTTTCAGTGACCTGTTCTCCATGGTCGGAGAAATAAAGAACACTGTCTGCATGCAGATAATTAGTGGCGGTGTTCATGATGTTTTCAAGCACATAATCGTTGAAAAGGACAGAATTATCATATTCATCATTCATGATTTCTTCCTTGGTTCTCTCCTTTCCCATATCAGTGGGCCAGTGATAGAACTCAGAAGGATAGCGGTCCCAGTAGCTTACATGGCTTCCCATGAGATGAATGACAATGAGCTGACGGCGGTTGTTTGGATCCACCTTTTTCAGATACGGAATAAGTGCTGTATCATAATCCTTCGTAATCACATCGGTCCCTACATAAGAATTGATCCAGTACTGATCATCACAGGCAGAACCAATGGCGCCGATAGGCGTATCCCACACACCGAACCGGGACTGATTGGAAATCCAAGTGGTGCGGAACCCTGCTTCTCTAGCCAGATCAATAATGGAGTACGCTTTGGCAAGAGCCATATCATTATACTGATTTTTCTCAGTCAGTGCCTCTGTCAATACCTGCACTGTCTGTGTATAACAGGAATATCCGTGATTAAAGAAAATATAATGCGGATCTATCACTGCTTCCGACTGAAAAGGCGTGGTCTCTCTTAGATATCCATACACATTCATATGATCCCTTGTGAGAGATTCACCAATTACAAGCACATAGACACCATCTGGTGCTTCCTTAAGTCGGCGTACGACACTCTCATCTGCAATGTGCATATTTCTTCGGGCATCTGCCATCTTCTGGAAATCCGAAAAGCTCTTCAGCGTTTCATAGGTTTCATAATACACATGAGCCAGACGGGTAGAACCGATAGACAGACCGGAAAGTCCCAAATTGACAAAAAAGAGGAGAACCATGATAAACCAGGTCTTTCTGGATACCTGATTCCTGTTGAAACTGAAACGGCTTGCCTTGAAAAGGAGCCATGCCAGTATGATAAGAGCTCCCACGCCGCCAATAAGTTCCCCATAAGGAATATTCACCTCGATATACTCCATGGTTTCTGCCACATTCGTTTGAGCAAGTGCCAGAAGCATATTGATGGAAATCAGGGAATGGGTTATTGCGTAATACCCGACATAGGTAAATTGAACAAGCAGATACAGAAGGATAAGTACTACGCAGAACAACCGGGCAATCATCCTGAATTTTCCCGGAAGGATCCATGCTGCAGAAAGGCAGGAAATAAAAAGATAAAGGGGCGTCGAAAGTTCCCCTGACACATCAGACATATCAAGGAGCACATCGGTCTGAGTCGAAAGGAAAGGTACGATAAGGGACAAAGCCCATAGGAAAATAATGGTCAGCCATAGATGGACAGCCGCCTTTGTCAGATGATGACGGATGAAATAGGCGGTAATAAATCCTACCTGCAGGAACAGGAGGAATACTTTCACCTGAGAAAAAGGTTCATAACCTCCAGGCATGCCAAAATACCAGGAAAGGAAAAATGCAAAGCAGAACGGGACCAGCGTCGCAATCAGCCACCATCGTTTCCAATGACCTGGACTTTCTTTCTTATCTATATGGAATGTACCATCGCGGTTCATCAAATGGGAACGATTCTTCTCTTCCGATTTGCGGGACTTTTTCTGATAATCATTCTTCTGATAACTCATATATACACCTGTCAAATAGTAATGAATATAATCATGTCATAACTAATTTATTTTATCATAAAGGAGAAATAAATACACGGTGTATCTTGCTCCCTGTTCATCCAGTATTCCTCTCTTCTGTGCATATCAGCGGATAAAATGCTATACTGAGAATATTCCAGAATTTTTATGGATATAATGAAATCATTTTATCTGTGAATTCCCCCGTTCTGCCACTCCTAACATTTGAAATCAAGAGGTACATATGGTTATAAAAAATGATTTAACAAAAGGCCCTCTTCTTTCTAAGATGATGACCTTTGCCATCCCCTATCTGGCTGCCTGTTTCCTGCAGACCTTCTATGGCATGGCGGATCTTTTCATTACCGGACAGTACTACGGCGCCGCTCCGGTAACAGGAGTCGCCATAGGCAGTCAGGTCATGCATATGGTCATCGTCATCATAGCAGGACTTACCACCGGGACAACCGTATGCATTGCCCGTGCAATGGGAGAAAAGGATGACAAAGGGTCCTACCGTCTCATGGGAAGCTCCACCCTTTTATTTCTCCCTGCTTCTTTTATTCTTACCTTCATTCTTATTTTCTCTATTCCCTCCATTCTCACTGTCCTTCAGACTCCTCTGGAAGCATGGGAAGAAACTACGAAATATCTCTACATCTGCTTTGCAGGTATTCCCTTTATCATCATCTATAATGTGCTCTCCGGCATCCTTAGAGGCGCAGGCAATACGAAAGCGCCTATGATATTCATCGCCATCGCAGGGCTCTTCAATATTTCCCTTGATTACATCCTCATCGGCCACTATCATATGGCAGCTGCCGGCGCCGCCTGGGGAACGCTGATCAGTGAAGCAGTGAGCGTCATCTTTGCACTGGGTTACATGTACAGGAATCTCATGCCCCTTGGCCTTACGCTGGAAGATTTCAAACCGCTGAAAAGTGACATTCATGATATCTTATCCATCGGCCTTCCTATTTCCTGTCAGGATGGACTGATTCAGATTTCCTTCCTCGCCATCACAGCCATTGCCAATGGGCTTGGCGTAGAAGCGGCTGCTGCCGTAGGTATTGTAGAAAAAATCATCAGCTTCCTCTTCCTCGTTCCGTCTGCCATGATGGCCACTGTCTCTGCCACCGCCGCTCAGAATGCAGGCGCCAGAAATCACAGCCGAGGCAGAAAAGCGCTTTATTACGGCATTTCCATCTGCATCGCATTCGGCATCTTCTGTATCATTCTCGTCCACTACAAAGCGGCTGAAATCATGGCACTCTTCGTTCCCGGAGAAGACAATGTGGTCCGCATGGGCGATGATTACCTTCAGTCTTACGTCATTGACTGTGCTGTTGCCGGCGTACACTTTTGTTTCAGCGGTTATTTTGCAGCTTACAGGAAAGCCATTTTCTCTTTCATTCATAATGTGATTTCCATCTTTGCCGTCCGCATCCCAGGCACCTATCTGGCTTCTGTCATGTTTGCCGACCCCCTCTGGCCTATGGGAATGGCGACTCCTGCAGGGTCCCTGCTTTCTGTACTTATCTGCATTTTCCTCTACAAAAAATATATCCACGAAAGATGAATTTTCATTTCTCTTATGGGAATTCACAGTGATTTATCATTCCGTTTAAACTTTTTTAACTCTTCATGCTATGTTCTATAATAGAAAATGGCATATACAGAGTGTATAATTTGAATATGATCTTGCAGCATTACTGAAAGGAGATTCTTATGAAACAACTGAAATACATTTCCTGGAACGTGAATGGTTTAAGAGCCTGCCTGAAAAAAGGCTTTATGGATGCGTTCAATGCCCTCGATGCAGACTGCGTATGCCTACAGGAAACCAAGCTTCAGCCTGATCAGATCGAACTGGAACTCCCAGGCTATCACCAGTACTGGAACAGTGCGGTGAAGAAAGGATACAGCGGCACCGCCATCTTTACGAAAGAAGAACCGAAATCTGTAACCTATGGCCTTGGCATAGAAGAACATGACCAGGAAGGCCGTATCATTACTGCTGACTTCGGCAGCCATTACCTCATTTGCTGCTATACACCAAACAGCAAGCGCGGCCTTCTTCGTCTCGATTACCGCATGGACTGGGAAGATGCAGCAAGAGATTATCTCACCGGCCTTGCAAAAGAAAAACCGGTCATTTTCTGCGGCGACCTCAACGTAGCTCATGAAGAAATCGATATTGCTAACCCTGCCTCCAACCATAAGAATGCCGGATTTACCGATGAAGAAAGAAGCAAAATGACTGCTCTTCTTTCTTCAGGATTTACCGATTCCTTCCGCTACCTCCATCCGGATCAGAAGGATGCCTATTCCTGGTGGAGTTACTTTGCAAAAGCAAGAGAAAGAAATGTAGGCTGGAGAATTGACTATTTCCTTGTTTCCAGTGACTGGAATGATCACATCAAAGGTGCATCCATTCATCCTGAAATCATGGGAAGCGATCACTGCCCCATTGAACTGATCATTGAAGAATAAAGGAAAAATATCTTTCCTTCTGTCATCTGTGAGATAAAGGAAAGTATATTTTTCAGGATTGGAGCATATACATGAACATTTTAGTAACCGGCGGTGCAGGATTCATTGGTTCTCATCTGGTAGACGCCTTAATCAAAGAAGGGCACAAGGTCACCATCATCGATAACCTTTCCACCGGAAGCAGAGAATTTATTCCAAAAGAAGCGGAGTGGATCGAAGCAGACATCAGAAGTCCTGAAATAGAAAATATCTTCAGGACCCATCACTTCGATACCGTCTATCATGAAGCAGCCCAGACCATGGTCCCTGCTTCCATTGACAACCCCTATTATGATGCTGATGAAAATATCATGGGCCTTCTTTCCATTCTGGAAAATGCAAGGAAGACGGGAGTCAGGAAAATCATTTTCTCCTCTTCTGCTGCCATCTACGGAGATAATCTGTCACTTCCCTTAAAAGAAAGTGAAGTACCGGATCCCACCTCCTTCTACGGACTCACCAAATGGATGACCGAAAGATATCTGGCACTCTACCATAAACTCTATGGCCTTCATTACACCATTCTCCGCTACAGCAATGTATACGGTCCCCGTCAGGGCGCCCATGGAGAAGGCGGCGTCATCTACATCTTCTCTAAACTTCTCGCCGAAGGAAAGCCGATTACCATATTCGGTGACGGCACCCAGACAAGAGATTTCATCTCCGTTCACGACATTGTCAGTGCAAACATCGCTGCCCTTACCAGAGGCGACGAAGAAATCTGCAACGTGAGCACCGAAACAGAAATCTCTCTTAACGAACTGGCAAAAACCATGGTATCCCTTGCAGGGCTTGATGAATCTATGATCCATTATGGTCCTGAAAGAACAGGAGACATCCACCGTTCCTCCCTCTCCAATGAAAAAACAAAATCCATCCTTCAGTGGAAACCATCCTATAACCTGCAGGATGGCCTCAAGGACACGCTTACATTCTTCATGGAGAGGAAATAAAACAAAAAAGCCATGAGCGCAGAGATATGAGCACAGAGCAAAGGTAAAAAACTTCATTATTCCCAAATAAAGAACTCCTCTGAATCAAAATCGACTCAGAGGAGTTTTGCTATATGGATGCCGCATATCGGTCTTCTTTCCCCTATCCCTCAGCACTGCTGACAGAATCAGATATCCAGCATTTTCTCAATCGTTCTGGCTACCCCGTCTTCTTCATTAGAAGGGCAGATTTCTTTGGCCGCATCCTTTGCTATATCATCTGCATTCGCCACTGCATAGGACAGGCCTGCTTCTTTAAGAAGGGGCACATCATTTTCTGTATTTCCAAAAGCCATGACTTCATCCATGGTAAAGCCCTCTTTCCTGCAGAGGAAACGGACGGCTTCTGCTTTATTGATTCCTTTCTTATGCACATCGATGAAATCATCTCCCGGGAATACGATGTCTACTTTATTTCCAAATTCTTTTTCCAGTTCTTCCCGAATCCTTTTCCTTTCTTCAAAAGAAGGATTGGAGAAGACGATACGAGTCACCGGTTTCTTTGGATGATAGAATTCTTCTCCCACAAACACAGGCTGCCTGGAACGATATTTCCTGTATTTGATTTCCGTCCCGTCCGGCTGATCCATATAAATCTGATCATCCATGAATGAAGTGATATGCCATCCCTTTCCCCGGGCAGACTGGAGAATCTTTTCTGCCAGCACCGGTTCCATTTCTTCCTTCTCTACCGTTTCCCCTGTCTCACTCATCATGATCCAGGCCCCGGTATAGCAGATGACCGGCACATTTCCCAGAGAAAGAAGGTCCACCTTCAGACGGGCGGAATCCCACATTCTTCCTGTAGCAATCACCACTTTATATCCCTTTTCCATGGCTCTCCGGATCACATCACAGGAATAGGCTGAAATACTCATATCATCATGAAGAAGCGTACCATCCAGATCTATAGCAATCATACGAATTGACATAAAAATTCCCCCTGCTTATCGTAAACTCTTTTAATCTTTATTATGAAATCTGCTATAATGATTATACATTATCTAAAGGAGTTTATTCATGAAATATCGTCTGCTTTTACTTCTGGCATCCCTTATCTGGGGCGTTGCCTTCGTTGCTCAGGTCTTGGGCATGGACAGTGTCGGACCATACACCTTCAACGGTTTCCGTTTCATCCTTGGTTCCATCGCCCTTCTTCCCGTTCTTTTCATGTATCCTTCAGGAAAGAATCCTGTTCCTACTTCCATTCCCCTCTGGCTTGCCTTCCTCCTCGTAGGCATTCCTCTCTTTTTCGGTGCCACCCTCCAGCAGGTAGGCCTTCAGTACACCACCGCTTCTAAAGCAAGTTTCCTGACTGCCAATTACCTCATTCTTGTCCCACTCACCGGACTCTTTCTCGGTCATCCGCTCCTCAGGAATCACATCATCGGTGCCATCCTTGCATTGATCGGAGTATATTATATTTCTATTACTGAAGATTTTTCTATCAGTCTGGGCGACGGGCTCATGCTTATCTGTGCACTGGCATTCACCGTTCAGATCCACATGCTCAATTATCTGACCCAGCGATTCTCACCGGTTCTCCTTTCCTGCGGACAGTTCTTTGTCACCGGTTTCCTGAACCTCATCCTTGCCTTCACCTTTGAAGAACCTTCCGTTTCCGGCCTTCAGGGCGCCCTGTGGCCGATTCTCTACACCGGCATCATGTCTACCAGCATCGCCTATACCCTGCAAGCAGTGGGGCAGAAACACCTCCCTCCTACAGAAGCTTCCATGATTCTCAGTATGGAAATGGTATTTGGCGGTCTTTCCGGTATTTTCTTCCTCGATGAATCATTCACCATCCGTCAGTACATCGGCATCATCGCCATGACAATTGGAGTATTCCTCTCTCAGGTCCCCAGTCCTGTACTGATTAAAGGCTTTCACAGAAAATAATGTGCTGTCCTGAAAGGAGCTTATCATGAAAGAAATCGTAATCGCTCAGCCTCTTGGCATTTCAAAAGAAGTACTTCATACTCTTTCTGCAAACCTTGTGGAAAAAGGTTTCCATCTGACTTCCTATGACAGTCTCCCCAAAGATCAGAAGGAGCTGGGAAATCGTATAGAAAAAGCTGACCTTGCCGTCATTGCCAATTATCCATTAAAAGAAGAAGCCCTTTCTTATGCTCCCTCTCTTAAGTATATCTGCGTAGCCTTCACCGGCGTCGACCATGTAGACATCGAAACCTGCAAAAAACGGAACATCGCCGTCTCCAACTGTGCAGGTTACTCCACCGAATCGGTAGCTGAAATCACTATCGGAATGATTCTTTCCCTGTACAGAAAACTGCTGGAAGGAGATGCTGTGACAAGGAATCAGAAGGAAGCAGGAAATCTCCAGGGAATCGAACTTCAGGGCCGTACCCTCGGCCTCATCGGAACCGGTGCCATCGGATCCAGAGTAGCAGAACTGGCCAGAGTCTTCGGCGCAAAAGTCATCGGATACAACCGCTCTCACAACAATCCATCTATAGAATACACCGACCTTGACACTCTTCTCAAAACCAGTGATATCGTATCGCTCCACCTTCCCTTCACAGCGGATACAAAACATTTCATCAACCGGGAAAAATTATCCCTCATGAAAAAAGAAGCCATCCTCATCAATACAGCCAGAGGCGGTGTCATAGACAATAAAGCACTTGCTGATGCACTGAACGAAGGAAAAATCGCCGGTGCCGCCATCGACGTATTCGACATGGAACCGCCCCTTCCCCTGGATTACCCCCTCCTCCATGCACCTCACATCCTTCTCACACCCCATGTAGGATTCAATACAGAAGAAGCCATGAAGAGAAGAGCCATCATCGTCTTTGATAACCTGGAAAGCTACATAGAAGGAAATCAGAAAAACATCATCTGTTAAAGAGCCTTGAGCTATGAGCGATGAGCACAAAGCAAAGGTATCGGCTCCGCTGATAAATCTATAGGCCCCGGATAAGGGCTTAAGAGTTGAGTGAGGTTAAATCCCCTTTGCCACATATAAAGAGAGGGTTGTGAAAAAATACCAATGTATTTTTTCACAACCCTCTTTTCGTTTTTCTAAAAGCAGTTTGACCACTGATATATTCGGAAAGCGAATCACGGACAGCGGAAAGCCAATCGAAATCTCACTGACTCGTAAGGCTCTAAAAAACATAATGTTTTTTACCTCCGCTCATCGCTCATAAACTCATAGCTCTGCGCTTATAACCTTTTCCATATCCTTTGGCAAAGGAGCCTTGAAGGATTTTCCGGAAAGGTAAGCGAGTTCTCCTTCCATTTCCGGGAATACCACTTCAGAGGAGTGAAGCATCTGACGGCGGATGTGAAGAATCTCTGAAACTCTTACACTCTCTTTTGTGCCATATTTCTTTTCTCCCAGAAGAGGGTGGTGATCATGGGCAAAGTGGACCCGGATCTGATGAGAGAATCCGGTGACCAGTTCCACTCTGACAAGAGAATAGATGATGCCCTTTGTTTCCTTCACCAGTTCTCTCTCAAATCTGGTTTCCACCGCCCTTGCGCCTTCTTCCGGGGCACTCCTGTACGCCACTCTGTTCAGAGCGCTGTCTTTCACCATGTATCCCCCATAGGTACCTTCCTCTCCTGTTTCTCCCAGTACAAGGGCTTTATAGAACTTCTGAATTTTTCTCGTTTTAATCATTTCATTCAGCTTCTGAAGACTGTTCATCGTCTTTCCCGCCAGAACGATGCCGCTGGTATTCCTGTCCAACCGATTACAGATGGAAGGACGGAAAGCAGGGGTAATGAGGTCATGAAGATAGGCAAGAAGTCCATCATTAAGAGAGCCAGCTCCTGAAGCATCTCCCTGAGAAAGAAGACCTGCCGGTTTATTGAGTACCAGGATTTCATCATCTTCATACAGAATGAGAGATGGGAAATCCATATTGTCTTTCCTTCCTTTCTTCTCTTCTCCCATGAATTTCTGAAGAGTATCATCGGAAAACCAGATCTGCACCTCATCTCCTGCTTTCAGTACTTCTCTTCCTTCTATTTTCTTTTTATTGAGGGTGATATTTTTCTTTCTCATGCTCTTTCTTAAAAGACCGGACGGTGCATTCGGCAGCAGCCGGCTCACATATTTAAATGAAAGAGTTCCTTCTTCCTGCGGAGTCACAATCCACGATTTCATAATTCACCTGCCATTTCCCTTAATTTCTTTCTGTCTGTTTTTCCTGTAGATGTACGAGGTATCTGTTTCACTTTCACAAAAGCATGAGGAATTTCCCAGAGACGGAGCTTCTTTGAAAGCTGATTCACGATTTCTGAAGAAGATGGAATATCTCCTGCAAGGAAAGCAATCATCCGGTCATCCCCATCGTTCTTCTTCAACGGCAGGATCTCCGCTTCCTCTACCCCATTCACCATGAGGAGATGGGAAATCACCTTCTGTTTGGATACATGATTTCCCTGGATGTGATACACATCTTCCCTTCTGCCAAGGAAATGAATCCTTCCTTCATCATCGATGATGCCCAGATCATGGCAAGTGAAAGGCCGCGTGATACCTTCCACCCCATAAGGGGTATCTACCATGATTTCTCCATTCTGAATAGAAACCTGCACGCCTTCAAAAGTTTTTCCTACTGCATCAGGATGTTCCAGTATTTCTTCTCCCTCCATGAAGGAAACATAACTGAGTTCCGAAGCCCCATAATAAAGAATAACTCTGGATGACGGGAAACAGTTCTTCAGCCGGTGAAAAAGAGTTGAGGTCATGAGCTGGGATCCGGTCAGAATAAAGCGCAGTCCATCATCCTTCTCCCTCACCTTAGAAAGAGGCGACAGCTTGGACGGTATCATATACACATGGGAAATCTCTTCCTCATGAATCCGTTTCATCCAGGTTCTTGGAGACAGCACACTACTTCCATGAAGAGATGCACCGGCAGAAAGGAACTCCATCACCATATTCAGATTTCCGGTAAAAGCAAGGGAACCGTGGAAAAAAAGGCTTGAATCTTCATTTACATGAAAGACCTTATTCTGATGAGGAAAGAAATCGGTCCAGCTCTCCGCCTTTCTGAAAAACACTTTTGGCACACCGCTGCTTCCAGACGTCAGCACTGCCATATCTCCTGTCCAGTGATTGTGATGATGAAATTTTTCATAATACAGATCTCCCATTTTCTCTATAGAAAATCCATGGAACGGAACTGCAGAAATGAAATCATCTACCTTCTGCTGCTCTATCAGTTCTCCGATTTCTTCACCCTTTAAATATTCATGAACAAGAAGGGGAATTCCGCCTGCCCATTCCACTGCAAGGAAATAGAATAACTGGTCCACCATGCTGGTGAAATAAAGAGCTACCAGATGGCTGGAAAGAGAAAGAGATGAAAGCCTGTCCCTGATGGCATCTACTTCCCTTAAGGCTTCGCCATAGGTAAAGCTTTGCTCTTCATCTTTGTAAAATAAGTGATTTCCTCTGCTTTTACCATAGGAAATGAGAAATTCATGAAATTTCATTGACTGCCTCCTGTCAATAGGAATGAATCTTCCCATCGGCGAATGAGAATAGCCTCTGCCACTCCGCCAGCTGCCGGAATGGCTGCGACGCCGTATTTCCTTTCATTATATTCCAGAACTTTCATAAGATGGAGCATAATCTCTGCGCCGCTTGCCCCATAAGGATGTCCATAAGCAAGGGCACCGCCCCATTGATTCAGCCTGTCCTTTACCTCTGGATGATTTTTTCTGAAATGAGCACTGATGACCGCAAAAGCTTCATTGTACTCAAAGGCATCTATATCCTCATAAGAAAGATTTCGTTCTGCAAGAAGATGAGATACCGCTTTATCTGCAGAAAGTGGAGGGATGAGCGGATCACTTCCAATCATCTGACATCCCATGATTTCTGCCATGGGGCGGATTCCTCTTTCTTTCAGCCATTCTTCAGACGCCAGTGCCACAAAGGCGGCGCCATCATTAATGGTGCATGTATTGGCAGCAGTAAGGATACCATCTGGGAAATCTGTCACCCTCGGCGCCCGATTCAATAATTTTTCATTCATCCGGCACCGGATAGCTTCATCTCTGGTGCTTCCATACAGAGGAAGAATCACATCCTTAAGATATCCTTTCTCTGCTGCTTCACCTGCCAGTTTCTGACTTAAGAGAGCCGCCTCATCCGCTTCTTCTCTTGTAATACCTGCTGCCTTTGCTGCTCTTTCAGCCCCAAGGAGCATGGCATCATCACCAAATTCTCCCGGTATGAACTGGGCCGCTGTAAAGGAAGGATTTCTTTTCTGGCTCCGTTCATCATTTTCCGGATAAATCCGTTCAGGCTGAAGGGAAGCACTTTCTGCCCCGCCTGCATACACGAAATCCCAGTCCCCATTCCGTATTCCCAGAAATGCCATATGAATGGCCGCCAATCCGGAAGCACACTGGAGATCCAGCGTAAAAGCAGGCGTACTTTCAGGAAGATGGCCTTCCAGTGCAATAAGCCGTCCCATATTTCCACCAGGCCCCACTGCATTCCCACAGATGAGAGCATCAGGGCCGTTTACACCGTACCTTTTGGATAATTCATGGACAATAGCCCCACCTAAGAGCTCAGGACGGACAGTTTTGAAAATCCCATACCGCACACCTATATGAGTCCGAAGTCCACCAACTAGAAAAACCCGTCTCATTTCATTTCCACCTTAAAACACAAATTATCTGTATATCCAAGAATAATCGGACCATCCACTTCGAGGCGTATAGTCTCTCCGCTGTAAACCGGATGCTGGAACCGGATTTTCATATAAGAAGAAAAAGGAAAATCCTCTCCCAGCGCCTCAGCCAGCTGGAATCCGCTCACAATAGGATGAGAAGACTGATGAATCTCATTATGATCCCCCATTCTCCTGCTGTATTCCCGAACCTCATGAGTGGTAAATGACCGCCAGACCTTCCCTTTCCCTCCCTCTTTTTCCTCTTCTTTTTCTTTAAAAGGAAAGAGAAGAATATTTATAGACTCATGACTTTCTTTTTCTAAAACGGAGAACGACAGAACCGGATGATGAGATACTTTGGAAATAAAGTTTCCACCACTCTTTTCTGTACCTTTTCTATATGTCAGTTTACCCATCACCATGCCCTGCCAGCAAGGCTCCCAGAGCCTGCAGAGTTCATGTATCAATTCTTTCATAGTACCTCGCGAAAGGAAAAAAGCGGAAAGCCACTGCTCTCCGCTTATGATATAGAATTTCTTTATTAATAGCCGCTAATCAGTCTCTTATGATATTTGCTGACCAGGAAAGAGGCTAAAAGAATCTTTGCAGAATCACCAGGCAGGAATGGAAACATGCAGAGCACCATAGATGACCAGAGACCTGTACCTGTGACAAACATGAACCATGCCAGTCCCATAGCATAGCAGACTGCTGTACCAAGAATAGTAGCAATGAGTAGATTCTTAAAAGTGTATCCCCACTTCTCTGCTACAAGACCGACAACAAAAGCCATCGGTGCAAATCCTATGATAAATCCGCCAGAGGGGCCGGCAAGCACAGACATGCCGGCGCGCATCATAGAAAATACGGGAACGCCCGCCGCTCCAAGAAGAAGATAAATGATAATGGATAGTGCTCCGTAACGCTTGCCAAGGAAACCACCAGCCATAAGAGCAGCAAATGTACCGAGAGTAATCGGAACCGGCTGAATCGGAATAGTAAGCTGGGAAAGGATAGCAGTGACAGCAGCAAATAAAGCACAGAGTACCTGCATGCGGATAGAATTACTTTGATTCATAATAAACCTCCTGTATATGGAATAATTATAGAATCAAAGCGACTCTTTGTCAACTAAAATATTTTAAATGTTGACAATTGTTTATTTTATGGTTTATCAATACAGGAGAGGTATCCAATACGCTTCTGTTCCGGCAATTTTTTCTTCACTGAAACGGGCATACAGAGCAGAAGGAGCATCGCCCAGCATGAAGCAGGACAAAGTAATATACCCTTCCAGAATCCCCATATCGGTTTTCGTGACCACCTTCTGTTGGGGCACAAACCGCTGTACAAGGCTGGAATCGCTTTCCCGGCAGATGATTTCTTCCGGGTCTTCTACATTCTTCGTACTCAGGATTTCCCCTTTTCCATTGATGATTTCGATGCCTCTTCCTTCTCTTCCCCAGATAGGCTTCCGTATCCATTCCGAATATTCCTCTACCTTTTTCATGTCGAAATCTCTCTGGAAATAACATTCTGGAATGTATCTGCGGATTTTTTCCTTCTCTCCTGCATTGAAGAAGGATGTATTCTCTTCCATGAGTGCATAAAGGAGGGCCTGGAACCCCTTAGATTGCATGATGACACATTCCGGCGGATTCATCATATGGAACTTATGATTCACATACCCCTTCATCATCAGTTCCCCCAGGGAACTCCCATCCTGGTCGGCAGTTTCCTCCATAAGAATTTCCATAGGATGCATGCGGTAAAGGAAAGACACTGTTCTTCCGTCTGGCAGTGCCACACTACCATCAGGCATAACCGCAAGATTATAGAAAGTTTCAAAAAGAATATGCTCCCGCACATCTTCCGGCACTGCCTCTTTCATGGCATTCATGAGGAACTGAGTCGTTCCATAATCTTCTATATAATCATGGAAACAGGAAAACAGAATGGGATGACTGGCCAGTTCCTCCACAGACATGGTGCCTGCGCATCGGAGATATACATCCAGAAGGAAACTCCGTAAATGATTCATTTCAAAACTGTTGGGATCAGCCTTTCCAAAATACCTGGAAGCCACTCCATTAGCATAATAAGCTTCAATTTCTGCGCATGGTGTATCTGCATTGATTTCCACCATATGAATGGCACCCGAAAGATCCACCACATAATCAAAACGGGAAAGCCAAGTGGGCAGATCATGCATGGCATTCCCGGAATGAAGATAATTCTGAAGATGTTTGGGAATCTCCATATCATCCAGTATGGCCCCTGGAGGCTCCTTTACTCTTTCCACCGCTTTCACAAAAATGCGGAACAGATCCTCACTGGCCCTGCGGATTTCATCGACCTGACGGTGGTCCACAATGAGCGGAAGATGAGTGGGATAACGGAATGGATATCCCGGATATTCCACATAGGGAAAAATGTTCCGATCCAGCTGATCCATATAGGTTTTTTCCATTACGACGCTCCTCCTCTCACACCGGCTCCGCCAAATCCTGTCTTGCCGCCAGCCGGCGCCTTCACTGTACTTCCGCCGGCAGACTTGGCCATTCCCTGCTGATAGGAAGGACTTGCGCTGCTTCTCGCATAGGGAGCATCCTTTTTCTCTGTGTAAGCAGGGCGGTTATTCAGCACATTGCCGGTATTCCGGTCATAATGGCCTGAATAATTGTTCATTCCATGGAACATGAAATAACTCATCATCATGAGAGGCAGCAGACTGGACGCACCAGACACATACTGGAGATTATCGTTCTCATCCCGGCGGAACGTCACTTCTTCCCCGTTATCATAACGGGCTGTCTCCGTCCCGTCCGCATTCTTAATCAGATGGTAGATCCTTCCATTTTCATCCTTAAGCTCCTGTCCTTCCACCTGTTTTTCCTGTCCGCAGCCGGAAATCATGACCGCAGTACCTCCGATTGCCATAAAGGCTGCCAGAATAGCGGCTGTCTTCGCACTTCTATGTATCATATAACCATCCTTAAAGAAAACCATATCATTAAAAAACATTCTTCTATAGTGTATCATATACGTTCAGTCAATGTGGACCTTCTCCCTCATTTACATATTTCCCCATTTGTGATATCCTTGTATACGTTATATCGAATTTTATTTATACGAGGTACATTATGACAGAAAAAAGAGAAGGCCTTGATGAGCTGAAACATCTCGGCAGCCAGCATACAACCTATGCCTTTGACTATGATCCCAACCTTCTGGAAAGAATCCCCAACAAACATTCTGACCAGGATTTCTTCGTAAAATTCAACTGCCCTGAATTCACCAGTCTCTGCCCGAAAACAGGCCAGCCGGACTTTGCCACCATTTACATCTCCTTCATCCCGGACAAATATCTGGTAGAAAGCAAATCCCTGAAACTTTACCTCTTCAGTTATCGTAACCACGGTGACTTCCATGAGGACTGCATCAACATGATCATGAAAGACCTCATCCGTCTTCTCCGCCCCCGCTATATTGAAGTATGGGGTAAATTCCTCCCCCGCGGCGGTCTCTCCATCGATCCCTACTGCAACTACGGCATCCCAGGCACCGAATGGCACGACTTTGCAAGATTCCGTCTTCTCCACCACGACATGAATCCGGAAAGAATTGACAACAGATAACAAAAAGTCTCGGATCTCCAATGGTTCCGAGACTTTTTAATTCCAAAACTGCTGAGGTAGATGGTTAACTCATCTGCCTCAGCAGTTTTGCTTCTCAACATGTTCGCACTACCGGTCTTCTTTCCTCTATCCGTAAATACATAAATAAAAAATATTATGTTTTCCTTCTCTCAACTCTCTGCACTCAAAGCTCAGCATTGCTTCATTCACATCCCCAGCTTGATTCTTCCATAAATCACAGCTGCCGTAATGATCAGGGTGACTACCATCATTATATAATCTTTTCCCTTAGGAGATACGCTTTCCATGAATGTTCTCTTTTCTCCACCGAATCCCCGAAGTTCCAGAGAAAGAGCCATGGTTTCACTTCGTCCCAGAGAACGGAGCATCAGCGGACGAACGATGGACATATATCGTTTCACCTGTTTGAAGAAATTCCCTTTTACTGCCAGTCCTCTGCAGGCCTGTGCTTCTGATACTGCCCGGTTTTCTTCCATGAAATCTGGAATGAAGCGGAGTCCTGCAGTAAACATGAAGGCATATTCATATGGAATCCGGAGCTGGCTCACCATAGCTGCAGAAAGGTCCTGCAGCTTCACGGTGCCCAGCAGATAGATGAAAATCAGAGTCATGCCAAGCATGCGGAGCGCAGCAATCACAGATTCTTCCATGCTGCCGCCGCCCAGTTTTTCTACGCCACCCAGCATGGAAGCGAAAATGACCAGCATGATGACTGCCTTTGCATTCTTCAGAAGTTCCTTGGAAACCAGAAGGATGAGGAGCTCGAAGAGGCAGAGATAAACCAGACTTTCCGGTCTCTTCAGAACGATAGCCCAGATGGCAGTACCCAGGGTAAGTAAAATTTTAGTAATCGGTACCAGATCTCTCATTCTTCAGCCCCTCCTTTACGTTTCAGAAATTCTCTGCAGAAACTTTCCATATCCTTGCAGTACGGTGCGCCAGGAAGTTTTCTTCCCAGAAGTACTGCCGGCGGATAAGCAAGTCCCCATTCTTCCGGCCGGTATTCTGCGGAGAAGAGGTTTTCCGGCTTATCATCAAAAATCACCTGCTGTTTGGCGATAACGATAACTCTTGTACAGTCTTTGGCTACAATATCCATATCATGGGTGACCAGAATGATGGTGATTCCCTTGGATTTCAAATTTTCCATCAATCCCATGAGCCGTCTCTTTTCACGTCCGTCCTGTCCACTGGTCGGTTCATCGAGGATCACATATTCCGTATTCATGGCAAGAGCAGACGCAATAGCCACCCGCTGCTGATCCCCTCTGGACAAAGTTCTTGGATATTCATCAGCCAGATCCATGGTATCTGTATCTATCATGGCCTGGTTCACTGCTTCATCCAGTTCCTCTCCCCGTTTCCCCTGCTGATAGGGACCAAAAGCGATCTCCTCACGGACTGTGGGCATAAACATCTGGCGATCCGGCTGCTGGAACACGTAACCGATGAAAGCGCTTCGCTTCGCCGCATCTTCTTTTGTTACATTTTTTCCGTTATAAAGAATAGCACCGGCATCCGGTTTTTCCAATCCGGTAAGAAGACGGGTAATGGTAGTTTTACCACTGCCGTTTCTCCCGGTAATAGCTACGAATTCTCCCTTGTCAAAAGAAAGGGATACATTTTTCAGTACAGGAGGCAAATTCTTAGCGTAACGGAAAGATACATTCTTCAGTTCAAGCATTCTCTCTTCCTCCCTTATCAAATGCACGGATTACTGCATATTCCGCATCCTTTATATTCAGAAATGATCTTTCAAAGGAGATCCCTGCATCTTCCAGTTCCAGCTGAGCTCTGTACATATCAGGGATAGCCTCTTCATAAATGTGATTTTCTTTCATATGACGCATCACTTCTTCAGGATTTCCCTGCTTCACGATTTCACCCTTATTCATAAGAATGAAGCGGGTCGCATATGGAAGAGCAGCTTCCAGATGATGTTCAGCCACGATGACCGTAAGACCTTCCTTCTGATTTAATTCCCCTACCATTTCATAGAATTCTCTGATACCTTCCGGGTCAAGAGCAGAAGTCGGTTCATCAAATACCAGAACTTCCGGTTCTTCTGCAAGTACTGCGGCTACTACCAGACGCTGGCACTGACCACCAGAAAGAGTAGAAACTTTTCTTTCTTCGAGGCCATCCAGATGCACCTTTGCCAATGCTTCTTTAGAACGACGACGGATTTCATCAGGAGAGAAACCGTGATTTTCCAGTGTAAATGCCATTTCTTCCCCAACAGTCAAAGTCACGATCTGTGCTTTGTAGTCAGAAAGGATGACGCCGACAGAAGAAGCGAGATCCGCGATACCATGCTGGGTGATGGCCTTTCCAGAGGTGAATACCATACCTTGAAGCGTACCGCCGTAGTAATGAGGAATAGCACCTGCCATGGACATGAGAAGGGTCGTCTTCCCAGCGCCATTCGGTCCAGTCACTACAATGAAATCTCCCTTTTCTACAGTCATGGACACATCTTTCAGTGCCGGTACCTTTGCAAATGGATAAGTATAGGTCACATGCTCTACATCAATAACCCCATCATTCTCCGGTTTCAGATCAAGAGCGCTGTGATCACTGTCTTCCACATCGGACTCAGCCATGTAATGCATGGATTTGAAAAGACGGAGTGCCGGGAAATAAAGGAAGGGAGTGATAATACCATTACCTACGCCTACCATCACAACCGCAGGAAGCATGCCGTAAAGATAGACATTCAGCGGCATATTCATCACCAAAGTCAGAATGGAAACGAAGGTAAAACCAGATACGCAGGTCGTAATAAATCCTGCAATCGCCGGACGGAGTGATAATTTACCAATCCGGATAGGCGGTACAGAGTGAGCAAAGAATCCCGCTACATAAGCGCCGAAGAATTCAGAAGCAAAATCGCCATACGGAAATGCGGATTTACTGGTAAATACTTCCATCAGCGCTGCAATCATGCAGATACCGAGGCACTGACGATAACTTGGTTTCGTCAGAAGAATAGCAACCACATAGCATGCAATCATCCAGTTCGGAGTGAACCCTGCCACTGAGGGGGACACCAGATGAAGAAGCATACCGATAGCAAGCATCAGGGTGGAAATGGTCAGCCAACGGAAACGTCCTCCCCTCGCTTTGGTAAAGACAAGCTTTGAAGTATCCATTACTTTCTCCATAATTTTTCCTCCTGTAATCAAAAAATCCTTCCATCCCTCTGCACTACGGCAAAGGGACGGAAGGATAGACATTCCGCGGTACCACCCAAATTGGCATAAAGCCCGGCTCGATTCACTAACGGGGATTCCCGTCAACTCCTACCCCACTACGGCTCAGAGCTGCACCTCCCAGGCCCATTCATAAAGATCGCTATACCAGACTCACACTTGCGCTGGCTCCCTTGAATAGCGGCATCTGAACTACTCTTCCTGTTCAACGGCTTTATATATTGTCAAGAGTATAACATCGGACTTTCCGGTTGTCAATAGAGAAAGTATATGAAATCCACAGTCTTTTGAGCTATAATCTCATCCCTCAATCCTTCGCATGATGAACTACTACCTGCGGGAATGGAATATCAATGCCTGCCTTATCGAACGCTGCTTTCACTTTAATATACAATTCATTCTGCGCTTCATAATATTTCAATCTTTCCACCTGTACCCTTACATAGATACGAATAGAAGATTCAGCCATTTCACTGACATAGATAGGAAAATCCTCTTTATTCATCACATAGGGATCAGCCGCAAAAAGATCCTTCAGAAGTGCAATGCACTCCGTAAGATTCGTATCATACCCTACATCAAATTTGAATTCCAGATTTCTTGTATCAAAAGCAGAATAATTCTTAATCACACTGTTGATCATAGAAGAATTTGGAATCACAATCATCTGATTTCCCAGCGTAGAAAGAAGAGTATACATGATACGTATGTCACTGACAGTCCCCTCGCTCCCGCTCACCTGGATATAATCTCCCACTTTGAACGGACGGAAAATCAGAATAAAAATCCCGGACGCCACGTTGCCGATATTATCCTTAAGCCCAAGAGCAATAGCCAGTCCGATACCGCCAAAAGCCGCTGCCAGCGTAGCCGCCGCTACCCCAGCTGCTCCCAACGCTACAATAGACACAATCGCCAGACAAAAGAAAAATACGATTTCAGAAATAAAAGTCTTAGCCGACGGATCCACATCGCTCCTGTCCAGAACATGAACCACAAACGTACGGATATACCGGCAGATTATATACCCGATAACAAAGAGAATAATCGCCTCAAGAATATCAATCCCCTTCGTCAGCGCAAACATCTTCAAATCCGTTAAAAACTTAGCAGTGATACCGATCTCATCAGTAACCACCTTAGCCACAGAACTCTGTTCCACAATAACATCCTTTCTAAAACAATAAAAAGAAATCCTGTCCCTATTGTACCATCACCGCCCCCTCACCTCAAACCTGTTCTTTACAATGAAAACCGCACTAAGAGACGCTAATGTTCTCGCACCGAAACCCCAAGAGGCTTCATAATTACAAACTATAAAGTCTTTACAACCACCTCTCAACTCTCTTCGCTCAAATCTCAACTCTATCTTTTTCCATAAATCTCGTTCGAATACAAAAGGATAGTGGAGAGTATGACTCAGGTGGTGAGGAAATCCGCACTATGAGACGCTAATGGTATCGCGCCGAAACCCCAAGAGGCCTCATAATTACAAACTATAAAGTCTTTACAACCACCTCTCAACTCTCTGCGCTCAAATCTCAACTCTATCTTTTTTCCAACTCTCAACTCTAAAAAAGGGGGCCGTGTTCCACAGCCCCCTTTTCCCTATCTCTTCATCTGCTTTTCAGCAGCGTTAATAATATTTTCAATCACCATAGTGGTAGTGACGCTACCCACACCCCCGGGAACAGGCGTAATAGCGCCAGCCAGTTCAGCCACTTCATCATAAGCGACATCCCCCACCGTTTTTCCATTGATCCGGTTAATCCCTACGTCAATGACTACGGCACCCGGTTTTACCATGTCTTTTGTCACGTAACCCGGTCGTCCTACTGCCGCCACCAGGATATCTGCATCTTTTGTGATTTCCTTCAGGTTCTTTGTACGGGAATGGCAGATGATGACAGTGGCATGTTCTTTAAGAAGCATGAGGGAGACTGGCTTTCCGATGACGTTACTTCTTCCGATAACCACTGCCTTTTTCCCTTCCACATCAATATGGTACCGGGAAAGGATAGCCATCACTGCTCTTGGCGTGCATCCAAAGAGCCCGTCTTTTCCAGCAAAGAGACGGCCTGCATTAATTTCAGTCAATCCATCCACATCTTTGTCCGGGTCAATAAGAGCAATCATTTTTTCTTCAGAAATCCCCTTCGGAAGAGGCATCATCATGAGAATCCCGGTCACAGAGGAATCTTCACTAAGAGAGGTAATGAGCGCTCCCAGTTCCGCTTCTGTCACGGTCTCCTCTTTCCTGAAAATTTCCGCCATAATTCCGTAATTTCTAGCCACCTTTACCATGAAGGAAGCGTACATCTGAGAAGGTTTGCTGTCTCCCGCCAGCACAATGGCCAGTTTCGGCAGACAATTTCCTGCTTTCAGTCCTTCGATTCTTTCTCTCAGTGCAATTTCCAGTTCGGCTGCGGTTTCCTTACCATCTAAAATGACTGCCATTAGAATAACCCCGTAATATTTCCATCATCATCTACATCAATCTTTTCTGCTGCCGGACGTTTTGGGAGTCCAGGCATAGTCATGACCTTACCGGTCAGAACTACGACGAATCCTGCACCCGCAGAAATTCTTACTTCTCTTACATGAAGGGTAAATCCTTCCGGTGCCCCCAATTTGGACGGATCATCGGAGAATGAAACTGGAGTTTTTGCGATGCAGACCGGAACATTGCCAAAGCCCATTTCTTCAATATGTTTCAGCTCTTTTTCAGCTGCTGTATCATACTGAACATTCGCAGCGCCATAGATTTCCTTCGCAATAGTTTCAATCTTTTCCTTCAGTGTATGTTCCAGTTCATAGAGCGGTTTGTAATTAGAATCGGTTTCCATAGCTTTCAGCAGCTTTTCTCCTAATTCAAGCCCGCCCTTACCGCCTTCTGCAAATACATTAGATTCTGCCACCGGGATACCGATTTCTGCACATGCATCTTCGATGACTTTCTTTTCTTCTGCTGTATCAGTAGGGAACATGTTCAGTGCTACTACGATGGGGAGTCCATATTTCTTCAGATTGGAAATATGACGGAGCAGGTTTGGAAGTCCTCTCTTTACTGACTCTGGATCCGACTCAGAAAGTTCATTCTTTGCCTTGCCGCCATTCATCTTCAATGCACGGATAGTAGCTACGAGAACCGCAGCATCAGGCTTCAGTCCAGCGAACCGGCACTTGATATCCAGGAACTTTTCTGCCCCCAGGTCTGCACCAAATCCTGCTTCTGTCACTACATAATCTGCCAGATGAAGAGCCGTCTTTGTAGCCAGAATAGAGTTGCAGCCATGAGCAATATTAGCAAACGGACCACCATGAATGAAAGCAGGTACATGTTCCAAAGTCTGCACCAGATTTGGTTTCAATGCATCCTTCATGAGAGCTGCCATAGCCCCTTCTGCATGAATATCTCCAGCAGTGACCGGCTTGTTATCATAGGTATATCCTACGATGATTCTTGCAAATCTTTCCTTCATATCCCGAATAGAAGAAGCCAGGCAGAGGATGGCCATGATTTCAGAAGCCACGGTAATATCAAAGCTTCCCTCCCTTGGTACACCGTTCGCATGTCCGCCCAGTCCTACGACAATCTGGCGGAGGACCCGGTCATTCATATCCATGACACGGTTCCATGTCACTCTTCGAGGGTCAATATTCAACACATTTCCCTGCTGGATATGATTATCTACCATGGCTGCCAGCAGATTGTGAGCAGCAGTGATGGCATGGAGATCTCCAGTGAAATGGAGATTGATATCTTCCATGGGAACTACCTGAGAATAACCGCCGCCGGCTGCACCACCCTTGATACCCATGCATGGTCCAAGAGAAGGTTCACGGAGACAGATCATAGTCTTCTTTCCAAGAAGTGCCAGCGCCTGTCCCAGACCTACTGTAGTAGTGGTCTTTCCTTCCCCTGCGGGTGTCGGAGAAATCGCGGTAACTAAAATCAGATGACCCATAGGTTTCTTTTCCAGTTCCTTTGTGAGCTTCAAAGAAACCTTCGCCTTATAAGGACCATAGTTTTCCAGATCTTCCTGGGGGATTCCCAAAGAAGCACCAATTTCAACAATCGGTTTCATTTCAGCTTTCTGTGCAATTTCGATATCACTTAACATGCAAGATTCCTCCTTGTCAGTAACAACGGCAATGCCATGGAAACAGCATAAATCTGAAATCATTATAGCATAGGAAAATAGGAAATAGGGCAAGAAAATATTCACTCTATCCCTATTATTCTTTTATAGCCGCAAAATAAAAATCATATAAGAGTACCTTTGAGATACTCCTATATGATTAATGAGTACACCTTATTCATCATAATGGGAAAAATGGACCTTGATGTTATCTCCCCTGCGGACTTTCGCCCCGATACCGGGAGACTGGCTATCAGCAAATCCGCTTCCCTCAGGCTGGAAGCCAAGACCTGCCCGAGTGAGCCATTCGCCTACATCCCTCATTGACCAGCCGGTGAAGCTTGGCAGACGGAAAACCTTCACATCTGCATCGGGAATCTTTGGCTTATAAAGCTCAACCTCAGAATTCTGCGGCTTCGCGTGAGCCGTCTGATCTTCCAGCGTCGGCACGTGTAGATAACGCATGATCTGAGTCATGGCTTCCCTGAATACCGGTGCCGCTACCTGTGCCCCGTAGAAAGAACCCTTCGGTGTATCCAGTACAACAAGACAAATGGCCCTAGGATCTTCCGTCGGTCCAAATCCGCAGAAAGAAGCGATATACTTTCCTTCCTGATAACCGCCATTCACAGGATCCAGTTTCTGGGCTGTACCGGTCTTTCCTGCCATATGGTATCCCGGTACCCGCGCATTGATGCCGCCACCTTCAGACACTTCCTTCTCCATCATGTCCTTTACTTCATTGGCTACCTGCTCAGAAACCGGAGTTCCGCTGTATTCCACATTGGTCACACTGTAATCCGTTCCGTTAGGCTTCTTTATAGATTTAATAATATGAGGCTTGACCATTTTACCACCATTAGCCAGTGCACTGTAAGCCTGCACCATCTGAAGAGGAGTGACTGCAATCCCCTGACCGATAGCCATAGTGGTCACGTTAATAGGTCTCATTTCAGCGGGATCGAAGAGCATACCTTTCTGTTCTCCCGGAAGCTCGATACCGGTTTCCTTACCAAAGCCAAACTTTTTGGCATATTCCGTCATTGTCTTACCGCCGGTCAGAAGACCAATATGGGCAAATCCAGTATTGATGGAAAATTTGATAATATCTACGAGCCGTACATCCCCATAGGAGCCATCATCCCAGTTGCGAATCGGATGTCCTGATGCCCAGACAACCCCCGGGTCATGCCATACCCGCTGGGTATCATAAGTACCAGCGGCAAGAGCTGTGGCTGCCATAATCGGCTTGTACGTAGACCCCGGTTCATAAATATCTACAACCGCCCGGTTTTTGACTTGAGCCTCAGTAGCGTTCCCGAAATGATTGGGGTCATAGGAAGGCCGGTTTCCCAAAGCAAGAATATCACCGGTCTTCGGATCCATGACGATGATGATTCCGTTGTCTGCTTTCGTAGAAGCCATCGCTCGATCCAGTGCCCGTTCCGCATAAAACTGGATATTCTGATCAATAGTAAGATAGACTGATTTTTCCTCTTTAGCCTTATAAGGCGCAAGAGCAGACTTCAGGATAGGATTTCCCCGGGCATCGGTAAGAATATACTGGTTATTCTTACCCCCTCTGATGAGATCATCCAACTGCATTTCCAGACCCTCAAGTCCCTTGTCGTCCAGACCTACAAAGCCAATGACATTGGATGCCATCGGACCATTAGGATAGAAACGGCGACTTTCAGGAATGAATCCAAATCCCTTCCATTTCTTCTCTTTGAAAAGCTCTTCTGCCTTGGCAGAATCCTCTGGTTCCATGATCCGTTCCAGCCATACAAACCGGGTCTTTCTAGACATCTTTTCCTGAAGATCCGACTCTTTCATATGGAGGATAGGAGCCAGTTTTTGGGCCGCCTCCTCAGGGCTCACATTCAACATGCCTGGATCCACATAAAGGGAATTCACCATGATGGAAAATGCAAGTTCCTTGCCATTGCGATCATAAATCGTCCCGCGGGGAGAATACAGTGTCTGTATCCCCTGCGTCTGATTCATAGCCTTCTCTTCATAATGATGACCGCGGATGATCTGTACCCACACAAGGCGGGTGAGCAGAAGAATCCCTATTGCAGCGAAAAAAGCAGCCAGGGCAATGGCTCTTTTTCTCATTCTGTTCCTAGGAACTTCCTTTCTCATGATCCTTTCTCCTCTTAAATTTCATGGCTGCCTTATACAAAATATCTGGTTTATTCTCAAGATTTCCATTCTGCACCCGGAAGAGCAGATTCTTCATACCTTCAGACACATAAGGCCCCAGGGCCTCTGGCACTTCACTTCCGTAATGGAGCTCATGGGTCGTCACCGGCACAGTAAGACATAAATCTTCCATATACTTTCCAAAAGCACTATGCCCTTCGGTGGCAGAAAAAGGCCGTCCACATCCAATGATATCTGCATTTCCCAGATCTGTCATCTGCTCGAACGCTGCCCTCATCTCCTCTGACGAAGAAAACACCTTATTCCGTGCCATCGTCCGTATCCATTTTAACCCATTTGCATCCTGAAAGTTAGCGAAATAATGAAATTTCATGTGATTTTCTACAAGCCAGACCACTCTTTTCGTGAAATCAGGAGACCGCCGCCACCGCTTCAGAATTTCTTCCGCCATCTCAGCACCCTTCTGGTCATGACCATAATCCGTATATTTTCCATCCCGGATTGCACGAATTCCCGGCATTCCCTTCCCCACATCGTGAAGAAGTGCCGCCCAGCGGTTCAAAAGAATGGGCTTTGCCGCATCCAGCACTGCCAGCGTGTGATACCATCCATCAAACTTATGGAATTCCTTCTGCTGCGGAAGACCTACCAGATGAGAAAGTTCAGGAAGTATAGAAATTTCTCTGTACTCTCCCTTCTCCTTCACCCGACAGGACATCTCATTCAGACCCGTTCGCACCATAAGATCAAATCCTCTGGCCGCATGATCCGTCACAATAAGACGATCCACTTCCTCTCTCACTCTTTCAAGCGATAGGCCGGCTACCTTAGGAAATGCAGATTCCATAGCTTCCACAAGTGAACTATCTGCCATGAAATCCAGCTGCCCCAGAAAACGGCATGCACGAAAGAGGCGGAGTGCATCCTCCTGGAACCGTTCTTCCGAATTTCCTACCGTTCGCAGCACTTTCCGTTCAATATCATGGACACCATCGAAATAATCATAAAGCACGCCCTCTTCATCAAGAGCCATAGCATTCACCGTGAAATCCCGGCGCTTCAGATCCTCCTTCAGACTGTCAGCAAAAGAAACAGACTCCGGCCGGTGGGCATCTTTCCCATAGAACTCCTTACGAAAAGTAGTCACCTCATAAGAAGACCCATTCGCTACCAGAATCACCGTGCCGAACCGTCTTCCATTTCCATCCACAGCCTTCCAGCCATTGGAATAAGCCAGTTCAACGATGTCCTCCGGTCTGGCGGAAGTAGTGATATCCCAGTCATGAGGCACCTTATCCATCAGTAAATCCCTGACGCATCCCCCAACTACATAAGCTTCCTTCCCAGAGCGGCGGATCGCTCGAAGAATGGCAAGAGCCCCTGCATCTATTCTATCTGCCTTTTCCGCATTAGAAAGAGACATGAAATGATTTTTATGAAAATAAGAGGATATGCTGCTCATCAGCCCCATACTATCTCCTCCCATCAAATATCGTTTTCCTTCGAAATACAGATTAAATCTATTATATACTGTTTACTATATTTGGAAAAGTCCCGCCCCGATAAAGAATTCCGTCCCCCCTGTTACCACTCCTCCACCACCAGTGGAGAGTTATATATCTATATAGAAAAATGGATAAAAGTAAAGTGATAAGAAAAAGAGAAAAAGGATCATGGTGGCGGACACCTTAACACATAACTCAAAAATGGGGCTATTCTCATAGCCCCATTTCCCACTTACTCTATCCAGTTTCTTAATTTCCTCACTTCATCACCTTCACAACCATCAGAAATACCAAGATAGAACCTTCTCAAATCTCCATCCTCCAGGATATAGGTAACCTGATGATTGGTCAGTGCGATATGAATCAGTTTCCCCTTCTGTTCATTACTCCACTCCTTATACTTCGCCATCCTGCGTACCACCTCATGGGTCGTTCTGAAAGAATTACTGTCCTCCAGAAGATTGATTAACATTTCCTTCTCTCTTTCCTCCTCATTCTTCGAACACTCATTATCCTGCATTTCATGGATGCAGACATTATGCAGGGCTTCCAGCTTTTCATTCGCCTCCGTCCGAACAATGATATCCTTCACCAGAAGATCCAGGGCAGAACCCTCACGGTAATCTGCCGGAACGTAATAACGGATCCTTTCATCCTCCAGCATCTTATATACCTTACTCTTATCCTGAGTTTTTGGATCAAAGACTCCAATAGAGTGACCGCCTTTCGAATTCACCAGCTTCATGCACGGAATATCTGTATCACTATCCCCGATATACACCATATTACGGAAAGGCACTTCATAATACTCCTCATTCAGCGGCTCATTCACATTCCGATCATTTACATCCAGTGCCCCCTTCTCTATGCGGAAAAGAAACTGTGTCTTCCCCGTATAATTCACCACCTGCGAAGGCCACACCGCCACGCCATCGCTATTATAGTAAAAGGAACTGGCGTAAATCTTCCTGAATTTATCCCCAATCGCAGATCCCTCCACCATTTCCTTAAGTCCAGAAGAAATAATGAAATGCTGCACCTCTACATCATGCATCCTGCCATACGCATTGATCCGATCAAACCATGAGAGAACCCCAGGAAAGAATCCAATCCCTTTCCCCGCATTCATTAAAGTCCTACGGGTAAAAGGCACCTTCCCCTTAGACTTCACCGACATCATATACATATAAGCCAGATTCGAATCCATCCCATTCATCTCCGCCAGCTCATTTGACTCCTTCCAGAACTCCTGCACATCATACCCCAAAGCCTGAATAAATCCCTGTGACTGCATATCATCCGGCGAAAGTGTTTTATCAAAATCATAACAGATCGCTAAAATAATCTTCTTCCCAACCACGCTCATCCTCGAGCCTCCTTTCTGGAACTACATTCTTTATTCAAATTATATCAGAGGAAAGTTCCGAAATGACCTTCGAAGCAGAAAATCATTTTCCCCTCTACTTATATAGTGCAGAGAAAAAGGGATCCGTCTATGGTTTATGAGAAAAAGTGTGAAAAAAATAACGGGATGAAGAATCATCCCGCCGGAGTAGTTTGAAATATAGTTTTTATGATATTTGGTCACCTTAATGTTTCCGCAATTTAACCATTCTAGATAAAAGTGTCGTTAAATAAAAAATTTGATTTTCAATTGTTATTATAATCCGTATTTATAAAGCAATCCTTAAAATCATGGTTTGAAATCAAATACACATTATTTCTTGCTCGTGTCAGTGCTACATATAATTTATTTTTTGTACTGCCAGTTAAATCACACTTCCATTTTTCTTCAGTGATGGAGCTGGTTGAGTCTGTCAAAATAACGCAGATATTTTCGAAAGTATCACCTTTTGAATAAGACCAGTTAATATAATTTCCTGAGTACTTGTTAGAATTATTATAAACGAGTTTAGTCACCGTATCGTCTTTAAGAAGTTCTTTGATTCTGGTTTTGTCTTTTTCATATTGAGAATTTAAAACGATAACTTCACCGGTCTCATGATTTCCATTGATATTAATCTCCAATTTACGTCTTACAAAATCGCATACCTTGTCAGAGCATCTTCTTGATAATTTTAGTGTACTTGTATCCACCTGAAAGCCCTGACTCTGCATATTTCTAATAAATTCAGCATATGCTATCGACTTTTTATTTTTCTTAAAAGGTATTCCTGTATTAGATTGAGCTGTTACTGAATGTTGATAATAATCTCCTACTAAAATAACATCATTCGCAGCATTTGCCATTTCCATAAGCAAGCTATAATCCTGCTCACGAAAATCCTGAAATTCATCTATATATACAGAATCATAAAATATATTGATAGATTTTAAAATATACCCTAATCTATTGAATTCTTTTTTATTTTTGGGTTTTAAACGCATTAATAAATCTGACATTAGTGGACAATAGTACTGCTTGCCCTCGTTCAAAAAATGATTTATAGATTCAACTTTATAATATTTTGGATTTGGTCTATATTTTCCATTTTTACAAAGTATGGATTGCTTCGGCACTTCCCCCATATACACACCATTCGTCTTGATTAATGGGGTATCGAACTTAGAAAAAATTGAAGGTTCATATGGTCGAATCAATATTCTGAAAAGGAATGCATGAAAGGTCATAACCGAAGTGTTATCCGGAATGTGCCCATGAAAACAATCACATAATTCCTTACGTATATTTTTAATATTTTCATGGGTAAATGCCAAAATCAGATTTTTTTTATTAGGATCGATATTATGACAGATATAATAAGTTTTTCCAGCTCCTGCGACCGCTAATATTATTTTCTTACCCATTTTAACGCCTCTCTAATATAATCCGGTGCTTTCAATTTATCCTCAGCAATCAAATTTTTCCGTAAAATTTGGTAAGCAAAATCAGCCTTTTGGCTTTTAAAAAATTTTATATAATCATTGTCGTTATTTATTTGTGTACATTTTTCCTGATATATAAAATCATTTAATGTTTGTTGATTCTGTTCAGTATGATATAAGCATAATTCCCATGTCCATTGTTCTTTAATCGCAGAAGTAAAAATTCTACACGCCTTTTGGTTGCGTTCATAAGCATCGTTTTGCGAATAAATATTATCTAATTTTTTAGGATTAGTATTGTAATCATTGTCCGTAATCGCTATCGCCTTCTTATTCGTAGCCTTGGCAATCGCCAAATATCTTTTGTATGATACCCCTTCACATGAAACAATAATTATATTATCCTCTTCTAATGTTTTGTTATATATTTTTTTATAAAATTCTGGAATTAACAGATATTCAGTTATACCTTCTACCAGAATAATCCGTTCTGCTAATAGCATCTGTAAAAAGCTATTTCTTGCCAATTTAATAAAGAAGTTGGCGTCATCTTCATTTACATTTTTTAATGACTTCGCTTTTCCTTCTGTAATCCACAAAACATTCCGTAAATCTAATCGGGTAGCTACCATACTGCTATGTGTAGAAATTATCAATTGAACATTTTGTCTCTTCTCATTTATTTCATTAATCATCTTTCTTAAGTTAACAAAAGATAAATGATTTTCGGGTTCCTCCAACAAAACAACATTAATATTATTCGCACGATTGAGCGAAATCCGTGTCTTTATTAAATTTTCCATACCACTGCCATGATTTTCGACAGGAACACCATCATTAAGAATCGAAATTACATTATCCAGTATTAATTTTTTAGTATCTATCCCGAAAACATTTTTCTCCTTAGTAGAACTGATGATTTCATTATTAAAGGATTTAATAACTGCACTACGAAAATTATTCTTTTTATGGAGAAGTTCCTCTTCTTCATAAAATGTATGCAAAAAGGAACGATTATAGTAATTATAGCTTGCGTTTCTATCTATTCTATTAGTATCAAGAAAAAGAAAGCGTAATGGCTTTATCAGCAAATTATATGCTCGACCACTAAAATTTTTCCATTCCATTCTGTAAAACTCATATGGAACTTCATTTATTTCTGAAAAATTTAAACTATCTCCCCAAGATTCTTCATCAAAACAACAGGTGAACGATATCCCATATTTGGCCTCATGTAAACAGTTATGTTCACCAAAGAAATTTTCGCTATTCCTATCTTTTGAATCTAAATCAAATTCGAGCTCTATATAAATAGAAGGCAGTGTATCAATACTTGGATTTTCTTTAAATTGATTAACTAAATCCTTGTTAAACAAATCTTCCAAATATGCCTTTTCAGACAACCGATAACTTTGATTTAAAACGATTTTTATCGCTTCTAAAATAGTAGTCTTTCCTGCTTCATTCTCTCCAACTAAAATATTCACTTCACGATTGAATTCAAGATGAAAATCCTTAAATTTCTTAAATCCTTTAATGTGTATTGATTTCAATCTGCCACTCATAAAGATCTCCTTTTAAAAGACAATAGAATAGTTTAGCTTTAGCAAGGTATTATTTCATCAAAACGCTTTATAAAAGCCTATACCACAACATACGAGACCCACAAAGAAAAACACATATGAGAGAATACGACAACCGAGAGCGGCTACGTGCCAACAAGACATTTTCTGATCATCAGATATAGACTTTCCTTCCCAAGCAGCCTTTCTCTGTTCCATTAGCATTACTGCCCCCTCTTTATAGTATTGGCCTTGAGTTAAATAAGCTAACCCGTATCCAATACTAGCAAACAATGTGCCTAAGCCAAAACAAACTAATGCCCACCATAAAGGTATATAGAAAACCGGTAATACAGCATTTGTCAATAATTTACCCATGTTATTATTTAAAAATGCAATAAAAGCAACCGCTGCACCGCCATTAATCATCAAAATACTTTTCAACGCATTTTGTCCCATAGATATAATAGACTTGAAATTTTCAATCTGACTCTGCATTAACACCTTATCAACAGATTGCGCATAAGCCATTTTTCTCTGATGCTCTAACTCCAATTTCTTTATCTTGAAGGGATTTACTTCTTCTTCTAAATCTAAATAAGAATTAACAACATCTATAGGCACAGTATTTATACCTTTTGCCGTCTCATTTTCCAGAAATTTACGAAATTGTTGAAAAGCCATATGTCAAGTCCCCAGTCCAGATTATTATCGATTCATATTTTATTATATGTATTTTACCATCTTTTATAGACAATAATTAAATCAAACATTTTTATGTAGATTTCAAAATTTTTTAGGTTTTAAGGTAATCGTTTCCCATCAGTCCTCAGATTCAAATTCACATAATTTTTCAGGATTATTTATTCAATTAGCAATAATCGCACATGTAGATTTAGGGGATGATAACTCCTGACCAGCCACCTATCTTGATTATTTTAAATGAAGAAATAAAAAAGGAACATAAAAAATCCGGAGAGCACGATAAGAACCGTACTTTCCGGATTTTTTATTTAGTAAATTTTTCTGAAGCTGACGATTTAGAGATCCAGGGTCTTGAGATAGTCCTTGAACTGATTGCCCAGATCTTCTCTCCTCAGTGCAAATTCTATTACTGCTTTGAGGTAACCGAGTTTATTTCCTGTATCATATCGTTTACCTTTGAAGTTATAGGCATAGACCTTTTCTTCGTGAGCCATGACTCTAAGAGCATCGGTGAGCTGGATTTCTCCTCCTTTACCGGGGCGGGTCATTTCGAGGATATCAAAAACATCCGGTGTGATGACGTAACGCCCAAGTGCAGCGAATCGGCTGGGAGCTTCTTTAATGGATGGCTTTTCAATCATATCTACCACCCGCATCAGATCAGGATTATCTGTCTCTGATCCTTTGATAATGCCGTAGGAAGAGACTTTATCCTCTGGTACTACCTGGCAGCCAATAACAGTACATCCCGTTTCATCGTACTGATCCATAAGCTGCTTCAGAGCTGGCTTCTCATCTCCTGCATATACCACATCATCACCAAGAATTACGCCAAAAGGTTCATCATCGATGAAATCCTTAGCGCAAAGAATAGCATCTCCCAAGCCACGCATGTATGGCTGGCGGACATAGTGCACCTTGATACTTGAAATCTCCTGGATTTCCTCAAGCTCTTTCAGCTTTCCAGATTCCACCAGGTGCTGTTCCAATTCAGGAGAAGAATCGAAATGGTCCTCGATCGCCCGCTTTGCATGGCCAGAAATGATCAGGATCTCCTCGATCCCACTTGCCAGAATTTCTTCAACAATATACTGGATCGTTGGCTTATCAACGATAGGAAGCATTTCTTTAGGCATAGCCTTTGTCTCCGGCAGGAAACGCGTACCGAAACCGGCTGCCGGAATCACAGCCTTACGAATTTTATACATGGTTCTCTCCTTATTCTACTATCTATCCAAATGCTAAGCTCTATAGAACTACCTCTATGATGTGATATCAGAAAGACACTGATGAAATCATTATACACGCCCCCTAGGGCAATATATTTTTCACAATAGGTACCTTCCGGATCACATACGTGATGCCCATGCAAATAGAACCGATCAAAACAGGCGCCAGTAGTCGATAAATGATACTATGCGCATCCCAATGAAACGCTTTTAGCAAGCCCTGCATAATCAAAAAGTGAAGAAGATAAATGGCGAAAGTGTAATTCTTTAAAAAACGTATTACCCCCCCGATTTTCTCATCATTTTCTCTGCGTTCTCTTTGAAAAAGATAAATATTCCAATAGAGTACAAAATACAAGGTACGTTCAAATACCCCTTATATGTCTGGATGATTTTCCCCGCATTCATCGACAAGGCATACGTCCCAAGTATATGCAGGAGCAGACCACCCAGCGCCAATTCATAGAGAATCAACCTGTGCTTTCTTGACAAAGAAATCCGGCTCAGCACATATCCCAAAAGTACGTACATCAGATACCCACCAGCTGCCTCCAAATGAAACGGCCACTTGAGAGACAAATGGAATACTGAGAGGAGAAATGGCACCAGTGAATTCAGCACAAATGCCGCTCCCGCCAAGTAAGAAAAAATCCGGATTTTCTTCTCATCTGGAACACTTGCAAAAAGAGGAATGCTCATATAGCAAAGAAAAAGTGGAATAAAAAACCAGTATATCGGCACAAATGATGTCCCTACGATTCCATTCCAGATCCCAGACACTGACAATAGCTCCGGAGCCACTGGCCGACCGCGATAGAGGAGATGCAAAAGCGGTATCGCCCAGCCGATCAAGCTCCACGCCAGAAACGGTATGACCGTGCGATGAACCCGTTTCTTGGCATATGTCCATCCGTCATACCGTTTCGGATAATCTATCAACGTGGCTCCTGAAATCATGAAAAATATTGGCACCGCAAAATAGTAGACAGACTCTATGATATTCGCCGTCAGCCAATATCTGGCTGTGCTGAATTCCCAAAAACAGCCATTCGTATGCAGAGATACCACGGAAAAAGCTGATATGACTGACAACAACGAGATGTACTCCGTATTTTTTCTATTTTCCATGCCGTACCTTACCTTCTTAGCAAAATCCTCTTCTTCCACAAGATCAGCGCCATGATGGCCGTCACCAGCGTCTCCGTGCAAAGCACCGCCAAGGCTGTCCCTTCCGCACCCTTCCATGAAATCAACGGATAGATAATAATCAGGTTGAAAACAGAGGCTGTGATCAACACCTTGCTGTAAATCTTTTCCATTCCCAAAGGAAGCATCGTCTCATACCCCATGACATTACTCATCGCCACCACCAGCGGCACGAAAGCCATGACCTGGAGCGGTCCGATCGAAGGGATATACTTTTCTCCCAAAAGCCACGGGATGCCCCAGGGAGAAAGCAGATAGAGCGCCGCGCCCCCCAGCACGCCAGAAACGGTATAGACCAGAAGCTGCTTTTTCAGGAATTGAAGCCCCCGCTCGACAGACTCCTGCATGACTTTGCTGATATAGGGATATACCGCGGCATTCACTGCCGCGACCGCCTGCTTGATACAGCCAATCAGCTTATCAGCCCCGCTATAATAGCCTACGATCGTATCATTCGTTAAAACACCAAGAATGACTATATCGCTCGTCGTATACAAATTCACCGCCAGCGAGGAAACAAAAATCTGCCAGCCTTCTCTATACGCTGCTCTCAAATCCTGCCATGCAGGTTTTTGAAGGATGCCCGGACTGATATCATAAATCACCTTCCAGGAAAGGAGCCCCGCAAAAAGCGGCGTACAAGACATCAGAAAAGCCGCCATCACATAGTCGTCCGGCGACCTTACCAAGAGAAACAGCAGCAACATCGTGACCAAGCGTCCGGACAAATTAAGAATCGTGATATAGCGCATCTGCTGGATCCCCTGAAAGTACCAGATGGGGAATATCACCAGACCGATCACAGATGTATAGACCGCAAAGAATAGCGGCAGATCCAGCGTCACCGGATACACCAGCAAGAGAAGCTGGTATCCGGCAAAGAAAACGACCGACACCAGCAGCCACAAGAGAACCATCGCCCAGAAATAAGCAGAGAATAGCCGCGGAATGTCTGATTCCTTCGCCTGCGCGATATCTCGCGGCGCGATCAGCGGGAATCCGTAGTTGATGCAGAGGCTGAAATAGCCGATGATCCCTTGCATGAAAGCGATCGCCCCATACTGCGCCGGCCCCAGCACGCGGAGCAGGTAGGGGACCAAAATAAATGCCAGGATGTATTCCATAGCACGAAGTGTAACCATGGAGAATATGTTTTCAAGTAAACGAGTTTTTTTCAAGATATCCTCTTGGATGTAGTAATTTGAAACGTTTGATTGGCAGACTTGGAGACGGAGAGACATTAGCTTCTAGACATCGGACTTCAAACTTCAGACATGTGATGTCTGGCATCTGATATCGGAGACCCATTTTCTAACCTCTATCGCTCGCCGGCTTTTCTCTAGTGTCTCTTTGGAAGCAGAGAAGAAGTGTTGTACCTAAGACGAGGGGATAGGTATAGAAGAAATAATTACTCAGCAGACAAGCGGTTGATCCCCCCAGGGAAACCAATACACAGACAAAACCGTACTGTCCCAGCATTTTGGGGATTTGACACAAAATCATTTTGCTTATAAAGAATAAAGGCATCAAGAACAATAACAAGCCACAGATGCCATACTGCATTAGCATTGTACCAAACATATTAAACGTTGGGATAGGACTATCCAAGAATCCTTCATCCCTTAGCATGGCCAGCCAATGACATATCTCCTGATCATCCTGAGCAAACACCGGAATATGGTCTGCGATATAAGGACTTCCAAATCCCGTGCCTATACCAAAAACTGGATGCTCCACCCCTACATGAAAAACAGCCACCGTATTACCAATACGCGCCAAATTCGACCGTTTTGATACAGAAGCTACCGACAAAACATCTTCGCTAAAGTATTTTTCAAATTCTGTTGCCATTGACATATCAGCGGTATCATCTCTCCCCCCCATATACGAAATAGCTAGAGGAGCAGATAAATATACACCCAAAGTAATAACCGTAACTGCAAAAACTTTTACTAAAGAATCAATCCAATCTTGATACCGTCCCCAGGCCGAGAGAATAGCAAGCATTATCAGTTCCCCCAAATAAGTTGCTTGCGCAGTCCGTGCTCTTGTCATGAAAATCATATAGGTAAATAATATAAGGAGCCCTATGATTTTCTTTTCCCTTAAACCAAAAGCTCTATACCATAAAAATGGAACAATAAAGATGGAAACAATAGCAAAAAATGACGGCTCCATTGTAAAACTGCGAAGCTGTCCATTCCACAGCAAAGGCGGCCACCATTCGTGTGTAGTCTTTATATCATACAAATGCACATTGATCCACTTCAATATTTCCTCACAAAATTCATTCCCTGTCAGCAGCCACGGGATCTCTATCAGAGAATACAGGCAGAGCATCGAAGCGGCCAGCACGGCGGCTCGGCTCATAGTATCCAGGATATACTCCTTCGTCTTCCCATGAAACATCACATACAGCGCGAAAGGGATCCCTAGAAGCGGCAAAAGCAGACTCCTCACTGTACCGATCAGCATCGACACGCCGTACTTCAAATGCAGCAACGTTTCATTCGTCATGATCGCAGGATAGACATGCGCGATCACCTTGACCATCGTTGTATCCCGTAGAAACTCATTTGCCTTCTCATCCCAGTAGGGAAACTGCACGGCACCGATGATCGTACAAAGGAACGGCCACAGGATACAGAGCGCCAGATACCACTTCACGCCTCTTGACCAGTTACCGAAGTCTTCCCGTCTATGCATATAATGCACCACCGCCAGTGCCACCAGCAAGATCAAAAAGAAGTACGGCACATTCTTCATAAAATCCGGGATTGGATACGCCTTGGGAAGCCCATTCACCGGGATCGTCACGACCATTGCATACAACAGCCACCGCTCGATCTTATCCAAATTTCGCATTATATACTCCATACCACGCCAGCTTTCCATAGATACCACACAGATAATAAAATTTATGAAACCTTGAGACTTGGAGATTCAGACTTCTGACTTCCGATATCTGATGTTTGACCTCTGACTTCTAATATCTAACGTCTCTTAGTCTCTCGCCCGCACACTTCAGCGCTGAATCGATCACCGCATCCATATCATAATACTTATACTCGCCAAGGCGTCCACCGAAAATGACCTTCGTCTCCTTTTTTGCCAGCTGCTTATATTTCTGATAAAGCGCGCCATTCTTCTCATCATTAACCGGATAGTATGCCTCATCGCCCACTTTCCATTCCGAAGAGTATTCTCGGCTGATGACGGTCTTCGGCAGATCATTTCCTTCACTGTCTTTACCGAATTCGAACCACTTATGCTCGATGATCCTCGTCCATGGCGTCTCTCGATCCGTGTAGTTCACTGCTGCATTTCCCTGGAAATTCGGCTTATCCAGGACTTCTGTCTCAAAGCGCACACTGCGATATTCCAGTGGTCCAAGGTCGTAGTGGAAATAGGCATCGATTGGACCAGTGTAGATGACATGCTCCGCCATGCTATTCCACTTCTCCCTGTCTGCCAGATAGTCGATGCCGAGCTTCACCTCGACGCCGCGAAGCATATTTCCCACCATCCTCGTATAGCCGCCAACAGGAATCCCCTGATAGAGTGCGTTGAAGTAATTATTATCAAAAGTCAGACGCACCGGGAGCCGCTTGATAATAAAAGCAGGAAGCTCGCTGCAGGGCCGCCCCCACTGCTTTTCCGTATATCCTTTGATGAGCTTCTCATAGATATCCGTCCCGACCAAGGAAATCGCCTGTTCTTCCAGATTCTTCGGCTCTGTGATGCCAGCCGCCCGCCTCTGCTCCTCGATCTTGGCCGCCGCCTCCTCCGGCGTCACGACGCCCCATATTTTATTGAAGGTGTACATATTAAAGGGCAGGGAATAGAGTTCCCCATGATAATTTGCCACCGGTGAATTGGTAAAACGATTGAATGCGGCAAACTGCTGCACATAGTCCCAGACATGCTTCAGATTCGTATGAAAGATGTGCGCTCCATACTTGTGTACATGGATCCCTTCCAAGTCTTCCGTGTACACGTTGCCTGCGATATGATCTCGTTTCTCGATAACGAGAACACTTTTCCCTATTTTTTTTGCTTCATGCGCAAAAACGGCACCAAATAAACCTGCGCCGACAATCAGATAATCGTACATAGTCTCTCCTTTTAGCTCAACTTCGATTTCCAACACGCAACTCTATTCAAATATACAGGATTACCATTCCTACATAAACTTTCTTTTGGGGAATCTATATGCGATTTAATCAGCATTTCCCCAGCCCCTTACGGTCATACATGACATCTTGAGCAACCCTTGAAGAAAGGGCGTGCCTTAGACGCAGGATGAATTTCCACGCAGCGAGAAGCAATGATTATTCGATGATATCCCCTCATATCGTCATCCCGGCCAGGCACGAAAGCGATAACGAGTACGCCATTAACGGAAACACCTTTTTTTCACGCAAACCGCCTCTTGGCTGACTTCTTTAAACATCAGCAGATTCAACATGAATTTACCAATTCAAAATATTATACATTTTATGTTTTAATTTTCTTTTAACATTCCCTTCTTTTTGCTGATTCTCGTTTTCTAAAAAAATAATTGGCATCTCCTTTATTGAAAGGTTTTGCTTTAGTAACCATACATTAAATAAGCGCTCTGATAAAAAACCAAAGACTCGTTTTTGATACGAATCATAATGTTCGATATTTATCCGATTTTCCAATTTGAATAGTACATCAAACAGCCATCCACAATACTGATCAAAGTATTTTTTCCTCATAGCGAACATATTAAAACAATAGAAGCTATGCTTACTTAAAATTGTTTCAAACGCATTTATATAGGATGGCCAATCTTTCAAGAGAATTTCCCTTACAGTCATTAAATCATTTAAATTATGACATTCCTCATACTGCTTTTTAACGGTAAAATTTCGCCCAAGTAACATTCTTTCCGGCAAAAGTACATCATATTCGCGCAGCAGCTTACTATAGTCGGATCCCGCTAATATGTGGCGCTTCTTTTCCTCTATTGATTCATTATCAAACACCTCATGCCCAAAGTACCTTCTGTAATGGCATAAGCCAACATAGTCTACATTTAAATTTTTCCACGCCCAGTATAATCCAGTAAGCTCACAATAATTAGGATTTTTATAGGAAATATTATCTCCTGTATTATCAGGAGTATACCCCAAATCAACTTTCCCTTCTGCTCCCACCTGAATAGGTAAATAAACTTCATCTTCAGGCATCCAAAACTTTTTATGCGTAGCGACTATTATTTTTATATTCATGCTCGTGCACCTTCACCATAACAAACTTTTATAATATTTGAAGCTTCTCTTGAACTTATAAATAGAGGATTATAATCTATCCTTATGTCGAAGGTATCAATCCAAATGTCTTTTCCATCAAGCCTCCACCAATTTAAATCAATTCAGATCAATCGCTTAGCACAATTACAAGCAAATCTTTCAATACGTATTTAGTACCGTAGCTCCATCGATAATACATAACATAATTCCAAAACGATCCCAGCACCTTCACATTGTGATGCGTAATACAACTATTTCGAAGCATCAAGAAGGAGCGATAGCACTTAAACAAATTGCTAAAATTGCTGACTCCTTCACAGCTTTCTGCTCTTCCCATCAATTCATCTAAAACACATACTCGCCTGATAATTTCGCGTTGATGCTGAACCAGTGCGCTACGCAAGGAGCCTCCCCACTTCTTCACTTTTTCCGAGAACGTCACCGGTAGTCCACCAATCACATTATTTGCCTGCCTGTACTTCAAAAGTTGCTTAGGTAGCGGGACCACCTTCCCAATCAGCAGTGACACCAAAAGCAACCACTCATCATGCACCGCTTCCTCAGGAAACGGGCTAGCCTTTTCGAAAACTATTCGGCGAAAGGCTGACGCGCTGCCTTGCATGACATTATGATCGAGCACTTTCCGGTAATCTCCAGCTATGAATTCCCTGTAATCAAAATCCAAAGAGGCTCGCCAGAATGAGGGATACAATACATGCAATGACTCATCCACCAGTTCCGCATCGTGAAATACCGTCACAACTTCAGGACATTCAACAAATATCTGATTCATAAGCTCCATCTTATGCAAATCCCATACATCATCCTGATCGCTCAGATAGATGATATCTCCTTGACAGAGAGAAATAGCTTTCTGAAAATTCTTCTTATATCCGAGATTTTTCTCATTCTGCACAAGCTTCCAACTTCCTCGCCAGCCCCTCATCGTTTCTTTTATGGCAGAAATGGTATGATCATTTGAACCATCGTCGCAAATAATGATTTCGTCCGGAGGCAAAGACTGGTGAATAATGCTTTCGAGCTGTTCTTTGATATATTTCTCTCCATTGTAGGTGCACATAGCGACGGAATTCATCATGCGGCACCTCTCGTAGGGATGCCAGCAGATGATCTATCAAAAACTATTTTCCTTGATATTTCCCCATATGCCCAAGGAGACCATCTCTCACCCCCCCGAAAATATGCTTCATTTTACTGACTTTTTGCTTTTCTGCCAGCAGTATCTTAATAATCATTTTCAAGCTCTCCAAAATATACTCTTTTCGAACAGCCGGATATCGTTTGGCTACGTAAATCTTATTTCTAAAAATGTAGTATCTTCTGATCGCGCTGTGATTAAATGTATTATAAGTAAACGAGAACAAATGATGATACGTTCTATTCCCGATAGAGTGTTTCATTTTTATGCCAGGAAATTCAATGATATGATAGCCCTTCTCTTCTGCACGATAGCAGTACTCAAGGTCTACTTCATCAATGAAAAGCGCTTCATCAAACCCCCCCAAAGCTAGTGCAATTTTTACCGGAACAATAGAACCAGAAGTGATCGCAGTCCGCACGCGCTTTGAGTCAGCATCTACCGCTTCTCCATCATAATTGACTGCATACACGGCTACTTTATCTGGCACCTCAGTCTCAAACTCTTCGACAAGGCGCTTATATTTTAGTATCATATCAGGAAAAAACCGGCTGTCCTGATCCATAGTTAAAAGATAATCACAGTCAGTTTCTTTCAATGCATAATTCAACGCATAAGAAATCCCCTTGTTATCATGAAACGCAACATACTTTACATGAGGCTGCTTCTCAGCCCACAAAGCCCACCATGGATCCGGCGTTTCCGTATTATCCATGACATACAGTACGTCAAGTGCGCTCATATAAGACTCCATATTTCCTAAAACTTCATCGTCCGGATGATATAGTGTCACCACGCCAGCTAGTTTCATCAAACGTCTATCTCCTTTAGTAAAAGAATCTGTACAAAAAATCGAATAAAATGGTATAGCCTTACTTCTATCATCACTTAGACGACTTCTGCACATAGTCCGACATTGTACCAATCATGCTCCCCTGAAACTTCGTTTTCAGATACTGCTCTACTTCCAATTTTTTAATCGGTCTTAAGTCATTATACTTCACGCTCAGTTCTTGAGTCTTTATCTCCAGTTCCGAAATGAACCGTTCTGATTTCTTTTGCACAATTTCACCTTTAGCCTATAAATTCTGCTTTACATTTTAAGAAAACAAACTGTAATGAAATACCTTTCCTCTTGCTCTCATCCATTTCTATATACTGGTCGAAAATTTAGCTGAAGACCATTTCTCTCAAGTTCATCATTAGATGGTATATCGATATCTTTTTTAAAAATCATTAACTCCGTCGCTTTTCTCCTTCTAGATGCAGAGTACTCTAATTCAAAACGTCTCATACTTTCAGTGAGATATAAATCAGCAACTACAGTAGTATCATCCTATCTCTGTCAGCAAGTTTGGTCTGCTTTGGAAATGAATTCGCATCATTAACTTTCCCTTTCTAGATGAATGAATGATCGATAATAAGGTTACACACCTATTATTAGGTTATATGCAAAATGCAATAAAATCAATCATACTACTAATACCACTATAGTTATTTAACGTTATTTATTCAAGAATGCAACGTATAAATTACCATACGACTATCTCAGAGCTTAAACGTATTCTTCAGCCCCAGCCATTTCTGGTCTTTATCGCTGAGGTTCAGCGGGGTGCCATCATCCAGGGTATATTCTTCTGCCGAGCAGCTTCCCTGATAGGTGCCTTTCACATGGGGCCACTGAATGCCGATTTCCGGATCATTCCAGGCCATACCGCCTTCGTCATTGGGATGCCAGAAGTCGTTCACCTTGTAGCAGAATTCTGCCACATCGGAAAGAACCAGGAAGCCATGGGCAAAGCCTTCGGGAATGAGGAACTGTTTTTTATTTTCTTCTGTCAGCTCCACCCCATACCACTTGCCATAGGTTGTGGAGTCGGCCCGCAGATCCACGGCCACATCGAAAACGCTGCCACGCACGGCCCTTACCAGTTTGCACTGGGGATAATGCTTCTGGAAATGGAGACCACGAAGGACCCCCTTCGTGCTCATGCTCTGGTTATCCTGGACAAAGTCGATATGAAATCCGGCTTCTTCCATGTCCTTCTGATTATAGGTTTCCATGAAATAGCCCCGTTCGTCTCCATGGACGGCGGGCTCGATGATACAGAGGCCTTCAATGCCTCCCACATTTTTTGTCACTTTGATTTGTCCCATCATTTTCTCCTTATGTCTCTATTAAGTATTTATATCATCGTTAAATATTGAGTTGCAAGCTGTCAGCCATCGGCTTCCGGCTGTCGGCTTTCGGCTGCTGGCTATCAGCTACCGGCTATCGGCTTTCGACATATACTTGGGTTCGCGTTTTCCAATCTTCTCATAAATCCATAAATCATTCTTCCCAGCTGATCCAGTTTCTGATCGATTTTATCTGCTCGTTCTCTGCTGATATAGCTCCGTCCGGACGCAATATAGACCTGCGTCTGTAATTCATATAAAGAGCCTCTTGCTATGCTCAGGAAGTGGTAGAACTCTTTATCTAACTGCCTTCCATATCCCTCTGCTATGTTAGAAGGAATAGAAACCGCTGCTCGCTCCATTTGACTAACCAGCCCATATCGCTCATGATTCGGGAAGGTATCCGCAGCATCATATATCATCATAGTCAGTTCCATTGCTTTTTGCCAGACCTCTAAGTTTCTATAATCCGCCACGATATCCTCCTTCTAAAATAAATGCGTTAGCGAAGGAAATTCAATATTTCAGAAATCAGTGCATCAGTGCCGCCCCTTAACAGCCGATAGCCGGGAGCCGACAGCCTACAGTCAGCCTCCAGGAGCTCCGATTTCCTTCAGATATCTTCTCAGCGCATCCTTCCATTCCGGCAGTCTTGTGAATCCGGCCTTGTCCAGTGAGCTTTTATCCATACGGCTGTTCAGCGGCCGAACAGCCTTAGTGGGATAGTCCGAGGAAGGGATAGGCCGAATGCGGCAGGAAAGATTGGCTTCTTTCATGATAGCTGCTGCGAACTCAGCCCAGTTGGTGATGCCTTCATTTGTTGCATGATAGACTCCATATTTCTCAGTCTCTACCATATCACAGAGCAGCGGCGCCAGATCCGCCGTATAGGTTGGGGATCCCCACTGGTCTGCCACAACAGTCAGTTCATCATGGGCCTGCCCCAGGCGGAGCATGGTTTTAATAAAGTTATTGCCGTTTTTGCCAAAGACCCAGGAAATGCGGACGATGAAATATTTGAGCATCTCCATCTGCACAGCCTGCTCTCCAAAGAGCTTGGTCAGTCCGTACACATTCAGAGGCCCCTTAGTGGCATCTGCAGCAAATAGCTCGCTGCCTTTTCCATCAAAGACGTAGTCCGTGGATATGTAAAGCATCTTCGCATCGATTTTTTTAGCAGCCTTCGCGAGAGCCAGCGTTCCTTTGGCATTGACATCCATGGCCCTGCCATATTCATCTTCCGCCTTATCCACGGCGGTATAAGCAGCACAGTGAATGACAGCATCCGGATGATACGCAGCCACTACTTTCTCCACTTCCGCCGGAATGGTCAAGTCCATATCTTTGGAACCGACGCCTTTGTATTCGATATGACGTCTTTCCAGTTCCTTCGCTACGTCATAACCAAGCTGACCGGTCACTCCTGTTATAAAAACTTTCATTATCGGTATACTCCTTTATCAGTTTACTGCTTACTGCTTTCTACTATTGTCGAGAGTCGGGACTCGGGACTGGGGAAAGGTGTATCATATATTTAGACAGTATAAAACGAGACTTTTTTGAAAGGAGCTGTCATTATGAGACACATAAAATTATATCCCAGA
>OLSG01000032.1_pt1 | contig 156173 bp, 154 predicted proteins | sample 1673041 | NCBI WGS metagenome assembly OLSG01 (sample SAMEA3136749, study PRJEB25190) | human gut metagenome | reverse complement strand
ATATCAATGATTGGAGATTACCTGTTGTCGAACTTAAAACAATGGATGCAAGAAAGCTTACCAATCAACGATTAAAAGAAGTTGTAGAAATCAGTCAAAGTATGTTTGCAGGAAATTATGATGATTTAAGAAACAATCGTAAAATCGAAATAGAAAACTTCATGATGGCGGCAACATTTACACGTACGAAAATTAAAAGAGAAGATTTACCAGAAGGAGATGAAATCAACATGTGTGAAGCAATGGACAGATTATTTCAAAGATTTGAAAATCAAGGAATGGAAAAAGGAAAAATAATAGGATTTGAAAAAGGAAAATCAGACACTTTAAAAGAACAACTTAAAGTAAAACTAGGAACCTTATCAAGACCTTTAGAAAAACAACTTACAAATACATCGCTAGAAAAACTAAATGAACTTACATTAAATATATTTAATGTAACAAGTGAAGAAGATGTTTTAAGAATTATTAATTAAAAAGAAAGCTGATTGAAGGATGTTTTATTTCAATCAGCTTTTTCATATAAAAATCTTATTTAATTTTTTGACAACGAATTGATTCGATGACAGGTTGATTTTCTTTTGCGACAGTTCCATTATTATCTTCAACTTGAACATCATCACAAATTTTATCAACAATATCCATACCTTCATAAACATAACCAAAAACAGCATATTGACCATCTAAATGAGAAGCTGTTTTTTGAACAATGAAGAATTGAGAAGAAGCACTATCATTATCTTGACTTCTTGCCATAGAAAGGGCACCACGTGTATGTTTTAAAGGATTTTCAACACCATTATCAGAGAATTCTCCTTTAATTGTTTCCTCGCTTCCACCTGTACCATCTCCGTTAGGATCGCCACCTTGAATCATAAAATCTTTAATGATTCGATGGAAAGTTAAACCATCGTAGAAATGATTCTTACAAAGATTTACAAAGTTTGTAACAGTAATTGGTGCGGTATCTGCATCAATTTCAGCATAAATTGTTCCATAATCTTTTATTTTAATTTCTACTTGGTAATTTCCTTTTAATGTTTTTGTTTTTTTTGTTTTTTCTGTTGTTTTACTTGAAGAACATCCAACAAGAGAAACAACAGTTAATAAAACAAAAAAGACTTTCATCCATTTTTTCATTTATTTCACCTCGTCTCTATTATAACAAAGATGTTTTATGAAAAAAAGGTACTCAAGTAAAGGTCAATATGTTAAAATACTTGAAAGAGGAAGTAGAAAAATGAGAGAAAAAAGAATTGTATTAGTGAATGATGTTACCGGTTTGTCACGTTGTTCAGTAGCTTGTCAATTACCAATCATTTCTTCTATGGGGATTGAAACAGCTTTTGTACCAACGGCAATCTTATCGATTAACACGTATCATAAAGATTTTTTCTTTGATGATTATACATCAAAGATGAAAGATTACATTGAAACATATAAAAAAATGAATATTGATTTTGATGGTATTTGCAGCGGCTTTTTGGGATCTGCGAAACAAATTGAAATTGTTAAAGAATTTTTCAAAGATTTTAAAACAGATAAAAATTTTATTTTAGTTGATCCTGTGATGGGTGACCATGGAAAACTCTATCCAACTTATACGCAAGAGATGCAAGAAAAGATGCGAGAATTAATGCCTTATGCGACAATTGTCACACCTAATTTAACAGAGCTTTGTGCTTTGATTGATGAAACATATCATGAAACAACGTATAAGGAAGAACTTTCAAGAATGTGTCAAAAATTGAGTCAAATGGGTCCACAATATATTGTCGTGACAGGAATTTCTGTTGACGATCAAATCTTAAATTTCATATATGATCATGGGCATATTGAAATGCTTTATGTAAAACGTATAGGAGAAGATCGTAGTGGTACAGGAGATGTTATTTCAGCAGTCATTGCGGGAAGTTATTTAAAAGGGGATAGCTTTTTAGAAGCAGTTAGAAAATCAACAGACTTTGCTTCAAAATGTATTCAACATTCTGTTGATATTGATGCACATCCACATATGGGATTATGTTTTGAACCATTATTAAAAGAATTGGGGGATTAAGATGATTTTATACACATTATATAAAAATAGTTATATTGATATTGCACATTTAGAATCAACAAAAGGAATTACATGTTATGTGAATTCTACAAATCGTTGTACGTGTTCGTGTACTTTTTGTTTAAGACAAACAAAAGAAATGATTGAAAATAATTCATTATGGTTAAAAAAAGAACCAACTGTTGAAGAAATTAAAGCGGAATTTGATAAGTATGATTTAAACGATTTTAAAGAAGTCGTTTTCTGTGGATTTGGTGAACCGCTTATGCGCCATGATGATTTAATGCAAGTAGCGAAATACTTAAAGGAAAGAAGATCGGATTTACCAACACGTGTTAATACCAATGGGCTTTCTTCTCTTTATAATAAAAGAGATATTACACCTGAATTTAAAGGTTTATTAGATACGGTTTCAATTAGTTTAAATACAAGTAATAAAGAAGAATATTATAAACTTACACGTAGCCAATATGGAATTGACTCTTTTGATGAGCTTTTAGATTTTGCAAAAAAATGTAAACCTTATGTTTCTAAAGTTGTTTTAACAGTTGTTGATACGACAATACCGCCAGAAGAAATTGAAGAATGTCAAGAAATCGCTGATAAAATTGGGGTTACTTTACGTGTAAGACCCTTTGAAAGTTAGAAAGGAATTAAACATATGATGCAATTATCACGTGAAGAGAGAATGCTTCACATAGGAAAAATGACAAATGTTAGAGATCTAGGGGGATATGAAACGCAAGAAGGATATTATACAAAATCACATAAATTTGTAAGAAGTACTTGTCCAAGTGGAATTAGTGAGGATTTAAAAGAAAAATTTTATGACTATGGTATTCGTACCGTTATTGATTTAAGAAGTGATTATGAACTCGTTCATCAACCTCATAGTTTAAAAGATTATAAAGATATGGAATATTATCATATCAATTTATTACAAAATGAAAATATGTCTGTTTTACCAGATGATATTAAAGATTATCAAGATTTAAGTGGTTTTTATATTTTTATGATTGAAGCTAATAAGAAACAATTTAAAAAGGTATTTGAAATCCTTCTAAATCATCCTTATGATTGTACACTTTTTAATTGTTCTGCAGGAAAAGATCGTACTGGAGTTCTTGCTTGTTTACTTTTAGATCTTGCGGGATGTCATGAATATGATATCGTGAAAGACTATTCAGAGTCTTATGAAAATAACATGAAAATGATGAAACAACTTGAAGAAATGTTGCCAAAGGAAGAAGAAAAATTCTTAGGTTCAGATCCTCGTGTGATGATGCGTTTTTTAGCGTATTTAAGAGAACAATATGGAAGTAGTAAAGGATATTTATTAAATATTGGTCTAGATGAAGATCAAATAGAAGAAATTAAAGAAAATTTCATAATTTAGAAGAAAAAATGCCTCCACATGACGAATAAATAAGTGGAGGTATTTTTATGAAAGCAATCACTTATAAAGAAAAAAAAGAAGAATTAGAAAAGATATTTAGAGGATATCATCAAGCACAAATGAAATTACAATATTTAAAGGAAAAAAGCTATTATCCAAGTATTCAAATGGATACCATACGAGAAAGAAAAAGCTATTATCAAGACAAAGGAACACAGTGGATTGATTCTCTTTATAACAAAGAAGAATTAGAAAAAGCAATTCAATCTTATGAATTTATTTTAAGTTGTTTAAGTGAAGAGAGTCGGCGTATTATTGAAAAAGATTTTCTCTACAAAGATAAAAAAGATTGGTGGGTTTTGTACTATTCTAGAAGTACATATTATCGTTTGAAAACAAGAGCGATGGAAGAAATTTTATACTATTTTAATTGTTTAGAAAGATCATGAAATTTAAATAGAAGGCAAAAAAGAGCCAAAAAAGATAAGAAAGGTTTAAATAGAAAGCCATAATATTTATATCTTTAAAGGTATAAAGCATGTAGATGACGGAAATAATTAAGATTATTAATATTAAAAGAGATAAGAAATAATTTTGTAGATTAAAGAAAAAAAGAGGCCAGGTAAAATTAACCAGTAATTGAAAGCCACAAAGAATCAATGCCTTTTCTTTACTAGATGAATGACTTTGGACAATAAGATAACTTGAAAAACCCATTAAAAGATAAAAAATTGTCCAAACAATAGGAAAAAGCCATACAGGTGGATAAAAAAGAGGTTTATTTAAGGTTTCATATAAAGCTATGGAATCTTTTGTGAGAAAACTACTTAATCCACCTACAAGTAAAGAAATTAAAAGACAAAGAATCAATGTTTTTTTATTCATAGTATCACCTAATTAATTATATCCTTAAATCATTTTAATATGCTTCTTGCATATATATTATTGGAAAACATGTGATATAATAAATTTATCTGTTAGAAAAAGAGGAAAAAATATGAAATTAGTAAGTTGGAATGTTAATGGAATACGTGCTTGCCTGCAAAAAGGGTTTTTAGAAAGCTTTAAACAATTAGATGCGGATATCTTTTGTGTACAAGAAACAAAAATGCAAGAAGGACAAGCAGATATAGCTATTGAAGGCTATTATCATTATTTAAATAGTGCTGTAAAAAAGGGCTATAGTGGAACACTTATTTATACCAAAAGGAAACCAATACATGTTTTTTATGGGATGAACAAAGAAGAACATGATCAAGAAGGACGTTTGATAAGTTTAGAATTTGAAGATTATTATGTCATTACGTGTTATACACCTAATAGTCAAAATGAGCTTAAACGTTTGGATTATCGTCAAGTTTGGGAAGATGATTTTTTAGAATATTTACTTTCACTTGATAAACCAATTATTTTATGTGGAGATTTGAATGTTGCTCATCAAGAAATTGATTTAAAAAATCCAAAGGCAAATCGTAAAAATGCAGGATTTAGTGATGAAGAAAGAGCGAAGATGACACAACTTTTAAGTCATGGTTTTATTGATACCTATCGTTATTTATATCCTGATGTAGAAGGGGTGTATTCATGGTGGTCTTATCGTTTTAAAGCGAGAGAAAAAAATGCAGGGTGGCGCATTGACTATTTTATCGTTAGTGATTGTTTAAAAGATAAGATTCAAGAAGCCACAATTGAAACAACAATTATGGGAAGTGATCATTGTCCAGTGACACTTACAATTGGTTTATAGGAGGTGGAGTATGCTTATTGAAGCTGTTTATTTATCACCGCTTGTTTCTTTTTCAATTATTGCCCTTGTTATTGTTTTTTCAATTTTCGGGTATTTTTATACAAAAACAAAATATTAAAAATGCGCTTTAAAAGCGCATTTTTTGTCCTAATTGAATACTTCTTGCTAAACGGAAAGCAGCTTTGTAAACATTGACTTTCGCATTTTCTAAAGCCTCATCAATGTCACAACAATGATCTACACAACTTTCAATAGTTGTAATGAAATCATAAATATCTCCTACTGAACTTCCAATAGAGCCAACAATACAAACGGTTTCAATTCCTTGTTTTTTTGCTCTTTTAGCGACACCTGTTGGGACTTTTCCATACATTGATTGATGATCGATACGTCCTTCACCACTAATAACAAGATCACAATCTTTGATGACATTATCAAAATCTACAATATCTAAAACTGTTTCAATACCACTTTGTAAATGAGCTTTTAAAAAAGTCATTAAACCAAAACCTAAACCACCTGCAGCACCAGAGCCAGGGAAAAGGCTATAGTCTTCATAGCCTTCTTGAAGACAAATATCTACTAAATGTAAAAGCCCTTGGTCTAAAAAAATGATATCTTCTTTTGTGGCACCTTTTTGTGGACCGTAAATAGCACTCGCTCCATCTTTTCCACAAAGTGGATTAGAAACATCACACATAACAATGATTTTTGTTTCTTTGATTCTTGGATCTAGATTTGTAGAATCTATCTTTTTGATAAAAGGAAGATTTGCGGGAATTGGTTCTAGGGCTTTATTATTTTTATCTAAAAAACGTATTCCTAGATAATGGGCCATGCCTAAACCACCATCATTGGTTGCTGAACCTCCAATACCTAAATAGATTTGACGACATCCACGATTGAGGGCATCTTCAATTAATTCACCTGTTCCAATGGTATTCGCTTCTCTAATTCTTTTTTCTTTAACTAAAGGAAGCCCAGAAGCACTAGCCATTTCAATAATCGCAAAATTATCTATAAGCCCATAACTGGCTTCAATTTCTTCATTGAGAGCATTATGACAAGCTATTGAAATATATTTTCCATTTAATGATTCAACGATTGCTTGAACGGTTCCTTCACCACCATCTGCCATCGATAGGGTTTTAAAAGAAATATCCTCAAAAACTTCTTTAAAACCTTTTTGGATATATTTAGATACTTCCAAGGAAGATAAACTTCCTTTATAAGAATCACTCGCAATTAATATTTTCATAAAAACCTCCTAAATGACCACATAACGATGAATGTGTAAATAATAAACAATAGCTTCTACTTCATAGTCAGGAAACATTTGTTTCATGATTTTTTTATAATAATACATTTGCCCTTGATGAAGTTCTTCTAAAGTTTGTATAGAACTTTCTTTAGAAATTGTATCCGTTTTATAATCAATAATTGTAATTTTATCTTCATTGATACATAAAACGTCAAAGATTCCATGAATAATTTGGTTATTTTCATTTAATAAAGAAAATTCTTTTTCTTTATAACAATGTTTACTTTCTAACATTAATTGATAAACATTACTTTCCACAAAACTTTTTAAATGGATTTTATAATTATTTAATAACTTTTTTGCATCTTCATTAAAAACGTCACGTTGAAGTGTTTTTTCAAATGCTTCTTCAAAATTGAGATTCTTCTCTAAAGGAAATAATTCTAAAAATAAATGAACAAGGGTACCTCGATCCGTTGCTTTAAAAGAAGAATCTTCAATTTCATCATCTCTTTCAAAATAACGATTACCATCATCTACAATAGAAGTAACCGCTACTGTTTTATCAAAGTCACCATGACTTTGATAAACAAAAGCATTGTTTTTTAAATAAGTTTCTTCATCTTTCTTCTCTTTTAAAGAAGTAGGGTAGATATATTCATCAATTGTATGCGTATCAATAATTGAAGTATGAAACTTAGAATGACAAGTATTAAGTTGCATTTGTTTTTCTTGATACAATTGTAATTGTAACGCATTATTTTTTACTTCCGCTAAATCATAACTATTTCTAATCTTTTCATCAAATAAAGAGAGATCGATACATTGTTGAATAAAATCAGGATGACGAATCAAAGCCAACATGATCCAATTCAACATTTGGTTGGATTTGCGAATGGTCGCCGGTAAAAGATGATGTGAGGCATCTAAGGCGGAATCAATGACTTGTTTTTGCCATTTTTCAATCATCTTAAGTTCTTTTAAACCACCTGTTAATATGAGTTTTTGTGAAGCTCTGGTAAGAGCGACATAAAGAATACGCATTTCTTCATTGATGGTTTCATTATCAAGGATTGTTGAAAAAATACCACGTAAAGGATGCGAATATTCAACCAATACATTTTTAAAATCACCTAAATCTTGCTTTTGATGAGGGTTTAAAATCATACCTAAATTTTTATCTTGAATTAATGGGGCTTTGCCATCTGCAAAGTTGAATTGATGATTCATTTGATTGACAATAACAATAGGAAACTCTAAACCTTTTGATTGATGAATTGTCATAAAAGTGACGGCATCTCCATCACTTGAAAGCGTAGCAGGTTTGTAATCAATTCCTAAAGTCATCGTTTGCGTAATTTTTTGTACGATTTGGTAAAGTGAAAGATTTTCGTCTGCTTTCAGCATTTCAATGAATAATTGGATATTAGCATAACGTTGTTTTCCGTTATAAAGAGAACTAATAAACAAATCATATTCATTTTCTTTAATAAAGCTTTCTAAAACTTCATAAACAGGATGATTTTGGGCATATTCCTGTATTTCATGATAATACTTTAAAAAATCGATAGCTTCTTGATCATTTGCTTGTTTTAAAGACTCATACATGGATGTTTTTTCTATTTTATGAAGATAGAGCCAATTTTCATCAAAATGGGTCTTTGTATAATTACCTTTAAGTAAAGAAATCAAAGCAAGATCATCTAAACAATTATCTAAAGCTTTTAAAAAATAAACACAATCAAGAATTTCATTACTTTCAAAAAAGCCTTTTGTAAGAACAATAAGATTAGGAATAGAAATAGCATCAAAAACCTTTTTATAAGTAATAAAGTTAGCCACATTACGCATTAAAACAACAATATCTTTATAACTGGCTAAACGCTTTCCTGTATAAAAATCAAGTTCTAAATGACCCACCATTTCATGGATTCTTTTTCCAATCATTTTCGCTTCATATTCAACCATATCTACTTTTTCTTCTTCAGGTTTTAAAACGAGCATGATTTCACTATCAAAACGTTTTTCTTGATCTAAACGATGCATTGCTTGTTGAAGTTTTTCTTCATTTTCACACTTTTCTTTTCTTAAAAAATCATAATTAAGTTGTGCATGAGGGTCGTTGTCATATTCTAAACCACCATAACGTTGATCCATGATGGCATTAAAAATATAGTTAATACTATCAAGGACAATTTTATTAGAACGGTAATTGAATTTTAAATCAATACGTTGATTATCATCTTTAACACCATAAGTAAGATATTTTTCATTAAAGATATCTAAATCGGCTTTTCTAAAACGATAAATGGATTGTTTCATATCACCAACCATAAAACGATTGATTTCAGGCATTTGATAACGTGAAATCAATAAAATTAAATTTTCTTGAATTTCATTGGTATCTTGATATTCATCAATCATAATTTCATAAAATTGTTTATAAAGCGTTTGAGCAACGCCATTAGATTCACTTAAAAGTTGTAAAGTATATTGTTCCAAATCATTAAAATCAAGATAAGAAAGTGATTTTTTATAAGCTTGATATTCTTTTTGAAATTCTTTTAAATATTTTAAATAGATTTTTAAATGATGAGATGAGATTTTTAAGATTTCACTGAGTTCTTCAATAGAAGAAGGCATACACTTTTTATAAGCTTTACCAAATGTATTCTTTGTTTGATCAAGTAAATCTTTATAGGTTTCTTTAATAGAATCATCGACATCTTTATAACTGGCTGCGCGATGTTTTTCGATCTCAAGGTCCATTGAAAAATACTTTTCTTGATCAAATAAAACTTTTAAACTTTGAAAATAACTTTCTAATACTTGATGTGGTGAAGGAAGTTTTTTCGTTTCTTCAAAATAAAATCCTAGACCATAAGTTTGACAATAATCTTCCAATTTTAAATAATTTTCATAAGCTTCTTGATATGCTTCATGTAAAACTTTCTTTAAAGGTTTTTCAATTGGGGTTCCCTCAATTGTTTGTTCATTGATAATACGATCATAAAGATTAACTTCAATTTCTTTTAGATAATCATTAAAATGATAGACCGTGTGTGAAAGATTATCTAATTGAAAGAGGATTTCTTTAAAGGATTCAAATTGATATCCAGTATAGTTTTCTTGATAAAATGTATAGAAATCTTCTTTTTGAACCCATCTTTGTAAACATTGATTTAATATGTTTTCTTTGATAAGTGTTGGATTTTCAATAATTTCAAACTTTGAATTTAAATGAATCATATACCCATATTGACTTAATAAATCACTACAAAAAGAATGAAAGTTTGTAATATAAGCATCATTTAATAAAAGCTTTTGTTTTTCTAAATGTCCTTTTAAAGAAGCATCACAAACTTGAATTCTTTGATCTAAACTTTCTACTAAACGTTGTTTCATTTCTAAGGCGGCTGCTTTGGTAAAAGTCAAAACAAGTAAAGAATCAACATTAACATGATCATCTTCAATTAATGACATCATACGATTGACCAGAATTTTTGTTTTTCCTGAACCAGCAGGGGCAGAAACAAGAATTGAACTCCCACGACTATAAACCGCTAAATTTTGTTCATCGTTTAAACTTTTATCTTTCTTCATTTTTACCTCCTAATTCAATTTGATGATCTTCATTATAGAAAATATCATAGTTACAAATTGCCTTATAATGACAAAAACGACAAGGATTGATATGCATATCAATCGTTGGATTATCACTACGTGTTGGATAAATACGAATATCTCCAGAAATCATTTGTTGGTAAAGACCTTGAATGTGTAAAGTGATTTCTTGTAAAAGTGTATTTAATTCATCATGAGAAATGATTTTTGCGTTATTATAAGGGCTACCATCTTTTTTAAGTTTAACTTGAATAACAGAACTTTCTTGCTCCATATCATGATCAATTTCTAAATATGTTTCATCAACACTATAACCATCCATTTTATAGAGCTTAAAAAAGTTTTCAGGATATTGTTTTTCTAAAATAGATACATCACTTTTTAACATTCTTTTCTTTGTGTTGAAATATAAAACCGCACCTTTATCATAGCTTTTATTCTTTGATAACATTTCTAAATAAATCAACATCTGCATATTAAATCCTAAACGTGCCAAGTCTAAATTCAATTCTTTATTTGATGATTTATAATCAATCACTTTTAAATAATTTTGATAGAGATCCACACGATCGATAAAACCTTTTAATTCAATATCTTGAATTTGATCATAAACTCTTTCTTCGCAAACCGATAATTCAAATAAGCCTCTTTGCATCTGTTTAGAAAGTACAAGAATGGTATTATAAAGATCATCTTCAACTAGTTTTAAAAAGAATTGATTTTTAGGTAAGGCGTATTTCTTTTGAAAATGTTCATTTAAATATTTTTGAACACATAAATGAATATCTTCTTTTAAATGATCAAAGCTCTTCGCTTGATTATTATTAAAATAAAAATAATTCTTTTCTAAAACATAATGGACAAGGGTACCAATTTCATTGCTTTGTATTTTAGAATCATTGATTTGATCAACTTTCAATATATACTGTAAGTAATACTTATATGGACATTGATTATAAACCTCTAATTTACTCGCTGAAAGAGGATTATGTTGATAATCAATTTGTAGAGGAAGTACTTGATGATGCGTTTGTTTATAAGTCAGTAATTGATGATTTAAAACAAGTAGATCTTCATCTTGATTTCCACATAAATAATAGTTTTCTTTTAAAGCTTGATGAATAAGGGCATGCTTTTTAAAAACAGGTATCTCAACGAGTTTTGTCAGTTTTTTGATAATGGATGAAATAACTAAATCCCCACCATTTAAATCTCTTAATGCGTAACTTAAAACTATTTTTTCATGATGAGATGAAAAAAGATGTTTTAAATCATTTTGATGTTCTTTTAAGTCATCATAGGTTGTTGGATAATTGATGGCGAGTGCTTCTTGATTTAAAAGCAAATGTGTATTTTTAAATTCTTGAGGAACAATGGTTTCATTGAGTCCTAAACAATAGATATATTGAATTCCTAAAAGTTCGCTATAAGGTTGATTATAATTTAAAAGATAAATACTGTCATAATTTTCTTTAATAAAATGGGTTTTAGGAGAAAACATTTCTTCAAGTAAATTCATATATTCTTTTAAAGAAAGTGTTTCGCTTCCTGACAAATCAATGCTTGAAAGAAAAGCATAAACTTCTTCTGATTTATTAAAAGAAGCTTCTATAAAAGTCTTTAAAGAAAAGGAGTAAGTTGTAAGATTGGCTCCTTGAATCTTTAATACAGCTTCTTTTAAAGTATAATAAGCTTTATCATCAATAAAACCTTGCGATTTATATTTATTTTTTAAATAAGAAACATATTGAAAATCTTGAAAACCTTGTAACTGATAAGAACTTAAAGCATCAAGAAGATCTTCTTCATTATGACTTAAAACATAACGTAAAAGCATCATGACAGTTTGAAAAGTTTTATTAACAAGTGTTTCTTTTTTATTATAAGCAAAACCAAATTGATCAAGAATACGGCATAAATGGCGATAATAATCATCATTTGGATAATAGATAGCAAAATCACGCAACGTATGATTTGAAAGCAATGTATTGATATCAAAAACAACTTGTTTGACTTCCTCTTGAATTGTTGATGCTTTTAATAATTGATAGGGATGTAAAAACGTACTTTTTTCTTGTAAAGAATCAAAGAGATGATTTGTGACATAACCGGTATAATCATCCATTTTATTTTCTTGATTGTCTTGATAAAGGAAGACATGACCATACTGATCAAGTTTTTGTATGATTTCTTGATTTTTTGAAAACTTATTTTGATTCGTCAAAAAATAATAACGATCGTGGCATTTTTCATCAATTAAAGAAAGAATAAGATCATGAACTAAGAAATGTTTTTGATCAAATTGTTGGTATAAATGAAAAAGTGTTTTGATTTTATCTTGTGAAAGGCGTGGTAAATCTTTGTCAGTTTCTTTTAAAGAATAGAGATAAAAGTTTTTAAAGATTTCTAAAATTTCTTTAGCCATTAAAACATGATTAAGACTATGATGAAATAAAGAAGAAGGATCTTCCTTATTGAGTTGCATAATTTCTAAGATATTTTCTAAATTGGTTTTTTGTTTAAAATCTTGATGATATCTTTGAAGAAGTTTTTGATAAAACGTTGAAAGTGTCATGATTTCAATATTAAAGAGTGCCTTTGTTTGTTTTAAAAAGATTTCTTCATAATATTTAGGATCATCAACGATAATATAATGAAGAACAAAAGGATTTTCTTTTGCGGATATAAGACAATCGTTAATGATTTGTTTCATTGTTGAACTATAGTGATTTGAGTTATAAATATGCATAATGTCACCTCTTGTTTTATTTTATCATAGATAGCTCTAAATATTTAGTGAAAAACTATATTAAAAGGATAAAATAGGGTGTTAAAAAAGAACTGCAGAGCAGTTCTAAATTTTTTCTACTTCATCAAGCCATATTTGAACATTGGCATCGCTTGGCATACGCCAATCTCCACGAGGAGAAAGAGCAACCGAACCAACTTTTGGACCATCAGGAATACAGCTACGTTTAAATTGTTGGCTGAAGAAACGCCAGTAGAATAAGCGTAACCATTTTTTGATAGTTTCTTTATCATATTTGTCTTTAAAAGCAAGTTTTGTCTTTTTATAAAGTTTACATGGTTCATCACCAAAACGCACCATATGGTAAATAAAGAAATCATGAAGTTCATAAGGACCTACGATATCTTCCGTTTTTTGAACAATTTTATCATCTTCTTGAGGAAGAAGTTCAGGAGATACGGGTGTATCTAAAACATCTTGTAAGATTGTTTCAAGAACTTGTCCTTGATAAAGAGATGAAACATAATCAACAAGATAACGAACAAGTGTTTTTGGAACAGAAACGTTTACAGCATACATTGACATATGATCTCCATTATACGTCGACCAGCCTAAAGCAACTTCACTTAAATCACCGGTTCCAATCACTAGTCCACCAATTTGATTGGCTTTATTCATTAAGATTTCTGTACGCTCACGGGCTTGAACATTTTCATAAGTGACATCATGAACATTTTCATCTTGATCAATGTTTTTAAATTGCATTCTTACCACATCTGCGATATTGACTGTTTGACTTGTCACGCCAAGTTCTTCCATGAGACCTAAAGCATTGTTTTTTGTACGTGATGTTGTGCCAAAACAAGGCATAGTAATGGCATAGATATTCTTTTTATCATAACCAAGTTTATCAAAAGCCATCACACATACAAGAAGGGCAAGGGTCGAATCTAATCCCCCTGAAATGCCAATGACAACTTTATCAATATGCGTTGCTTTAAGCCTTTGCATTAAACCTCTTGTTTGGATTTCAAAAACTTCTTTACAACGTAATTCTCTTAATTTTGGATTACTTGGCACAAAAGGATGAGGATCATAATAATGATTTGTTTCAATATCAATTAAATCCATATCAAAATAGACATAATCATAATCATGATGTGATTGATAAGTTGTCATTTTTCTTCTTTCGCTGATAAGTTTTTCAACATCTAAATCACCATAAATCACTTCAGCATCAAAGCCTGTACTTTCACTTACAATCGTTCCATTTTCACAAATTAAATGATGCCCAGAAAAAACAACATCCGTTGTACTTTCACCGCTTCCCGCATTACTATAAACATATCCGGAAACAAGTTTTGCTGATTGCATTGAAACAAGGTTTCGACGATAATCTTTTTTAGCTGTTAATTCATTGCTTGCGGATGTATTACAAATAACAGTTGCGCCATTTAAAGCAAGTTCATTACTTGGCGCATTAGGAAGCCATAAATCTTCACAAATTTCGACTCCTAAAGTAAAGCTTGGCAGATTTTGACAAGCAAAAACTACTTTACGTCCAAATAAAACGATTTGTCCAAAGAGTTCAATTTCAATATTATCTTCAAAACAAGGTGTAAAACGTCTTCCTTCGTAATATTCATTATAATTTGGAATATGGTATTTAGGGACGATTCCTAAAATACTTCCATCATATAATACAGTTGAAACATTATATAAGTTGTTTTGATAATGGAAAGGTAAACCAATAACGACAATTTGTTGGTGTCCTTTTGTATCTTTCATAATTTCTTCTAATTGAACAAGACATTCATTTAAAAGACGATTTTGTAAGAAAAGATCTTCTAATGTATAACCACTTAAAACAAGTTCAGGAAAAACAACGACTTGTGCTTTTTTTTCACGAGTTTCTTTTAAAACTTTTTTGATTTCATTAGCATTATGTTTTACGTTGCCAATAAGTGTATCAATCGATGCACTGGCAACTCTTATATATCCATCTTTCATAAAATTCCTCCATTTGCCCTTATTATAACAAAAACATAATTATTTTAGCATATCATTATGCAAAATATTCAAAATCTTTATAATAAAAGAAGAAGGAGAAATTTATGAATACATTATTATATCCATTATTTGGAACTTTATTTACTTTTTTAATGACAACATTAGGAAGCGCTCTTGTCTTTTTCTTTAAAGATGAGGTCAAATCCTTTTATCAACAACTCTTTTTAGGCTTTGCGGCAGGCATTATGATTGCTGCCTCTGTTTGGTCATTATTGATTCCTTCCATGGAAATGGCAGAAGCGAATGGACAAAACAGTGCTCTTATTTTAGGAGGAGGCTTTATTATAGGTGCTCTCTTTTTACTTTTTTTAGATCATGTAATTCCTCATCAACATTTAAATGAAGATAAGCCAGAAGGTCCTAAAAGTATGTTAGGAAAAAATACTATGCTTGTTTTAGCGGTAACCCTTCATAATATTCCTGAAGGTTTTGCGGTAGGATTAACTTTTGCGATTGCGGCAAGCAATTCAAGTATTACTCTGGCTTCCGCATTTGCTTTGGCACTAGGAATTGGATTACAAAATTTACCAGAAGGAGCAGCGATCTCTCTTCCTTTAAAACAAGGAGGAATGTCACGAACAAAAGCTTTTGTTTATGGAAGCCTTTCAGGAATTGTTGAACCGATTGCAGGAGTCATTGCCGGTTTTACGATACATATTATGCAAACGATTTTACCCGTTTGTTTATCCTTTGCAGCTGGAGCGATGATGTATGTCGTGGTAGAAGAACTCATTCCTGAAGCACAGCTTGGTAAACATAGCCACATTGGAACTTTTGGGGTTTTAAGTGGTTTTGTGATCATGATGTTGATGGATATTTTTTTAGGTTAGGAGTGATGAGAATGTTTTATTTTTTGTTTATGATTTTGATGTTTTTTGTTTTTGGAAAATTATTTTTCTTTGGGTTAAAGGCAGCTTGGGGACTTTCAAAATTTGTTTTAACGATTATTTTATTACCAATTACTTTAGTGATGATGGTTTCAGCTGGTTTAATTTATTTTGCCTTTATTTTATTGATTATTATAGGAATTATAAGTTTTTTTAAAGTAAATATCTAAATGTCAACTGTCAGTTGACAAAACGAAAAGTAGAGTTGGTAGTGCTTTTTGGATAATTGTTCTATGATAGAAACAGGAGGGAAGTTATGAACTTATCAGAAAAAATAATGCTATTAAGAAAAAAACAAGGATGGTCACAGGAAGAATTGGCGAATCGTTTGAACATCTCAAGACAATCCATTTCCAAGTGGGAATCCGGTCAATCACAACCAGATATTGATAAAATAATTTTACTTAGCCAACTGTTTCAAGTAACGACAGATTATCTTTTATTAGATCAAGAAAATGAAGAACATCGTCAAATAGGAATTTATTTATCTTTGTCACAAGTACAAGAATATTTGACTCTTAGAAAACAATCATCTTTAAAAATTGCCTTTGCAACTTTTCTATGTGTGATTTCACCTATTCCATTAATTGGTCTTACAACGTTATCTCAGTATCAACGATTTCACATGACAGAAAATTTGGCTGTAAGTCTAGGACTTAGTTTTTTAATTATTTGTATCACAATTGCGGTGATTCTTTTTTGTTTATGTGCTTTTAAAGTAAAAAAATATGAGTTTTTAGAAAAAGAAGATTTTTCTCTTGGAAATGGTGTGAAAGAATACGCATTTAAAGAAAAAGAAGAATATCAAGATCGCTATCATCGTTATCAAATTATAGGAATTGCTTTATGTATTTTATCCGTTTTACCTATTTTTATCTTTTTAAATTATGAGTTTTTAGAAAGTATTGCGGTATGTATTCTATTATTCTTTGTAAGTATTGGTTGTTTTTTTCTTGTTTTGGCGGGAACTTATCAAAATGCATTAGATAAGATTCTACAAACAGGGGATTATACCCCTAAACAAAAAAAGGATAACATTTTAAAATCTAAAATCAGTACCATCTATTGGCTTGTTGTGACCGCTATTTTTCTTTATTATACCTTTGGTAAAAATGGTAACGGACAAATGCAATATAGTTGGATCATTTGGGCCATTGCAGGTGTTTTATTTGGTGTTTTGATGATCGTTATCGACTTAATCAATAAAAGAAGGGATTAAGATGTAAGTCATTGGACTCATTATTTTATTTGTTTTTTATCTTTGTTATTTCGCTTTTAGCGATTATTATGTTTCATCTTCAAATTAAATATGTGGAAGAACCATTTTTAAAACAAGAATTTAAGGAACAATACCTTCAATATTACCAACAAGTTAATCGTTATATAGGAAAAAGGACAGGTTTTAAATAACTTGTCCTTTATATGTTTTCTTCAATAAAATGTTCATATTGATTCCAATATTTTTGATAAATCCGTTTCTTTCCATCAAGACTTATTTGATACATTCTAAAAATAACTGGAATATTTTTAGGCATCCAGTGTTCCTTGTAAGAATAACAATAATGCATACCTGATTTTTTCATAACATGACCGCTATGAATATTTTTAATATCATGGGTTGCAGTTAAATAATTAAGCCCCTCTTTTTGCGCTTGTTGAATAATGGCTTTTACAGCTTCACTTATAATTCCTTGATGCCAGTATTCTTTTTTTAGACCATAGCCTAAATCACGACTTTCATCTAAATCAATATTGATATAACCAATGGGAGTATTGTTTTCTTTTAAACAAATAGCATAAGCGTATCTCTGTTTCTTTTGATAAATAGAAGCATATCTTTCTTGATAAAAGCTTTTAGCTTCATCTAGATTTTTTAAAGGAAACCAAGGAAGAAAATGGTTGACTTCCTTATCAGAAAAAATGTCATAAAAAGCTTCTAAATCATTTTCATTGAATTTTCTTAAAATCAATCTACGTGTGTTTAATGTTGGGGTATACATACGGCTTCTTCCTTGTATTTTTGTTGAAGTTTTCTACCAATCGTTAACCACATGGTAATATAACAAGCACCACCACCGATAAAGTTACTGATAGCTTCAGCAATAAAGACACCATTAATGCCAATAAATTTTGGTAAGATGATAGTTAAAGGAGCAACAATGATTACTTTTCTAAAGATCGAAAAGAAAATCGCTTGTTTTGATTTTCCTAGACCAACGGCAGTTGATTGTCCAACCATTTGGAAGGTCATCATAAAGAAACCAAAGAAATAAAGATGTAAAGATGTGATACCATGACTAATGATTTTTTGATTATGTGTAAAGATTTGAATGAAAAATTCAGGGAATAGGGTAATTGCAAGCCATATCACAAACATCATTATAAAAGAAACAATTGTGACAAACTTAATACCTGTAAGAACACGTTTATATTCTTTAGCCCCATAGTTATAACCTAAAACTGGTTGACAGGCATTGGCCATTCCTTGACCGGGTAATTGAGCAATTTCACGAATGGAGTTGATAATTGTCATGATGGCGATATAAAGATCTCCACCGTAAGTTTGTAAAGTCGAATTACAAACAATCGTCACAACAGAATTGGTAATCCCCATCATAAAACCAGCTGTACCAAGTGAAAAAATACGTTTTACATAGTAGAAATTAAGTTTAAAATATTTTTTTCTAAGTTTCAAAATAGTTTGTTTACCTGTTAAAAATTGTAAGGTCCATAAAGCAGAAATACCTTGAGAAATGACGGTTGCAATAGCAGCTCCTTTAACATTCATATGTAAAACAAAGATAAATAGAGGATCTAAAATAATATTTAAAACAGCACCAATAAGAACTGTCATCATTCCGACTTTCGCAAAACCTTGACTATTAATAAAACTATTCATCCCTAGACTTACTAAAACAAAAATAGTTCCAATTAAGTAAATAGATAAATAATCCAAAGCATAACTAATAGTATGTTTACTGGCACCAAAAGCCCATAAAATATCTTCTTTGAAAATAAAACCAACAATCGTAAGAATAATTCCAAAGATGACAAGTAAAGAAAATGAATTATCCATGATTTCTTCAGCGTCATCATTTTTACCTTGACCTCTCGCAATTGAACAAAGAGGGGAACCACCCATACCAAAGAGGTTTGCAAAAGCCATGACAATGGAAATAATTGGTAAACAAATTCCTAGACCACCCATAGCAAGGGTTGCTACATGAGGAATACGTCCAATATAAATACGATCAATAACATTGTATAAAACATTAATGAGTTGAGCGACAATCATTGGTCCTGCAATTGACATAATATGTTTAGGAATACTTCCTATCGCAAAGTTATTTTGTGTTTCCATGTGTATCCTCCTTTTCTAAGGTATTATTCATTTGTTTAAGCAAATGAATGATTTCTCGTTGTTCTTTTTTAGAAAGTCCTTGTAAAATAAATTGGTCGCTTTCTAAACAAATTTGTTTGACAAGTTTTGCTTTTTCTTTTCCAAGTTTAGTTAGATGAATTAGAATAGAACGCTTATCATGATTTTGCTTTTTCTTTTCAATATAATTCATCTTTTCCATCTTATTAAGTAAAGAGGTTGTTGTAGATTTATCTACAATACATAGTTTTCCTATTTCTTTAGGAGACAAGGGACCATGCTCATCTAAACATTGAAGGACTTTACTTTGTCCTGATAAAACATCGATTTGTATTGTTCTTTGATTGATCCATCTTTTTTGATGGTTAAAACATTTAAGTAATTGAAAATGAAATTGATCTTCTAACATAAGTGCCTCCTATATAGTTTGAATTCAAACTATATTTTATGCTTCTTTTTTTAGAAGTCAAGACTATGTTATAATAAATCAAAAAGGGGAAATATGTATGAAAAAGATAATCACAATACTTTCAATATTTTTAATAATCACTCTATTATTTACGGGAAGCTGTAACGCTAGAGCCGGTGGTGGAAGTGGCTCTGGTAGTAGTGGTGGGGGTTCTTCAAGTTCTAGAGGAAATAGCTATCACGACCATTATTATGGAAGAAGAGGACGTTCCAAACCTATAGAAGGAATCGTTATGACCATTGTGGTTGTTTCAGGAATTTATGGATTAAATGCTTCACAAAGAAGACGTAAAGCACGCTTATTTCATCAAAGAACTAAAAAACAATTGGATATTTTAGATGATGTAGATGCTTTTTGGAATGAAGAGAGAATAAAAAAAGAAGTGAGTAAGAATTATTTTATTATTCAAGAAGCATGGTCAAAAAAAGATTTAGAGACTTTAAAAGACTATTTAACACCACAACTCTTAGATGCTTGGCAAACAAAAATGAATTGGTATGAGTTTCAAGGAAAAAGAAATGAACTTGCAAATATTAAGCTAATAAAACAACATGTTGTTAATGTTTATGATAGTGAAAATAATGATGAAGATTATTTTTGGGTCTATATTGAAGGAATGATGGAAGATCTTACAATTGATGAACAAAATCAAGTGATTGAAAGTTATGATGGTGTTTTTGTGGAATATTGGAAGTTTAAACGATCAGGAAATCGTATTTTATTAGATGAAATTAGACAACAAGATGAATATGAAAATTAGAGTAAATAAAGATGAATAAGAAAACAAAAATAATAGGAGTTATAGTTGTAAGTGTTGTTTCAGAGGCTTTTATTTTAGTGTGTGTAAAAGAAAAAGTAGATGATTTTAATCAAAATCCTACAAAACAAATGTGGGATCTTTATAATGAAAGTGAAAAGATTTCTAAAACACCTTTAAAAGAACTCTTAAACAAAGAAATAACCAATACAACCATTGATGAAGTGTATCTTCGTTTATGTGATTTATGTGAATATGGTTATGAATTGGATCAAATCAATGATTATCAAAGAAATTTCTGGCTGGTTTATAATTTTAATGGTGAAATAGGAAATGGTGGTGTTGAACAATTCCTTTACAAATGTCATGATCAAGTCGATATTACTTTACAAACTTTACAAGATGTTCATCTGGAAAACAGTACATACTATCTAGCTGAGTCAAAAGAGATTTGTCCTGAAAAAATAGAGATGTATAGTAATGATGGAATTACAGAAAAACTCAATCAAAAAGATGATACTTATTATGACGAAAGAAGTAGATGTTGAAGCAAGTTTTAAAAAGCTTTATTTTGATATTACAGGAAATCCTGGACTATATCTTTTAAAATGATTACTTACAATTACAACAGCTATGGGAGTGATTTTCCATTTACTCCTTCGAAATATATTAAAACGAATTTAAAGGTATTACTAAAGATGTTAGATGGAGAAGATATAAAACAATATAAAGGAATGATTTTATTTAAAAATGCGCAACAAATGTTTTTTAAGCAACTCAAAAGTCGTTTTTAAAATAGGAAAGCATTTTTCTACTTCTTTTAAATTATCATTTTTATTTTTTCTATGATCCAAGTTTCATTATGGCAGGGAATAATAAGTTTGTTGGTTTTTGAAGTAGTATTTTTTAAATAAGATGAAGGAATTTGTACAAGTTGGTTTCCTTTGCGGTCATAAAAAGTTAATCCTGATTGCCAATAGGCAAGTAAATACATTTTATGAACTCTTTTATAAGTAGCATAAAGTAAGAAAATCATTAAAATGCAGCATAAAGCAACCATATCAAAATGATGTACTTGAAATTGAATGAAAATGAATAATAATGAAACGATTATTAAAATAGGACACGCGAATAAAAAAGCATAAGCTTGATAATAACCAGATACAAAAAGATGAGGTTTATTAAAGATTACTTCTTCTTGTTGTATCTTTTTTTGTGATTTTTTCTGTTTGCTTTTCAATCGCTTTGGTTATTAATTCTTGAATTATATGATTCAACATACAATCACCTCATCTATAAAGTAACATAAAAATAAAGCAATAAAAACAATGGAAGAGGTTACATTTATATATTTTTTATGTTATTGTAAGAAACGGAGGAAATTTTATGGATTATGAATTATTAGAGAAAGCTGCCATGACAAAATATGAAATGTCTAAAAAAGATCCGTTTCGTTTTTTTATGAGAAGTATTGTGGCAGGTCTTTATTTAGGTCTTGCGACCATTTTATCTTATACATTGGCAGTTTTACTTGTAGAACATCATGTAATTGCGGCTAAGATTGCGTTTGCGGGAGCTTTTGGAATTGGCTTAGTGATTATTGTTTTACTTGGATCAGAGCTGTTTACGGGAAATTGTTTTACCACGATGTTTCTAGTTTACCATAAAAGATTAAAATTTTTAGATATTTTACCAATGTGGGGAATTTGTTATGTAGGAAACTTCGTGGGAATTGCCTTGATTTGTTTTTTATTTATTAAAAGTGGTGTCAATCATGAAGCGATGAATCAATATCTTGCAAACGTCGTTTCTAATAAATTAAGTTTTGATGGTTTAGAACTTTTTATTAAAGGGATTCTATGTAATTTTATTGTATGTGCGGCTGCATTTGTTGGTATGAAACTAAAAGAAGAAATGGCTAAAACATTTATTATGATGATTATTGTCATGACATTTGTTTTACCAGGATTTGAACATAGCATTGCGAATATGGGAACATTTTCTATGACCTTTACCGCTTTGGGTACAAGCATATCTTGGAGTGGAGTAGGATTACATATGTTTCTTTCGACTTTAGGAAATATTATTGGGGGAAGCATTCTTCTTGGCTTACCAATCTATTTGATGATTCGACCAAAAAAATCTAGCGAATAAGCTAGATTTTTTTAATAGCATGGTAATTAATGAATTCAATATCTTTCGTCATTTCTTTAACTTTTTGACTACATAAGAGATCTAATTCATGAGCACGTCTTAAATGATAAGAAGATATTTGGTAAAGTTTCCAATCAATCATGGCAGGATGGCACATCAATTCATAATTTTCAACATCTTTATGTAAAATCATATTAATCATTTCAAAAGTTGCATCTTGATTATAGAAAAGTTCTTCAAAATAAACCGGTTCAAAGTCTTTTTGTAAGTACGTTTCTTGACGAATAGGTAAATCATATTCATGGGCCAGTTTTAAAACGACATCCCTGTTACTTTTAAGTAAATGAACATGATGATGAGAATCTAAATGGGTTGGTTTATGCCCTATAATTTTGATGAACTTTTCAATTTGGGCTTTCCATTCTTGATACAGTTCTTCTTGTAATACAATCGCTTCTCGATTTTTATAAGTATCTCTTGATTTGAAATTTCCTTTTTCATCAATAAAGCTAACTTTCGTTAAAGGCTTTCCAACGGTAATATTTAAATGAACTCCTAAACCTAAATTTGGATACGCTTTTGTCATTTCTAAATATTTTTCAATATTTTCCATATTCATCATACAAGTTGTTGAAGTTAAAATACCATCTCTATGTGCTTTTAAAATCCCTAAACATACACCTTCTGATAAACCAAAATCATCAGCGTTAACAATTAATTTTTTAATCATAATGAACCTCCTAAAGATATTATAAAGAAAATAAGTGAACTATTATACAAAAAATGCTAAAATACATACAAAGAAAGTGAGATGAAAATATGAAAGAACTCATAGTAGCAACAACCAATCAAGGAAAAGTTAAAGAAATTCAAGCAATGTTGAAAGATTTAAACATTGAAGTTAAATCTTTAAAAGATGTTTATGATGAAGTGCCTGACATTATTGAAGATGGTAAAACATTTAAAGAAAATGCTTTGATTAAAGCTCAATACGTTGCCAATGATTTACATAAAATTGTTTTAGCGGATGATAGTGGTATTGAAATTGATGCTTTTGGAAAACTTCCAGGAATTTATTCTGCACGTTTTTTAGGAAAAGATACCCCTTATCCTATTATCAACCAAGCGATTATTGATGCTGTTGAAGGAAAAGAAAGAACATGTCGCTTTGTGTGTGCATTGGCTTTATGTATTCCTGGTCAAGAACCTATTTTAATTCAAGAAACTTTTGAGGGGGAAATCAATGATCATATTGCTGGAGTCAATGGTTTTGGTTATGATCCTATTTTCTATTTCCCACCTTGTCAAAAAACAAGTGCTGAAATGACTTTAGAAGAAAAAAATAAATACTCACACCGTGCTAAAGCACTTAAAAAATTATATGCAATTTTAAAAGAATTATAGAAGGAGATAAAAATGAATCATATTGTATTAGTACACCCAGCAATTCCTCAAAATACTGGAAATATTATGAGAACATGTGTCGCAACCAATACAGCGTTACATATTATTAAACCTATGTCATTTGAATTGGATGATAAAAAAATGAAAAGAGCGGGGCTTGATTATATTAAAGATTTAGATTTACATGTCTATGAATCTTATGAAGAATTCAAAGCTAAAAACCCAGGAGAATACCATTTTTTTACACGCTATTCAAAGCTTTGTTATACTGATCAAGATTATAGTGATAGTTCTAAAGAGCATTATTTATTCTTTGGACATGAACATGATGGTATTCCAAAAGAAATTTTAAAAGAAAACTTAGATCGTTGCGTCCGCATCCCTATGTCTGATAAAGTAAGAAGTCTTAATTTATCTAACTGTGCAGCCCTTACGATTTATGAAGTCTTAAGACAACAAGATTATCCAAGCCTTTCTAAAGTAGAAGTACAAAAAGGTGAAGAATTTTTATATGAGTTATAGTAAAAAAGATATACTGACAAGTATATCTTTCATGCTATTTATTCTTTCTTTTGCGATTGTCTTTGTTGTCTTTTTTAAGCCGCTTTATTATTTTGATATTGATCATTTAAAACTTGTTGAAAATACGCGTTATACATACCAACAACTAAAAGAAAACTATCAAATTTTAATTCATTATCAATCTATCTTTTATCAAGGAAAACTCGTTTTTAAAGACTTTATTATGTCAAAAGGTGGACGTATTCATTTTGAAGAGGTAAAGCGTATTTTTGAAGTGTTACAAGTTATTTGTCTACTCACTTTTTGTACAACTTCTATTTTGGTTTATAAACAAATCAAACAAAAAGAATATCGTTTTTTTAAATTAACAGCCGTTTTAACGATTGTTATTCCTTTGATTTTAAGTTTCTTTGCCTTTGTTGATTTTGAACATTTATTTATAACTTTCCATCAACTCGTCTTTAGTAATGATTATTGGCTTTTTAATCCGAAACTTGATCCAATTATTAATATTTTACCTGAAAGCTTTTTTATGCATTGTTTTATGTTGATTGTTTTTATTGTTTTATTTAGTGCATTTATTTGTTATAAAATCTATCAACATTATCAAAAAAAGATCTTAACTATTGATAATCATGAATTGTATACTCTTTAATTTGATTATATTTTTTATAACGTAATGTTTTAAAAAACATATAAATAAATAAAAGAAGATGAATAAGAAAAATACTTAAATAAATGAGGTTTTGATATTGAAAGTGTAAATAGTAAAAAAGACAAATAATGATTAAATCAACAACATAACAATAAAGAGGAATCTGACTTGAAAAAAGTTTTGCTTTTTTAAGCATCTTTAAAAGTTTAGGACGATCAATTAATATAATATCATTTACAGAAGCAAGCTGATAAGCTGCTTCTGTGAAATAAGAATTCGTAATGACAATTGCGCAATCTAAATGATAGTAGGAAATTCCTCCATAAGCTTGTTGGATAGCACTCACACCAATATTCTTTTGATATCTTTTACACTGAAAGCCATAAGAAACTTGATTCTTTTTAGCAAGAAGATCAATGCCGTAATCACCACTTGCTTGAGTGATTTTGACAGAATGATAACCGCTTTTAATCAGGAGTTTTTGAATTAATAATTCAAATTCAAAACCGGTAAGATGATCGATTTTATTTTCATCAATATGTAGACAAAAAATATTTTTATAAAATTGGAAAATCCAATGAATAAGTGTTTTTAAAAACCAGTAAGGATATAAAAGACAAATTTTATAAATAAAAGACATAAATTCACCTCTTCGTGATTATAACATAAGGAGTATTCTATGAAAAAATTTCTTTTGAAAATTATTAGTATTTTCTTAATTATTGTTAGTGGGTTTTGTAGCTATTATGGTTATTTAGGCTATCAAATCTATCAAGATAAGATAGAAGAACGATCTTTATCTGAAAGAGTCGATCAATTAAAAAGTAAAGAAGACTATGTCACGCTCAATCAAATTTCACCGATTTATAAAGAAGCTGTTTTAGAAAGTGAAGATCGTCGTTTTTATCAGCATGGTCCGGTAGACTATTATGGTTTAGCACGTGCCATGTTTACCAATCTAACAACCTTTTCTTTTAAAGAAGGTGGTTCGACCATTACTCAACAGCTTGCTAAAAATCTATGTCTTTCATTTGAAAAAGATCTTTCACGTAAATTTGCGGAAGTCTTTATCGCTAAAGATTTAGAAGATCACTATAGTAAAGATGAAATTTTAGAAATGTATTTAAATATTACGTATCTAGGTGAAGGAAATTATGGGATTCAAGCAGCAAGTCAGCATTATTATCATATTGATGCCATTGATTTAAACAAGCAACAAAGTGAGGTATTGGTTAAAACTTTAAAAAGACCAAGTATCTATAATCCTTCTAAGATAAATTAAAAGACAGCAATTAAGCTGCCTTTTTTTCTAAGCAACTTTCACAGATGCCAGACATATTGATATCAATAACATCGATATGATGTTTATAAGTTTGTTCAAATTGTTTGATGATTTTTTCATCATTGTTATCAAGATCATAAATGGTTTGACAACAGTTACACATAAAGTGCATGTGTGGTTGAATATTACCATCATAATGAACCATGGTATCCCCTAGATCAAGTTTCTTGATTTGTTTTGTTTCAACAAGTTGATTTAAATTACGATAAACAGTTCCTAAGCTTAAATGAGGATAATCAATTTTTAAATCTTGATAAATCATTTCAGCTGTAGGATGGTCATATCTATTTTTTAAATTGTTGAAAATGAGCTCTCTTTGTTTAGAGTATCGAATCTTAATTTCTTTCATAATTTTCTCCTAATAGTAATGGTTACTATTATTATAAATAAATACCATACATCTGTCAAATCAATACAAATTGAAGAAATAGTAAACAAAGAATAAAGGAAAGAATTCCATGATAGAGACGAGAAAGAAAATATTTTTTAAAAGAATAGGGAATAGCTTCTAAAAGATTATCAGCTTGCATCATAACGGAAAAGCCACTAAAAGAGAGAAAGAAACATACAAAAGGAAGCATTTTTTTGGACTGATGAATGATTTTTAAAGAGCCACTACTAAATTCTAAAATTCCTTTAAGATAATCAAAAGAAAATTGAGGAAAAACATCTTGTAAAAAAGAAACAAAAAATTGGAAAATCAACATATATCCTAAAATAAAGAGGAAAGCATAGACACTGGAAAGAACACTTTTTTTAAAGGCTTTTACAAAAGAAAGATGTGGTTGTTTTAGAGTTTGAAGGACTTGTTTAAAAGTAAATTTTTTTTGAGGATGATGATAAAAGGAAGCGAGTATAAGACTTGGTAAAAGATGACAAATGAGGATTAAAAAAGAATAAGGTGTGTTTAAGGAAACAAAGATAAAAGAAATAGAACTAAAAGAAGCAATGGATAAAAGGTGTTGAAGTTCATCAAGGTCAATATAATTTAATTCATAAGCTTCTTTAATGATTTTTACATTGGTTGGATAGCCACAAAAAAAGGAAACAAAATAAAGAGAGGACATCATTGGCGTTAAAGAAAATAAAGCATAAAATGGTTTTTGGAGAAAATAAGCAAGAATGTCTAAAATACCTAAATTTAAACAAAGAGAAACAAGAATCATAAAAGGAAGTAAAGAAGGTAATAGATTTTTAAAGACAATGGTAATGACATCATGGCTGACATCAACAATCGTTGACATATGAAAAAAAGAAAAGAGAGTTAAAAATGTGACAAAGAGTAAAGTAAAATAGTCATTATATCTTTTCATAGAGGCTCCTAATTGGTAGAATACTTAAAGAGGTGATAGAATGAAAGCAATCTTAGTATTAACATCAACAAATCCTTTTTTTGAAGAAGAACTTAAATCTTTATGTGAGGCTTGTCATATTGAAATAGGAGATGTTGTGATTCAAAAATTAGAAAAAATAAACCCAGCAACGTATATAGGTAAAGGTAAAATTGAAGAAATTAAATTAAAACTTCAAGATGAAATGATTATCTTTGATGATGAACTGACACCATTACAAGTTAAAAACTTAACAGATTTATTAGAAACAGAAGTTACAGATCGTACAGATTTGATTTTACGTATTTTTGATGAGCGTGCTAAAACAAAAGAAGCGAAGCTTCAAGTAGAAATAGCGCGTGATCAGTATTTATTACCACGTCTTGTAGGAATGCAAGAACATATGTCTCACCAACAAGGTGGTTCTGGTTTTAGGGGTTCAGGTGAAAAACAAATTGAACTTGATCGAAGAATCATTGCTAGAAAGCTTGCCCGCTCTCGAAAAGAACTGGCTGAAATCGTCAAACAAAGACAAGTACAAAGACGAAGAAGAAAGAATAACCAAATTCCGGTTATTGCTTTAGTAGGTTATACAAATAGCGGAAAATCGACTTTATTGAATACGTTATGTCCTGATAAACAAAAGAAAGTTTTTGAAAAAGATATGTTATTTGCGACTTTAGAAACATCCACAAGACATATTAAAATAAAAAATCATGATTGTTTACTTACAGATACTGTTGGTTTTATTGAAAGATTGCCTCATCATTTAATTCAAGCTTTTCGTTCCACTTTAGAAGAAGTAAAAGAAGCAAATCTTTTATTACATGTTGTCGATACAAGTTTTGAAGACTATCAAATGCAAATAGAAACAACCAATGAAGTCTTAAAATCATTAGGGGTTGAAAATACACCAATGATTTATGTTTATAATAAAATTGATTTAAATAAATATGCTTATATCCAACCACAATCACCTTATGTTTTTATTTCAGCAAAATATAAAAGAGGTCTTGATTTATTAGAAGATGAAATCTCACATCTTCTCTTTAAAGATTATGAAGTATTTGAACTCTCTATTCCTTATAGTCAAGGAGAAGATTTTAAATATTTACATCAACATTGTTATGTAAAAGAAATAGAATACTTAGAAAAAAGTATTTATTTGAAAATAGAAGCAAGAAAACAAGAAATAAAGAACTATTTACATTATTGTTTAAAACATTAAAAAAATAAGCCAAAATTGGCTTATTTTTGATATATACGATTAAATTGGAATTTATCTTCTGAAGTTAAACGAATACCTAAACGTTTTAAAGTATCAATATCTGTTTCAGATAAGATGACTGATGAATGGGCTTCACAGTATTGTAATTGTTCAATACATGATAAAGCTTTTTTAGCGTTTTCATTATTATTTGCGGAAATAGATAATGAAAGTAAAATTTCATCTGTATGTAAACGAGGATTCTTATTTTTTAAGATTCCTTTTTTTAGTTTAGCAACAGGTTCAATAACTTCAGGTTCAATTAGTAAAATATCATCATCAATATTGGCAAGATATTTTAATGCATTTAATAAACATGCTGAAGCACTTCCAAGTAAAGATGTTGTTTTACCAGTGATAATATGTCCATCATTAAGTTCAATCGCAAATCCTGGTTCATTGGTTTTTACTTCGATTTCTAATGCATGATTGACACATTTACGATCTGTAGCTTTTAAATCTAAAGTAAGCATGATGGCTTCAATTTTAGAGATTGCTGATTTATCAACAAGACCACGTTTAAAATCGAGTTTTGTTTGATAATAACGACGAATGATTTCTTGTTTACTTGCTTCTTTACATGCTTCGTCATCAATAATCGCATTTCCAGCCATATTGACACCCATATCGGTAGGTGATTTATATGGACATGTTGACATGATTTTTTTGAATGTTGATTCTAAAACAGGAAAGATTTCAACATCTCTATTATAGTTTACAGTTGTTTCGTTATAAGCTTCTAAATGGAATGGGTCAATCATATTGACATCATTTAAATCTGCCGTAGCTGCTTCATAAGCTAAGTTTACAGGATGTTTTAAAGGAATATTCCAAATAGGGAATGTTTCAAATTTTGCATATCCTGCTTTAATACCATGAGTGTATTCATGATAAAGTTGTGATAAACAAGTCGCCATTTTTCCACTTCCTGGACCAGGTGCTGTTACGACAACAAGTGGTTTTGTTGTTTCAATGTAATCATTGATTCCAAATCCTTCTTCTGAGACGATTTTTTCAATGTCATTTGGATAACCTGCAATAGGGTAATGTCTAAAGACTTTAATACCCAAGTTTTCTAGTTTCTTTTGAAAAGCAATGGCATGTACTTGGTTTTCAAAACGGGTAATTGTGACACTTCCAACATAAAGTCCAATGTTTTGGAAAGCATCAATCAATCTTAAAACTTCTAAATCATAAGTGATTCCTAAATCACCACGCATTTTATTGTTTTCAATGTCATTGGCGTTAATGACAATAATAATTTCTGCATCTTGTTTTAATTCTAATAACATTTTTAACTTACTATCAGGTTCAAATCCTGGTAAAACACGAGATGCATGATGGTCATCAAATAATTTACCACCAAATTCTAAATAAAGCTTATTATCAAATTGTTTAATACGCTCTTTGATATATTTTGATTGTAATTCAATGTATTTTTCGTTACTAAATCCAATTTTTCTCATCTTTCATTTTCTCCCTGTCCCTTATTATATATAATTTGTCTTATTTTTAAACAAAATAATAATTATTTATCAATATTGAAGAAATATCAATATTTTGATAAAATAATTTTTATTAAAAGGGGGATTATTATGAATCTTAAAAATAGACATTTTTTAACATTAAAAGATTATTCAAAAGAAGAAATTAGATATTTATTAGACTTAGCACATCAATTAAAAGCAGATAAAAAAGCAGGGAAAATAGGACAACATTTATTAGGGAAAAATGTATGTTTGATTTTTGAAAAAACCTCAACAAGAACACGTTGTTCTTTTGAAGTAGCTGCTTTAGATGAAGGTGGACATGCTACATTTTTAAGTAACTCACAAATGGGGAAAAAAGAATCCATTGAAGATACAGCTAAAGTATTAGGTAGAATGTATGATGGTATTGAATTTAGAGGATTTAAACAAGAAACAGTAGAAGCTCTTGCTAGATATTCAGGAGTTCCTGTTTGGAATGGTTTAACTGATGTAGATCATCCAACACAAACACTTGCAGACTTCCTTACTATCGAAGAACATTTAGATAAACCATTAGAAGATATTAAATTTGTCTTTACTGGAGATATTCGTAACAATGTATGTTATGGTTTAATGTATGGAGCTGTTAAAATGGGAATGCATTTTGTTTGTCTTGGTCCAAAATCATTACATATTGATCCAGAAGTGCTTGCTTATTGTAAAGAGGAAGCAAAAAAATCAGGTGGAACAATTGAAGTGACAGATAATGTAGATGAAGCAGTTAAAGATGCAGATGTTATCTATACTGATATTTGGGTAAGTATGGGTGAAGATGAAAGTCTTTATAAACCAAGAGTAGAAATGTTATCACCATATAAAGTCACTCAAGAAATGATGAATAAAACAGGAAAAGGTTCAACTTTATTTATGCACTGTTTACCATCATTCCATGATTTTGAAACAACTGTTGCGAAAACAAAACATGATGAAGGTATTGATATTCGTGAGGTTGAAGATGAAGTCTTTAGATCAAAGAATTCTGTTGTTTTTGATGAAGCAGAAAACAGAATGCATACAATTAAGGCTGTTATGGTAGCGACACTTGGAAAAGATGCTTAGCATCTTTTTTAAATTTAAGTCTTTTTTAAGCAAATTTTTTAATTTTGTGCTATGATAATTTTAGGTGATCATCATGAAAGGTAAGACATATGTACTCTCTGACATTCATGGTAATTTTGAAATATTTAAAAGAATGTTAGATAAAATACAATTTAATAGCCAAGATCAACTTTATATACTTGGAGATATTTGTGATCGTGGACCTTGTAGTTTGGATATCTATTTTTATATTCAAAAATTTGATAATATTACTTTACTTAAAGGAAACCATGAATATATGATGCAAGAAGCTTTAAAAGAATCCATTGATCATAATGATTTTGATTTTCCAAGTTGCGAATTTAAACTTTGGTCACAAAATGGTGGAGAAAAAACGATTGAAAATATTCGTCAATATCTACGTAAAAAGAAATTGTATCACTGTGATTACACCATTGTAAGAAATGTTTTTTTAAGAAATCTCTATAATTATCTTAAAAACTTACCTTTGTATTTAGAATTAACAGTCAATAATAAAGATTATATTTTAGTTCATGCTGGAATTGATCCTGAAAGAAATCTTGATGATCAAGAAGAAGATACACTTTTATGGATTCGTGATTATTTCTTTTTGAGTGAATGTGATTTAAATAAAACCTATATTTTTGGTCATACACCTCTTTGTTTTATTAATCGTGATCAAAGTTTTAGTGTCTGGTATGATGATGAATTTCATAATAAGATTGGAATTGATGGGGGACTTGCTTTAGGAGAAAGAGGTCAACTTAATTGTATTTGTTTAGATGATGAACAAGTATTTGTCCTTAAAATGAGTGAGGTAAACGATGCGTAGTGCTTTTTATGCTTTAATTAATTTTATCAATACATCAAAAGTAGATGATGTTTATTCCAATGCAGCAAAGATGATTTTAGAAAATATTAATAAAATACCAGAATATAATATTATGGATGTGGCAGAAATGTGTTTTGTTTCTACAGCAACAATTTCAAGATTATGTCGTAAGTTGAATTATGAAAGTTTTAGTGACTTTAAAATGGATGTCAAAATGAATTTACGTTATTTTAATCATGATTCTATGCGTATGCAATTTGATCATCAATTACCTGTTTTTCCTGTTGAAGGAAAAACAGCGAAAGATTTATTTATTGATCATTTTGAAAATATTGTACAAAATTTAAGATCAACTTATGAAATGATTGAATTTGAAGGATTAGAAAAACTTGTAGATCTCATTTATCAAAGCAATGAAATTTGTTTTGCAGGGAACTTTTTTACTCAATCTGTTTCCATGCAACTACAAATTGAATTATCCTATTTAGGAAAGAAATGTACAGGAATGTATCCTTTACAAAGTCAAAAAGAAGTGGTTCGTAATTTAAAAGAAAATGATCTAATTATTGTTTCTTCAATTGCAGGAGGTTATTGGCAAGATCATCCAGATATGTTAAGAGAAATTGCAAAAAGTAAAGCACATAAAATATGTGTTACCCAAGTCGAAAATATGCCATACCAAGATCAATTTGATATGATTATACAGGTAGGGACAGATCATCTATCTTTAATAGGTAAGTTTTCAATTACTTATATTTTTGAATTATTAGAAGCACTTTATCATATAAAATATGGTCGAGTATAATAAAAAGGGCGAAAGCCCTTTTTAAAATTGTTTTAAATATTCTTCATTTAAAGCGATGACTTTTTTCATCATTTCTTGACCACAGGCACCAATCGTATTTCTTTTATTGACACAAGTATTGACATCAATTGCTTGATAAACATCATCTTCAAAAACATCAGAAATATTTTTGAATTCTTCTAGAGAAAGTTCATCAAGATCTTTGTTTTGACTAATGGCATATAAGACAAGTTGTCCAATAATACCATGAGCATCTCTAAATGGAACACCTTTGTTTACTAGATAGTCAGCAGCATCGGTTGCATTTGTAAAGCCACCAGTTGCTGATTTTTTCATTTTATCTTTATTAAATGTTGTTGATTTTAACATATCACTTAATAATTGAAGACATCCCTTAGTAGTATTTAATGCATCAAAATACATTTCTTTATCTTCTTGCATATCTTTATTATAAGCAAGAGGAAGACCTTTCATAGTTGTTAAAAATCCCATAAGGGCACCATAAACACGTCCTGTTTTTCCCCTGATCAATTCGCAAATATCAGGGTTTTTCTTTTGTGGCATGATTGAAGAACCAGTTGAGAAAGTATCATCTAAATCAATAAATTGATATTCATTCGTATTCCAAATAATCATTTCTTCAGATAAACGTGACATATGCATCATCATCGTAGACATTGCACTTAAAAGTTCAATTAAATAATCACGATCAGAAACACCATCAATACTATTTAAACAAGGTCCTTTAAAACCTAAAATGTCAGCACTGTATTCTCTATCTAATGGATAAGTTGTTCCAGCAAGAGCACCAGAACCTAATGGGCAATAGTCCATTCTTTCATAAATATCATGTAAACGTGATTGATCGCGTTTAAACATTTCAAAATAAGCGCCCATATGATGCGCTAAGGTAATTGGTTGTGCTTTTTGTAGATGAGTAAAACCAGGCATGATGGTATCGACATGTTCTTTCATGATTTCATGAATAGTTTTTAGTAAATCAATAAGTAAAGTATTTAACATTTCGATTTGATCTTTTGTATAAAGTCTCATATCTAAAGCGACTTGGTCATTTCTACTTCTACCTGTATGTAATTTTTTACCGGTATCACCAATACGATCGATTAATGTGGATTCTACAAAGCTATGAATATCTTCAAAGCTTTCATCAATTTCTAATGTTTCATTTTCAACTTCATTTAAAATTTCTTTTAAAGTTTTTTCAATTAATTGACCTTCTTCTTGAGTTAAGATTTCTTGTTTTGTCAACATTTTTACATGACCAATACTTCCTTTGATATCTTGACCGGCAAAAGTTTTATCAAATTTAATAGAAGCATTAAAATCATAAACAAGTTGGTTTGTTGGTTTTGTGAATCTTCCACCCCATAAATTCATAAATTTCCTCCTTTAAATAAAAAGAGCAGTGGGCTCTTTTTATTTTTTGTTATTTAATTTCATTGCACGTACTTTAGTTGAAAGACCATATAAAGTAATGAATCCTTCTGCATCATGATGATCATATAAATCACCAGTTTTAAATGAAGCGATATCTTCATCATATAATGAGTAAGGAGAAGTGGTACCTTCTTTAATAATATTACCTTTATATAATCTAAAGTTTGTTGTACCTGTTACATATTCTTGAGTTTTATCAACAAAAGCAGTTAATGCTTCTCTAAGTGGTGAGAACCATTTAGCAGCATAAACAAGTTCAGCAAATTCAACAGAAACAAGACGTTTATATTTAAGTGTTTCTCTATCTAAGATAAGTTCTTCTAATTGTTGGTGAGCTTCCATTAAAATTGTTCCACCTGGTGTTTCATAAACACCTCTTGATTTCATACCAACAACACGGTTTTCAACGATATCAATAATTCCAATACCATGTTGACCACCAATTTCATTTAATTTTTCTAAGATTTCTCTTTGTGACATTTTTTCACCGTTTAAAGCAACAGGAACACCTTTTTCCCAATCGATTGATAAGTGTACATCTTCTTCTGGAGCTTTTTCTGGAGAATTTGATAATACTAATAAGTGATCATAATTGGGTGCACATGATGGATCTTCAAGTTCTAATCCTTCATGAGAAATATGCCAAATATTTCTATCACGTGAGTAACTATTATCAGCAGAGAAAGGTAAATTAATACCATGAGCTCTACAATATTCGATTTCAGATTCACGAGAATCCATTGTCCATTTTGGATCACGCCAAGCAGCAATGATTTTTAAATCTGGAGCTAATGCTTTAATACCTAATTCAAAACGAATTTGGTCATTTCCTTTACCAGTTGCACCATGACAAATTGCTGTTGCGCCTTCTTGACGGGCAACATCAACAAGTACTTTTGCGATTAATGGACGAGCAGTTGCAGTCCCTAATAAGTATTTGTATTCAAATACAGCATCTGCTTGAACAGTAGGCATAATGTAATTTTCTACGTATTCATCAACCACATTTTTGATATAAAGTTTACTTGCACCACAAGCTTTAGCACGTTCTTCTAGACCGTCTAATTCTTCTTTTTGACCAACGTCAATACAGCAACAAATAACTTCACAATCGTAGTTTTCTTTTAGCCATGGGATGATCGCAGTTGTATCTAATCCACCAGAATAAGCTAAAACAACTTTTTCTTTCATTTATAGTTTCCCCCTTATTTTTATATTATAAATTATTATTATCATAAACTACTTTTTTCAAATATGCAATATACTTGTCGAAATGTTGTAGACCCAAAAAGTAAGCCGCATCTTTATTATATATATTAAAAAATTTTTTTCTTAATAAATCATTATTGACAAAATGGGAATTTGTCATATAATGATTTTAAACTCGATGACTAAAAGAGTAGTCTTTATGGAAATAAGAGCGATCCTATGTTGATGGAAGATAGGAATGGAAATAAAGATGAAGCGCATTTACGAGAGGGAAGATGGAAATAAAAGTATATCTTTTGGTAGATCTGCCTTAAAGATGAAAGAGGTTGTAAGGTCAACTTGCAACAATTAGAGTGGTAACGCGGTCAATCGTCTCTATTTATAGAGACGATTTTTTATTTTTTATAGGGGGAAAAGTAGAATGATTAATGTCGGAATTGTTGGTTCAACTGGTTATGGAGGATGTGAGCTGGTAAGATTTTTGTTAACACATCCAAATGTCAATATTGAATGGGTTTCATCAAGAACATATAGTGATCAAGAATATAGTGATGTTTATAAAAGTTATTTCACTTTATTAGATCAAAAATGTGTAGATGAAGATATTGAAAAATATTTAGATAATGTTGATGTTGTTTTCTTTGCCACACCTCAAGGGGTTTGTGCAAAGATGGTCAATGAAAATGTTTTAAAGAAAGTAAAGGTTATTGATTTATCAGCGGATTATCGTATTAAAGATATTGAAACTTATGAATCATGGTATGGAATTAAACATGCTTCACCTGAATTTATTCAAGAAGCAGTTTATGGATTATGTGAAATTAATAGGGAAGATGTTAAAAAGGCACGTTTGATTGCTAATCCTGGATGTTATCCAACATGTTCCATTTTATCGATTTATCCACTTGCAAAAGCAGGACTTATTGATATGGATACATTGATAATTGATGCAAAAAGTGGAACAAGTGGTGCTGGTAGAGGTGCTAAAGTACAAAATCTTTATTGTGAAGTCAATGAAAGTATTAAAGCTTATGGTGTGGCAAGTCATCGACATACACCAGAAATTGAAGAACAATTAGGGTATGCTTCTTCATCAAAAGTATTACTTAACTTCACACCACATCTTATTCCGATGAATCGTGGGATTTTGATTACTGCTTATGCAAAGCTAAAAGAAGGGGTTAGCGAAGAAGAAGTTAAAAAAGCTTATGATATTTATAAGGATGAATATTTTGTACGTGTCTTAAAAGAAGGAAATGTTCCAGAAGTAAGAAATGTAAAATGTTCAAACTTTGTCGATGTTGCTTATAAAGTAGATCCTCGTACACATAGAGTTATTATGATGGGAGCTATGGATAATCTTGTTAAAGGAGCTGCTGGACAAGCAATTCAAAATATGAATATTATGTTTGGTTTAGATGAAAAAACAGGGCTTATGTTAGCACCTGCAGTATTATAAGGGGAAAAGAGTATGAAAGTAATAGATAATGGAACAGTTACTAACCCAAAAGGTTATAAAGGAACTGGATTGCATATTGGGATCAAAAAGAAAAATAAAGATTTTGCTTTAATTGTTTCAGATGTTGAAGCCAAAGCAGTAGGAACTTTTACAACAAATATGGTAAAAGCCGCCCCTGTTTTATGGGATAAACATATCGTAGAAAATTATGAAACAGTCAAAGCAATTGCTATTAATAGTGGAATTGCTAATGCTTGTACAGGTGAACTTGGAAATCAAGCAAATGAAAAATTTGCAAGTATCGTAGGGGATGCTTTAGAAGTCGATAAAGAAAAAGTTCTTATTTGTTCAACGGGAGTTATCGGGAAACAACTTCCTACAGAACCAATTGAAAAGGGAATTGGGGATGCTTTAAAACAATTAAAAGATGATTATCAAGCAGGAATTGATGTTGCGACTTCAATTATGACAACAGATACCAAACCAAAACATCTTGCTGTGGAAATTGAAGTAGGTGGAAAAACAGTAACCATTGGTGCTTGTTGTAAAGGATCAGGAATGATTCATCCGAATATGGCAACAATGTTAGGATTCATTACAACAGATTTAAATATTTCTAAAGAGTTATTAAATAAAGCTTTAAAATCAGTTATTCCTGATACTTTTAATATGATTTCAGTAGATCGTGATACATCGACAAATGATACGGTTTTATTACTTGCTAATGGTTTAGCAGGAAATGATGAAATCACAGAAGAAAATGAAGATTATCAAATATTTAAAGAAGCTCTTTACTATGTTAATGAATATCTTGCTAAATGTATTGCTGGTGATGGGGAAGGTGCCACAAAACTTTTAGAAGTCAATGTAAAAGGGGCGAAAGATATTAAACAAGCAAAAATCATTGCCAAAAGTGTATGTACATCACCACTTGTTAAAACAGCTATTTATGGTAATGATGCAAACTGGGGTCGACTTTTATGTGCGATGGGATATTCTGGTGAAGAATTTGATCCTTATCAAGTTGATTTATTTATTGAAAGTGAATTTGGAAATTTACAACTTGTTGAAAATGGAATGGCTACTGATTATAGCGAAGAATTTGCTACAAAAATCTTATCAAGTGAATATGTTAAAGCAAACATTATTATGAAAATTGCGGATGGAAAAGCCACTGCTTGGGGTTGTGACTTAACTTATGATTATGTAAAAATTAATGCTGATTATCGTTCGTAGGGGGAAATGAGATGCAACAAGAATTTAAAAAAGAAATCGATAAAGCGGAGATTCTTGTCGAAGCTTTAGGATATATGCAAAAATACGAAGGGGATATCGTTGTTATTAAATATGGCGGAAGTGCCATGACAAATGAAATTATTAAAAAGAGTGTTCTAAAAGATATCGCTGTTTTAAAATCAGTTGGTTTAAAACCGATTATTGTTCACGGTGGAGGGAAAGACATCAATCGTATGTTAGATCGTGTACAAATTAAAAGCGAATTTAAAAATGGATTACGTGTAACAGATAAAGATACTTTAGAAATTGCAGAAATGGTTTTATCAGGTAAAATCAATAAAGGTCTTGTTACTCATTTGGAACAACTTGGAACACATGCTGTTGGTCTATCTGGAAAAGATGGCAATATGATCACAGTAGAAAAAGTGATGCCACAAGGTGAAGATATTGGTTTTGTTGGAAAGATTACTCATGTGGATACAACACTTATCAATACTTTATTAGATCAAGGATATACTCCAATTGTTTCAACAATTGGTCTTGATGAAAAATATCATGCTTATAATATTAATGCCGATGATGTTGCAACCGCAATCGCTCGCGCTGTAAAAGCAAGTAAACTTGTTTTCTTAACAGATATTGAAGGTGTCTTAGAAAATCCAAGTGATCCAAGTACACTTATTTCTAAAATTGATACTGAATCTGCTAAAGAACTCTTTGAAAGTGGTATTATTACCGGCGGTATGATTCCTAAACTTAAAAACTGTTTAGATGCGGTGCAAAATGATGTTAAACGTGTTCATATTTTAGATGGACGTTTAGAACATAGTTTATTAATTGAAATCTTTACAAAAAAAGGTGTTGGAACAATGATAAAAAGATAGTGCGAAAGCACTATCTTTTTATCATTGTGTGTCGGGCATGGCACTAATTCAGTTGGAAATAAACCAACCACAGGTATTTACCGCCAAGTGTAATGAACCACAAGTTGTTGTCAGTGATGGCAAGGATGAAAGAAGTGGTGTAGTGATTCCTTTGAGCGTACGAACAGAAACTTGATATAAGGCTAAATGGTGGATGAGATTGCAGCACAAATCGAAATCCAAAAGGTAAACATAAAACCAAGACAGTAAATCAAGACGTTGTAAAGGAAATAGGATTAGTGAATTACCCCAGGAGGTCTTGTGAACAACGAAGTCCAGTAAACTTTAAAAGCAGTGATGGTACCGTTGGTCGAAAAAGGTTTATCACAAGAAGTCAGCTGAGGTCATAGTAGGTATAACACCAAATACTGAAGGACCTAATGTTTATATGATGTTTGTTTATCATAAGTAATGTTTGAACAGTTCGAAATCGAGGATAATCTTATAATTGGAAATCGTAATTCCAAGGAGATGAAGGTAGAGAGAATGGTTTCAAATATATTTACAAATGAAGGAAGAAACAACAACATGAGTATACAAGAGTCTGCAACTATTAAACAAGAAATTGCCATACAAGTTCAGTGAAGAACAAATATATGCAGTGGCCAATTCAAGATTAGGTTGGTACAAACGTGCAAATGGAAGTGTAGTTAATTTCTTGATAAATGCGGACATACTAGCCATAAATAAAAGGGAAAGATCAGGTTTGGTCAATCCCATGAAATACTATCTAGGGTAGTTGAATTGCCATATAAATGTAGCGCCGTATACGAGACCTGTACGTACGGTGCAATGAGAGGGGGAGAGAATAATTATTCTCCCTCTACTCTATTTAAATAGGGGTACCCTTTAAATATTTATGTGGTACCCTTATTGCATATAAAAAAGGCCTCTCATGATATGATTGTTTTGCCTACTAAAATCATACATGAGAGGAGGCTAATGCCTATTAAAGATATTATCATGAGATCTCTTTCTTTGGAAGAAAATAATGTTGAATAATAAGGTTAATATAAAGATAACCAATTCGGGTGTAGTAAAAATCACAAAAAATGGTGAAAATACTTCAGCTAGATAAAGGTTATCTTTTATTATTTTTGATACAATCTCCTTATGAGGTTGATCATAATGGAAAGAAATTTAATTGGAGAAATAAGAATTACATAAGAACTAAACATTAAACCAAACATTTCTGCCCTTTCAAGAAAATACAAAAAAGGACAGGCACACAATCAAAAAATACTATTTTTGAAAAAGACAAAGAATATCTAAAACCATTGTCAAACAAGATAGTGCTTGATTCATATATAAATGAACATTTACGCCAGAATGTATCATCAACACATCTCATATCATACAAAGATAAAAAATATTCCGTTCCACCTGAATATAGACTTTAGGGTTGATATATATGAGGTTGGTGAGAGCTTATATATCTACCACAATAAAAAGATACAGTAGGAGAGAATACGAAAAGAATAAAAAATTATATAGTGAGTCAATTAAAAGATGATCAGGAAAGTGAACAGCTGACACTGGATTTGGAAGACCTGTTTAAAAAAGGAAAAGGGAAAAACTAAGTAAATACAGAGTGCACGCGGTAGCTGTAGGCATAAGGAGTGTCTTGAGACATGCGCTTAGAAAGTAGGGCTATGCCCGCAAATGTAAAACCACCGGCTAAACCGGTGGATATTTATTTGGCTAAAATAAATCTTCATATATTTTTGAAATGACTTTAGAAAGATTTTGAAAAGTAGGTTCTTTTTTGATTTCTTCTAATGTTGTGTTATTTGAGATTAAAAATGATAAGTAAGACCATAATTTAAAGGCGTTAGGATTATTTTTTTGTATTGAAACAAGAAAAACAATATCTACATATTCATCATCCCATAAAATGGGTTTTGGTAATATAGCAACAGAAATGAAAGATGTTTCACTTAAAAAAATTTCAGGATGTGGTATTGCTAAATAATTACCAAAATAAGTGGAAGTAACATTTTCGTGATTCATAATTGAATGATATAGCTTTTCATCTGCTAAGCCTTGCTTATAAGCCATTTCATAAAGCCATTTTATAACGGCGTTTTTAGATGGAGCATCTCCATAATAGAACAAATCTTCACTAAAACAATCTAAAATATCTTTTGGACCATTGAACCCATCTAGAAGTAATTCAATTTTCTTGATATCAGTGTCATTTAAAAAATAAGAAATTTTTTGTATTTTATTATTATTAATGAATATATCATTTTCAGTTGTACATATTACATTATAATTATTCACATTAGTAGTTGATAACGAATTTTTAGGAATAATTTTAACTTCTTTTATTGATGGAAAATTTCTCAAAATATTATTTTGAAGCAAAATAGTCTCACTCCTTCTTAAAGAACTAATGATTAACATTCTTTTCTTTTTTTGTGGAGAATTTTCATCTATATAATTTACAAAATGTAAAGCAACATATGCAATTTCATCATCTAAAATTTTTTTATCACTTGGTATAATTGTATTGGTGAAAGTAGAAGCTAGATCATATGCAAGTGTGTATTTTTGCTTAATATTGAATGTCATAATATTTCTTAACTGCATATTAGTATTTATACGAGTTAAAAGAGGTAAAATATGTAAACCTAATGATATTCGTAGATTGAGATTAGAGGTAAAATCTAAACCAAATATTTCTTTGATTTTATATAAGCTTAAAAAAACTAAATTATTAATTTCATCAGTAATAAATTCTTGTTTATCAAATTCTCTTTTACCATATAAATTTAAAGCTAGAAAAAAGATTTCATCATCATTAAACTCAAAATTATATATATCTGCACATTTTTCTAATATATTTTTTGAAATTTCGATGACATGTGCATACACTGGCGATATGTTTAGTGAATCCATATGAATAAGATGACCTGACTTAATACGATTAACAGCAGTAACAATATGCAAGATAAGGTTTTGAAGGGCAATATCAGAAATTATATAATGTGAGTGAGTGAGAATTTTAATAACAATATTATTTATATCATCAATATGTTCATGTGAACTAAAAGAATGTGTAATCTCATCACAAACCAGATTTTTAATTTTTAATTTTTCTTGAATAATATAATTACGAATATCATTTTCTTTGCCAATAATTTTAATACCATAATAAGGTTTAGATATAAGAGTTAAATGATATGAAGATAACATGTTTTTAGCTAATTTAATGTCATTGGATATTTGGGAACGGCTTATATACATTTCATCTGCTAAATCTGCACTTTTTAAATAATCATTTGAATCTAACAACCTAGAAATTATATAGGAAATACGAGAAGATTGATCTTCAAAAAATTGATTAAGGTTATAATCTTGTATGATTGAATTCATAAATATATTAGCAGTTTCTTGATTAGTGATAGACATACAAATACAATTTTTGTTATTTTCGATATATAAACCATGTTCTTTAATGGTTTCCTTTATTTCAGCAATATCAGTTTGTATAGAACGAAGGCTTAAATGAAACTGATCTGTAAAGACCTGTAGAGAAACAGGTGCATCTAAGTTTGAAAATAAATTTAATAATATTTCAATTTGACGTTTGGTGAGCATAAAAAATACCTCCTAATCTAATAATATTATAAGTATATTTATTATATCATAAACCTTAATAGAGAAAAGATTTTACAATTTGATTTTTATTGCACTGTTTTTCATAAAATTTTTGAAAAAAAATACAACCAAATTGTTTCATTAATTTTAGGAAAAAGTATGTAAATATCTAAAAACTGATTTGTGATAAAATCACATTGTAAGGAAAGTAAGGATTATAAGAATAGAATAATGTAGAAGGAGGGTAAAAAATGGTAATAATCATTATGTATTCTTACTTATTTTGAAATAGAGATGGAGGTGATAGTGCATGATAAATATTTTAGTAGTAACTCATGGAAATTTTGGTAACGAATTAATTAAAAGTGCAGAAATGATTGCTGGAAAGCAAGAGAATATTGAGGCGCTAGGCTTATTTGTAGAAGATGATTTTGATATGTTTAAAAGTAAAGTGAAAAATAAAATTAAAGAATTGGAAAATGAAGAAGGTGTGTTAGTGCTTACCGATATGTTTGGGGGGACTCCTTCTAACGCATCATTTGCAAATTTAAATAATTTAGATTTTGAATGTGTAACAGGTTTGAATTTGCCGATGATGTTGGAAGTATTAATTAATAGAGATATAAAAACACTTAAAGAACTCGTGAATATTGCAGTTGATGTTAAAAAGAATAGTATATTTAATTTAAGAGAAATAGTTTTAGAAAAATGATGGAAAGGGGAAACTAAAATGGAAATAGGATTAATTAGGGTAGATAGTAGACTTATCCATGGACAAGTTATTACAAAATGGTTAAATTATTCTAAAGCAAATGTTATTGTTGTTGTTGATGATGAACTCTCAAAAGATAGTTTTATGTCAGAAATATATAAGGCCTCTGCTCCCAATGGAATTATTGTAGAAATTTTAAGCATTGATGATTTTATGAAAAATACTGGCACTCATAAATATAGTAATAAAAGACTTTTAATTTTATTAAAAAACATTGAAACAGTTTATGAACTTTACTTAAGACAATTTAAAATGGAACATATTCAACTTGGAGGATTACCAAGCGGTGTAGGAAAAAAAGCAATATACAAAGCTATTTTTCTTAATGAAGAGGAAATTAATAAATTAAGAGACATTGCCAATTCTGGTGTGTATATTGATATGCAGGTTATACCAGAAGATACAAAATCTGATTTAATGAAAATGATAAAATAAGGGGGATAAAAAAATGGAATTATCATTAGCGATTTGTGCTGGATTATGGTATTGGATTGCCAGAACACAAGTGGGATATACATTACATGCAATTTTATGTCAGCCATTAGTAATGGCGCTACCATTTGGATTGATTTATGGAAATTTATCACAAGCAATGATTATTGCTGCAAGTATTCAAATGGTATATTTAGGATTAGTAGGAAATGGAGGAAATTTACCGGCTGATGAATGTTTGGCTGGATGTGTAGCAATTCCAATTGCTTTAGTTAGTCAAATGGATCCTGGACAAGCAGTTGTTTTAGCGATGCCCTTTGGATTAATTGGAGTTTTACAAGATCAACTTAGAAGAATTATCAATGCTGTTTTTCTTCATAGAGCAGATAAAATGGCAGAGGTTGGAAACATAAAAGAGATTGAACGTTGTGCAATTGTGTATCCAGTAATTTTAGGATTCTTTTTAAGATTCCCAATTGTATTTGCGATTACATATGCAGGTGCTGGTACAGTGCAAAATATTTTAGCTTCTATGCCTGAATGGATTACACATGGATTAAGTGTTGCAGGAGGTATTTTACCAGCAATGGGATTTGCAATGACAATTTATATTATTGGAAAAAAACAATATTTACCATTTTTCATTATTGCATTTTTCATGGTTCAATATTTAAAAATTAATGTAATGGCCGCTGCTATTTTTGGAACTTGTATTGCATTGTTAATTGTTTTATTGAGAAGAGAAAAAAATATGGAGGGAGCTATTTAATATGGATGAAGTAGAAAAAAACAAAACTGTTGAGAAAGATATGAAAAAATTAGTTAATAAATCATGGTTTAGATATTGGCTTTCAGCTGAGATGTCAAATTCATACGAAAGACTACAATCATTATCGTTTTGTTATAGTATCATTCCTGTTTTAAAAAAATTATATCCAAATAAAGAAGAATTTGGAGAGGCGGTTAAGAGACATTTAAACTTTTTTAATACCGAACCAACTTGGGGTTCACCAATTTTAGGAATTGCAATTGCTATGGAAGAAGAAAAAGCAAAAACTAAGCAAATACCAGGAGAGGCAATTACATCGTTAAAAACAGGATTGATGGGTCCATTAGCAGGAATTGGTGACACAATCGATTGGGGCACATTAAAAACAATCATTTATGGTATTGCTGTTACTTTCGCATCATCGGGTAATATATTAGGGGCATTTATTCCTTTGGTATTTACATGTTTAACTTTTATTATTGGTAGGTATTTAACGAATTTCGGTTATACTGTTGGAAAGGATTCAGTAAAATCTATATTACAACAGGGATGGATTAAGGAACTTATTTTTGGAACAAGTATTTTAGGATTATTCATGATGGGGGCATTAACAAGTAATTTTGTTAAAATAATAACACCATTATCTTTTGAAATAGCAAAAGGGCAAACGCTAGTTATTCAAGAAATTTTAGATAGTATTGTACCAGGTTTACTACCTTTGTGTGCAGTGTTTGGTATTTATTATTTCTTAAAAAAAGGAAAAGTTAATTATGGAGTTTTAGCTATTGGAATTGTAGCTATTTGTTTAGTGGCTTCATTTGTGGGGGTTTTATAGGATGAAAAATGTAGTGATAGTAGGGGCAGGTAAGGAAGGAAAAGGAACATTTGGTGATATATTTTATGAAAATAAATGGAATATAACTTTTATTGATAAAGATGAAAACGTTATTAATTCATTAAACGAGAAGAATAGTTATATAGTTGAAGCCCTATATGAAAATTATAACGAAAAACATATTATTGATCATTATCATGCATATCTTATTGATGATTACACTAATAGTTATGAATCTATCCTTAATGCTGATGTTATCGTTTTGGCATTATATCCTGAAGATATAAAAGAAGCTTTAAGTAAATTGAAGTTTTCTTTACAAAAGAGAATAAAAAGTAATTATGAACAAAAATTAACAATTTTATGTGGAACAAATAAAAATCACATGATGTCAAAATTAGAAAATTTCTTATTAGATAATCTAAAAATCGAAAAGGAATGGTACTGTTCAAATGTTGCGCTACGGGACATGATTATTAGAAGAAGTTCTAATTCAGATGCAAAAGATGCTGTTCAATTAACTACGAAGATAGTACAAACGTTATTAATACAAAGTCCTGTCTATTTTGATGTTTCTAAATTTAAATGGTTTGAATTGAATAATAATTTGGAAATGATGAAAGATATTAAATTATTTACCTATAATTCACCGCATGCAGCATGTGCGTATGTTGGTTATAAGTACGGATATCAAACTATTGAAGAAGCGAGTAAAAATAAAGATATTAAAACAATTATGGAAGCTTGTGTTTTAGAAGCAAAAAAAGGTATTTTATCCTCGTTTGAAATTACAGCAGAAGAATTAGATGATTTTGTTGATGCACCGAAACCAAATGGAGAAGAAAGGGAATATATTACAAGAGTTGCATTGGATCCAATTAGAAAACTATCCAGAAATGATAGATTAACGGGAATAGCGATGATTTGTATGGAAAATAATATTGAATGTCCAAATTTGATTAAAGCAATTGCATATGGCATGAGTTACGATTGTAAAGAAGACATATCAGCAAAAAAGATTCAAAATCTTATCCTTGAAAAGGGAATTAAAAAGGCAATTAGCGATGTGATTGGTGTTGATGAAATGCATCCAATTATAAAGAAGATACAAAATGAATATTTAAAAATAAGATAAAATCCCGTTTTTGACATTTAAGCGTGAAAACCGTTGATATCAGTGGCTTTCACGCTTTTTTAAATGTTGTATGGGATGGTTAATTCTCTATCTTTTTAATGTAATTATATTCACTTCATCACGCGTTAAAAAACGATGATTTTCACTACTTTCTTTATTGAAACCATTAGAAATCAATAAAGTTGTCTTATTTTTTGTATGCTTTCCATTTACATAATTCTTACCTTTATCCTTCGTTTCAATCCCACCAATAAATGGTATTTTATAATAACCACCTAATGTATGCCCAGATAATTGTAATTGAATGGAGTACTGACTTATTTCTTTAAAATAATCAGGTTGATGAATAAGTGCTATTTTATAACTCTTTTCGTTGGTTTCGTTAATCAAACCAGAACAATCTCCTGTATTTTCTAAACCAATTAATTGAATAATATCTTCTTTATAATAGATATTTCTAACTTCGTTATGCAATACTTCAAAACCAGCTTCTGTTAAAATATTTGAACAGGTAGAAGAATCATTTTGATCTTTATCTCCTAGTACTGCAAATTTTCCATAATGACTTTGAAGTTTCTTTAATACTTTTGAAACTTGATTGTTTTCAAAACTACTTTCGTTAAAAATATCGCCACCAAAAAGGATCATATCTAAGTTTTTAGTGTTTAAATCTTGAATAATACTGTTTAATCTTGTTAAATCGTTTTTTTTAGATAAATTCAAATCTGAAAGATATCCAATTGTAAACCCATTAAATTGTTTCGGTAATGAATTTTCTGTAAATGTTGTTTTTGTAATTGAACAGCGATCTTGGCTTTGTTCATACCATTGAAAAATACATAAAGCAACAAGAACACAAAGAACAATAAGAAATAGTTTTTTAAATTTCTTGATTAATTTTTTCATTGTTTTTTATTCATAATAACAGGAATAATCATTGGATTTCTTTTTGTCTTACGATAAAAATATTGAGACAATACATCACGTGTTGTATTTTTAATTTCACCAAAAGTTGTCTTACCTGCAAGTAATTGACTTAAAGCTTGACCAACAAGATTTTCTGCTTCACGAATCATAGGAAAACTATCTTTCATATAAACAAAACCACGAGAAATAATAACTGGTTTGGCAAGAAGTTTTCCTTCATGAGAATCCATAGAAATTAATACGGAAACCATTCCATCTTCTGATAAAATTTGACGATCTCTTAAAACCGCTGTTGATAAACCAGATAAATCATTTCCATCAACATAAATATCATCGACATGGATTCTTGGTCCTAAACGGGCTGTTCCTTTATTTAAAAGAATGGTATCTCCATTACTTAAAACAAAGGAATTTTCTTTAGGAATACCTACTTCTTCAGCAAGTTCCGCATGAATCTTCAACATACGATATTCTCCATGTACTGGGAAGAAATATTTTGGTTTTGTAAGTAACATCATTAATTTTTGTTCTTCTTGACTCGCATGTCCTGAAGTATGAAGGTTGTTGAAAGCAGTATTAACTAATACTTTAGCACCTGCTCTAAATAAACGGTTAACAACAACATTAATACTTGAAGCATTTCCTGGAATTGGACTTGATGAGAAAACAACAGTATCTCCCGGTTTAATTTTAACGAATTTATGTGTTCCATTAGCGATACGACTTAAGGCTGCTAAAGCTTCGCCTTGACTTCCTGTGCATAAAATCAAAATTTCATTATCAGGAAGTTTCTTTGCTTCATTATTACTAATAAAGAAAGAATCAGGCGCTTTGATATAACCCATTTGACGTGATACTTGGATATTGTTTTCCATAGAACGTCCAAATACTAAAATTTTACGATTAAATTTAACAGCAGCCTCTACAATTTGTTGAACACGATGGACGTTAGAGGCAAAGGTTGCTACAATTAAACGACCTTCTGTTTTTCTAAATTCTTCTTGAACAGCGTAAGCTACTTGTTTTTCACTTTTAGAGAAAGTAGGGACTTCCGCATTTGTTGAATCACTTAATAATAAAGTAACACCTGTTTCTCCTAAAAAAGACATCTTTTGAAAATCTGCTGGTTCTCCAACAGGAGTTAAATCAAATTTGAAATCTCCAGTAGAAACAATGCGTCCATTAGGAGAATTAATAATAATTCCTAAACTTTCTGGAATAGAATGGTTGGTTTTAAAGAAACCAATATTAAAATATTTTGTTTTAATTTGATATTCGTCGTCAATACGAATTAAATGTGTTGCATTTGTTAGACGTTTTTCTTCAAGCTTTCTTGTAATCATGGCGCAAGCTAAAGGAGAAGCATAAATAAATGGAATCTTTACAACTTGTAATAAGAAAGGAATTCCACCAATATGATCTTCATGACCATGAGTAATTAATAATCCTCTGATTTTGTGTTCATTTCTTTTTAAATAACTATAATCAGGGATGACATAATCAATTCCTGGTAATCCTTCTTCAGCAAATTTAACACCTGCATCAATGATAATAATTTCATTATCATGTTCTACACAATACATATTTTTACCAATTTCATTTAAACCACCAAGAGCATAAACCCTCGTGTCTTGACTTCTATTATGTTTAACAGGTTTATGAGGTTTATGTGTTGTGTTTTTGCGTTGATGATATTTGTTTGTTTTATTGCCACGCGTTTTATTATAATTTGGCTTTTCTTGCATATTTTTCCTCCTTGTTTTTTTGTTTTATTATAACATACACTTAAAATGTATTATAGACTATCGAAAGAAAAAAAGTCAAATGAATTATACCCTAATAAAAAAGATTCTCGAATGAGAATCTAAATTTTTTTACATATAGCGATTGCTAGTGAATGAGGTCCAATATGACATGAAACACTTAAAGAAAGTGGATCACAAATAATCTCTTCACCTGGATACATTTCTTCAAGCTCTTTCTTTAAAGCAAGAGCAGGTTCTTGATCATAAGTGTAAGCAACACAGATATGGACATTATGATAATCATTACCAAAGCGTTCTTCAATATCTTTAGCGATCGCTTCTTTCATGATTTTTGTACCTTTTGCCATCGTTCTTGTTTTCGCAAAAGAATCTAATTTTTCTCCTTGAATTTGTAAGATAGGTTTAATCTTTAACATTCCTCCAAGAAGGGCAACTGCAGGAGTAATACGTCCACCTTTTTTTAAGTAATCAAGTGTATTTACTGTAATATAAATAGAAGCATTTAATTTATTTTCAGTTAAAATATCATAGATTTCTTGTCCGCTTTTACCTTCGTCAGCCATTCTTTTAGCATCAATAACATCATATTTTTGAGTGACGGAAATACGTTGACTATCAACCACAAAAACACGGTTGTCATATTCTTGGGCCAGCATACAAGCAGTTTGACATGAACCACTTAATCCACTAGACATTGGAATATGAACGATTTCATCATAATCTTTTAAGATTTGATCCCATAATTCTTTCACATTTCCTACAACAGGTTGTGAAGTGAAAATTTCAGCTCCTGAAATTTGTTTTTCAAAAAACTCCTCTTGAGTTAAATTGATATCTTCATAATATGTTTGATCATCAATAGTAAAAGGCATCGGTAAAACAAAAATCCCAAGTTCTTTTGCTTCTTCTTGACGTATACCAGCGTTACTATCAGTCACGATTGCGACTTTTTTCATAACATCACTCCGTTTCTAGTCTAATTACAAAGACATCATAACAGTTATAGAGATAAAATTCAAATATTATAAGCATATCCCTTGTAAAAAAAAGGAGTTTTGGCATAATATACATGAGGTGAAAAGAATGAAAATTATTAATAGTACACAATTTGATGAAGTAACATCAGAAGGAATTGTTGTTGTTGATTTCTTTGCAAATTGGTGTGGACCTTGTAAAATGTTAGCACCTGTTTTAGAAGAAATGGCAGACGAATATAAACAAGTAAAATTTGTAAAAGTAGATGTAGATCAAGATGTTGATTTAGCAAGAAGATATGGAATCCAATCAATTCCAAACGTTATTTTCTTTAAAGATGGTAAAGCCGTTGATCAATTAGTTGGATTCGCGGGAAAAGATGGCGTTTTAGAAAAATTGAATCCTTTATTATAATAGTATCAAGCCTATTTTCTTCAATGATAAAAAATATAGTTTTAGATATGGGGAATGTTTGTTGTAAGTGGGATGTTGATTATATTTCTTCTAAATTTACAACAAACAAAGAAGATCAAGAATTTTTAATCAAATATCTTTTTCAAAGTCCACAATGGCTACAATTAGATAAAGGAAGTATTTCTTTAAAAGAAGCTAAACAACAATTATTAGAGAGTGTTTCAAAAGAAAAAGAGAATTGATAGAATATGGTTTTGAACATTGGTTTGAGTATTTTGAACAATTTGATGAAATGGAAGAGTTTATTAAGGAATATAAACAAAAAGGATACCATTTCTATTTATTATCCAACTGTTCTTTACAATTCAATCAATATTATCAAACCAAATCAATTTTTCAACATTTAGAAGGTCTTTACATTTCAGCGGCACATCAAAAAATAAAACCGAATTTAGATATTTTTGAAGATTTCTTAAAAGAATATCATCTTCAAGCAAACGAATGTTTCTTTGTGGATGATTTAAAAGAAAATGTTGAAGGCGCAAAAAAAATCGGAATGCAAGGACTTGTTTATCATGGAAATGTTCAAGAATTGAAACAGTTGATAAAGTAAAGTGTGGTATTTATCAAAAATGATGATAAATACCATACTTTTTTCTTTACCAATGTAGAAAATGTGGTAGAATAGGTCCTGAAATGTCGAAATAGACGAGGGAGAGATATGTTGTGGAAAAAATGAAAAAATGGTATAAAAGCCATCAAAAACCGGCATTAATTGGTACAATTACAATTTTATTATTATTAATAGGATATCTTGCTGGAAGAATTTATTTTAATGATAAGTTTTTAAAGGGTACAGTCATTAATGATTGTTCAGTTGAAACGTTATCATTAAAACAAGCAAATCAAAAATTAGAAAAGCAAGTTTCTTCAAAATCATTAACACTTGTTTTTAATGATGGACAAAGTGAAGTCTTACAAGCTAATCAATTAGGGATAAGTTATAATGAAAAGAATTCATTACAAAAAGTCCTGGATCAACAAAATAAATGGTTATGGTTTACAGGTTTCTTTAGCCAAAATAAACAAACATTGACAGATTTAATTAATGTAAATGATGAAAGCTTAAGCCAAGGAATTCAATCATTAGAACATGCTCAAGCAGATAAACAAGTAGATCCAACCGATGCTTATCTTCAATACCAAGATAAACAATTTAGTATCGTCAAAGAAACATTAGGATCAAAATTTAATAATGAACAATTAATAAATAATATTAAAGTTTATATTAGTGAAGGAAAAACTTCTTTAGATCTTACAAAATCAAAAAGTTATGTTTTACCAACAGTTTATGAAGATGATCAAGATTTAAAAAACCATTTAGAGGCTGCTAACCAATACTGTTTATCTTCTATTCATTATACAACCCCTAAAGGAAAAGAAATTACTTTAGATGGTAGTGAAACTATGAATTGGCTTACTAAAAATGATGATGGAACATATACAAAAGATGAAAGTACATTTAAAAGTAAATTAAATGAATTCGTTAAAAGTCTTGCAAGTCAATACAATTCCATTGGTTCATCAAGAACTTTTACTGGACAAGATGGACAAAGTCATACCGTCAGTGGTGGTACATATGGTTTTAGAGTTTCACAAGATAAAGAAGTCAGTGCATTATTTGCTTTAATGAGTGAAAATAAAAGTGAAGAAAGTCGTGTTCCTGAACATACTGGACAACTTCCAAGTGAAGGTAATGGGGGACTTGGTTCAAGTTATATTGAAGTAAATATTACTAAACAACATTTATGGCTTGTTAAAGATGGTTCTGTTGTTTTAGAATCAGATTTTGTCAGTGGTAAAGAAAGTGATTCTTCAAGACTTACACCAAATGGAACTTATTATATATATAATAAGGAAAGAAATCGTGTGTTAAGAGGAACTAAACAAGCAAATGGTAAATATGAATATGAATCACCTGTTTCTTATTGGATGCCTTTTAATAAAGGAATCGGTTTCCATGATGCTTCATGGCGTAGTACATTTGGTGGAGATATTTATATTAATAGTGGATCTCATGGATGTATCAACTTACCAACAAGTTTTGCAGGTTCGCTATACTCACAAATCTATGTTAATTTACCAGTTGTTGTTTATCGATAAAAAAAGAGAGATTGCTAAGCAATCTCCTTTTTAATGGATTATGTTATTTTACAACAACGTTTTGAGCTTGAGGACCACGATCAGTTTCAGTTACATCGTAATCAACAGTTTGTCCTTCTTCTAAAGATTTGTATCCATCAGCTTGAATAGCAGAGAAGTGAACGAAAATATCTTTTCCTTCTTCACTAGTAATGAATCCAAATCCTTTTTCAGCGTTAAACCATTTAACTTTTCCTACAGCCATGTCTGTACCTCCTAATAAAATTACAAATGAAAATACTCTATGTATAAAATCGCAAATATGAGATTGTGTACATAAAGTGAAATACAACTTCCTTCATATTTGTGATATTTTAGAAAATTATATAAAACCTTTGCATATCTATTATATCATCACAAAAAATATTTTGTAAACATTTTCATTTTATTTTTTTAATGATAAAATAGAAAGAAAGGAGGGTAAAAAATGCCTTATATTTCATTTAAAACAAATCACAAATTAACACTTAGACAAGAAAATATGATTAAAGAAAAATCAGGGGAATTAATTTCTCTTATTCCGGGAAAATCAGAGAAAGCATTAATGATTCATATGGAAGATGATCAAATTATGTATTTTAAAGGAGAAGAATTAACATGCATGATGATTGAAATCAATCTCTATCGAAATGCTGAATTTGAAGATAAGAAAAAACTTACAGAAGCAATGATTCAAATGATTCATGAAACAACAAAAATTGATCCAAATAATATTTACGTGATTTTCCATGAATTTGACCATTGGGGACTTAATCAAACATTAATTTAAAATGAGAGCAATTTTTTATTGCTCTCATTTGCTTACATGTCCACTATTTAAACCTTCATCCTTTTTATTTAAAGGAAGCCAATCAAGTATTTTTAAAATATAACGATCCCAGAAATCCCATTCATGATTACCTGGACCTTCTTCATAAGTAAGATCTACTTTTTCTTTAAGTAAATAATTACGATACTTACGATTTGTTTCAAGTAAAAAGTCATCGATACCAATGCACATATATATTTTAGGAAGTTGATCGTGAGGGATTTTCTTCACTAAAGCATAATAATCTTTATCATTTCCTTGAAGTTTTGAAATATCACCAAATAAACTTTCATAATATTTTTTAGCGTCAACACCTTGAATAATTGGTGGTTTACAATTGACCCAATCTTCTAACATTAAAGCGCTAGAAAGACCGGCAATATATCCAAATGTTTGATAATATTTTAAACCATTAACAATGGCTCCATAACCACCCATCGAAAGACCTGCAATAAAAGTATCTTCTTTTTTATGAGAAAGAGGGAACATTGCTCTAGTCATTTCTACAAGTTCTTCGCCAATAAATTGACTATAGTGATTATGGGTATGTTCTTGATCGACATAGAACATATTTTCACCACTAGGCATCACTACACATAAACCTCTTTCATTCGCAAAACGTTGAATGCGTGTTCCATAAAGCCAATCATTTTGATCACCAAAAATCCCGTGAAGTAAATAAAGTGTCTTATATTCTTTTCTTTTTGTATACGTCATACTTTCCATGTCTAAGGTATCAACGGGTAAAACCACCGTAACATCAACTGTACGAAGTAATGCTTTTGATAAATAATTTAATTGAATAACAGCCATAACTATACCTTCCTTAATATATCTAATGTATGAGAACTTGCTCCAATAAGATCTTGTCTTTCACAAGTTGATAAATGATATTGCATAAAGAGTTCAAAAGTTTCATCATCCATCTTGTTTAAAATAGGGCGCATGTAATCTGCCGGCCCATCAGCCGCAATAATTTTAATTCTTTCTAAATTTAAATCTTTATTCAGTTTTTCGATCAATTCTAGACGTACATAACTATAAAGATCATCAATATTTGTTAGGGTTTGGAAATTTTTATCAATCTTACCATTTTTTAAAGCTTCTTTAATATGTCCATCTCTAAAACCATGAACTAAAACGCTGTAATCATTCATGACATAAGCAACAAGAATGATACCACCGGTTTTAGTTACACGTTTTGCTTCTGATAAAGCTTTTAATTTATCTTCATAACTAAATAAATGATACATTGGACCAAATAAAAGAGTGACATCAAAAGTTTCATCTTGATATCTTGATAAATCTAAAGCTGTTCCTTGATAAGCTTTGACATTACTTTTTTTAGCTTTCAACATACCTAAATTATATTTAACAAGTTCGATGGCATCGACTTCATAGCCTTCTTGACTTAAGGCTACAGAATACCTTCCTGTTCCAGCCCCAATATCTAAAAGACGATCTCCGGGTTTTAAATAATCATGAATATATTTCATTGATGTACGATATTCAATTTGGCCATGTTTTCTCGTTAGACGTTTATCTTCACAAAACTTTCCATAATAATTTTCTAATTCGTTCATATACTTATCCTTTTCTTTTATATTCTTCTTTATTGTATAATAATTTCTAGAAAGAATGTAGATATTTTTATAAAAAATGCTTTACAAAGTCTTTGAAATAGTGTAGATTATTATATGCAGTTGATACGGCGGACGTGGCGAAGTGGTTAACGCACCGGATTGTGGCTCCGGCATTCGTGAGTTCGATTCTCATCGTCCGCCCCATTTTTATGAAGTCTTGATGAAGGCTTTTTTTGTTTATAGGGGAGAAATATGATTAAATTAGTACAACCTCAAATTGAAGAATTAAAATACCGTAAAAAGCTCTTAAAAGATCCTCAAACCATGGCCTTTAATAAAAACAATGGGGGAACTGTTGATTTCAATGAAAAAATCTGGCAACCTTGGTATGCTTTATGGATGAATGATGCTAAATATTACTATGCCTATATTTATGATGATATTTTAAAAAAATATATTGGAGAAGTTTCTTACTATTTTGAAGAAGAATATCGTGAGTATGTTCTTAATATTATTGTTGAAGCTAAATATCGTCATTTAGGTAAAGGAAAAGAAGCTTTAGAACTTTTATGTCAACAAGCTAAAGAAAATGGTCTTCGCTTTTTATGTGATGATATTGAAACAAATAATCCAGCTAAAAATCTTTTTCTTGATTTAGGCTTTAAAGAAGTTTGGGCAAGAGAAAATATTACAATGTTGAAAAAACATCTTTAGAACCATTTTGGTTCTTTTTTTCACAAGATTTACACATTTCTTTTATATACTTAAATAAAGAAGGGTGAAGTCTTATGAAAAAAAAGTTAGGCATGTATTTGATTTGTCTTATTTATATTTTTGAATTAATTTATACAATGAGTGCCATGTATTTTAATAGTTTTATGGTAACACATAAAATAGAAATCTTTGAAAATATTTATCAAATTGCTTATTGTATGATTTTTATTGTAGGAATTCTTTATATCTTGTTGCTTATTTATAAAGTAGGGCATCATGAAAGTATTGATTTAAAGAAAAATACAGGTTTATTATTTGGAATCGTTTTTATGGATCTTGTATTATATGGCTTTTTTATTATTCCTATGTTAGTAAGTTCACCTGCTATGAAAATGGTTTGTATTTGTTTTTTAGTTCATTTACTTGTTTATATTAAAGAGAAACAATTATTTGTTTTAGAAAAATAATTTAAAGATGAAAGTGGCTACTTTCATCTTTTTTTCATTTAAGCATGGTATGATAGAGATGGTGATAATTATGAAAAAAATATTAATTGTAGAAGATGATGAAAGTATCGCAGATTCTTTAAAGGAAATGTTGGAGAATAGGGATTATATTGTGGAAGTTTCTTATTCTAAAAAAGAAACTTTAGAAAAATTAAATGAATATATTGATCTCATTCTTTTAGATATTCAATTACCTGATGGTAATGGAATTTCTTTATGTAAAGAAATTAAAGAAAAGTATGAGATGCCAATTATTTTTTTAAGTTGTTTAAATGATGAAGAAACAATTGTAAGGGGATTAAACGAAGGTGGTGATGATTATGTATGTAAGCCTTTTGGTATTAAAGAACTTTGTGCTAGAATTGAATGTAACCTTAGAAAAGTAACAAAGCAACAAGGGGTTTATTATATAGATGATTTAATTATTGATACGTTAAAACATAAAGTTTTTAAAGATAATAAGGAATTAGAATTGAGTACGATTATTTTCGCTGATGAACCTACGGGAAACCTCGATGCTAAAAGTTCTAAAGAAGTTGTTGATTTATTAAAAATCGCCCAAAGAAAATATCATGAAACAGTTATTTTAGTAACTCATGATCAAGAAATTGCCTCTATTGCTGATCGTGTTATTACGATTGAAGATGGAAAAATTATTCAAGATACAAATCATATTTAAATACGTTTATTTGTGGTTTAACTAAAGATAAAAACATCTATAATATTTTCTTTTTGTTAGAGTAAAGCTATGGAGGAAAATTATGGATGATTTAACGATTTATGAAACAGAAATAATTGTCGTAAAAATGGACGAAGAGTCCATTTTTTTGATAGAATAGAGAAAAGGAGAGAATAATTATGGAAGTAACAATTAATGGTGTAAAAAAAGAAGTCAGCAAAGAAGAAATGAAAGATCGTGTGATAGGTTATTATGATGCAGTGGGAATCAAACATTTTTATTTAGAAGTTGATGAAATGGATGATGAAGAACTAAAATCACTCTATATTAATTCTTTTGCAAAGGAGTAGCAAGATATGTATGAAATTAAAGAAAGTGATTGGAAAATATTTAGAAAGAAAATTATTGGTTGGCAAGAAAATTATATGCAAAAACTCAATAAGGAATATATAGAAATCCTACAAAGAGATGAAAATCCAGCAAAAAATTTTTGGGATCTAGAAAATAGAATTTTTCATGATAAAAAAAGTGTTGGTGTTGTTATTGATATGAGAAGATCAATGATGTTTAATAATATTCTTTCTTTATTAAATGAAGAAATTATACAGCTTGATGATTTAAATGATTTTAGTGAAGAATTTCAAAATGATATTAAAGATGTTGTTAATATGTTAGGATAATTGAATGAAATTAATTAAGCAAAAAAACAGACCTCATGAAACGGAAGAAGTCTGTTTTTACTGCATATATTAAAACTACAAAATTTTGAAAAGTATTTTCAAATATCATATCTTGAAATAAAAATGTTATGAAAAGGTAATACGAAAGTATTACCTTTTTACTAAAATTATAATTTATTAATTAATATTTAGTAAAATATATTGATAAAGTTTACTAAAGTGATAAAATGAGATTGAGAAAGAATGGGGGATAGAAAATGAATCATCAAATTAATCGACTTATTCATTTTGGTTTACAACATCATTTAATTAGCGAAGATGATGAAATTTATGCAGTGAACTTATTATTAGATTTATTTCATTTAGATCATTTTACTAAAGAAGAAATGAGTGAAGAATTAGAAGTGGCGACAGACATTTTAGAAGAAATGTTAGATTATGCTTGTCAAGAAGGCTTCATTGAAAATAATATTACAGAACGAGATCTTTTTGATACGCGCATTATGAATTGTTTAATGCCTCGTCCAAGTGAAGTGATTCAAACATTTAAAGAGTATTATAAAGAAGATTCTAAAAAAGCAACAAAGTATTTCTATGATTTATCTATTGCATCGAATTATATTCGAAAAACAAGAACAGATAAAAATATTCGTTTCAAACAATTTTATAAATATGGCGATATTGAAATTACCATTAATTTATCTAAACCAGAAAAAGATCCAAAAGAAATCATGAAGGCAAAAACAATCAAAGCCAGTGGTTATCCCAAATGCCTTTTATGTAAAGAAAATGTGGGTTTTGCAGGAACCTTTAATCATCCCGCAAGACAAAATCATCGTATTATCCCATTAGTGTTAAATGGATATCGTTACTACATGCAATATTCACCTTATGTTTATTATAACGAACATTGCATTATTTTTAATGAAAACCATCAACCAATGGTCATTAATGAAAATACTTTTAGATCATTATTTTCATTTGTTAAACAATTTCCACATTATATGCTAGGGTCAAATGCGGATTTACCAATTGTAGGAGGATCTATTTTAACACACGATCATTTCCAAGGAGGACACTATATCTTTCCAATAGAAGGAGCGACAGTTATTAAAGATATATCTTTAGATAAATATCCGGATTTACAAATCAGTGTTTTAAATTGGCCTTTATCAACTATTCGTGTACGTTCAACAAATGATGAACAAATGATTCAATTTGCTTTAGATACTTTAAATAAATGGATCAATTATTCTCATGAAAAATTGGATATTATCGCCTATAGTCATGAAACAAGACATAATACTATTACTCCAATTGTAAGAAAGAAAAATGGATTGTATGAAATGGATCTTGTTTTAAGAAATAATCGTACAAATGAAAAATATCCTGATGGTATTTTCCATCCTCATCAAAATTTACATCATATTAAAAAAGAAAATATTGGTTTAATTGAAGTCATGGGACTTGCGGTTTTACCAGCAAGATTAAAAGAAGAATTAGAAATTTTAAAAGAATGTTTATTAGGAAAAAAGAATATTTTAGAAATTTCAAATATGCAAAAACATGTAGCGTGGTATAATGAATTAAAGAGTCATGATTTTAATGAAGATACAGTGGATCAATTACTTAAAGAAGAATTAACACATAAATTCGTTAATGTATTAGAAGATGCAGGTGTCTTTAAAATGAATGAAGAAGGAAAAGAAGCTTTTATTAAATTTGTAGAAATGGTAGGAGAAAAAGAATGAAAAAAGCAAGTTTAGTGATTAAAGAAATTCAAGAAGGAACTTATAATGATGTTTTAAAAGAAGTCTATATTGATGAAAGTCGTATTGAAAAACAACCTCAAAGATATGTAGCAGCAATTGAAAAATTTATTTCACTTTATGGAGATCAAGAAATTGAAATATATAGTACACCAGGAAGAAGTGAAGTGAGCGGGAATCATACGGATCATCAAAATGGTGAAGTTTTAGCGGCAGCCATCAACTTAGATATTATTGCGGTTGTTTCTAAAAATGATGTGGTGAAAGTTTTATCAGATGATTATGATTTAAAACCTATTTCTTTAGATGATTTATCGAAAAATGAAGATGAAGTAGGAACATCTGAAGGACTAATGAGAGGAGTTCTTGCCCGTTTTAAAGAATTAGGTTATGCCATTGGTGGATTTAACGGCTATATGACAAGTGATGTTTTACAAGGCTCAGGGTTATCTTCATCTGCAGCTTTTGAAGTCATGATTGGAACCATTCTTTCAGGTCTTTATAATGAAATGAAAGTCGATCCTGTCGTGATTGGACAAGTGGGACAATATAGTGAAAATGTATATTTTGGAAAACCATGTGGTTTAATGGATCAAAGTGCTTGTTCAGTAGGAAGTTTGATTCATATTGATTTTAAGGATAATAGTAAACCTGTTGTCGAAAAAGTAGATGTTGAATTTTCTTCATTTAAACATAGTTTATGTATTGTAGATGTCCATGCATCTCATGCAGATTTAACAGATGATTATGCAGCTGTTCCTTATGAAATGAAAAAAGTAGCTCAATTCTTTGGCAAAGAAGTTTTAAGAGAAGTAGATGAAAAAGATTTTTATAATCAATTAGTAGAAGTAAGAAAAGAAGTGGGAGATCGTGCGATTTTAAGAGCAATTCATTTATTTAATGAAAATAAACGTGTGGAAAAAGCAGTATCTTCTTTAAAAAATAATGATTTTGATACGTTTAAACAAGTTATTAAAGATTCAGGCGATTCTTCATATAAATACTTACAAAATGTTTATTCAAATAAATATCCAGATAATCAAGCTGTTTCTTTGGCTCTTGCTTTATCAGAAGGTATTTTAGAAAATCATGGTGTATGTCGTGTTCATGGAGGTGGATTTGCGGGAACAATCCAATCCTTTGTGGAAGATGAATACGTTGATCATTATAAAGAAGAAATTGAAAAGTATTTTGGTGAAGGTTCTTGTCATGTCTTAAAAGTAAGAAAATTTGGTGGAATGAAGGTACTTTAAGATGATTAAAATAGAGAAAGTAGAAAATAATATTGATTTAATTACACTTAAAAATGATGAATTAGAAGTTGTTGTTTCTAATTACGGATGTACACTTGTTAAAGTGTTGATGAAAGATCAAGCAGGAAATGTTGATGATGTGGTTTTAGGATATGATGATTTTAAATCTTATCAAACATTAGATGCCTATATTGGGGCGCTTGTTGGAAGAGTTGCTAATCGAATTAAAAAAGGAACTTTTGAATTAAACGGTCAAACTTATCATTTACCAATTAATAATGGACCTAACTCCTTACACGGAGGAATCAAAGGCTTTTCTTATCAAGTATTTGATTATCAAGTGCTTGATGAAACAAGTGTTGAATTCCATTATGTTTCTAAAGATGGGGAAGAAGGATATCCTGGTGAGTTAGATTTTAAAGCAATCTATTCACTTGAAGGCGATACACTTACCATGCATTATCATGCAACTACTTCGAAAGATACGCTTATTAATATTACGAATCATTCGTATTTTAACTTATCTGGCAAAAAAGAAAATGTATACCAACATTTATTAAAAGTTCATGCTGATCGTTTTGCTTGCATTGATCCTGATGGACTTCCTACAGGTGAAATAAAAGATGTCAAAGGAACATCCTTTGATTTCAATGAATTTGCCTATATTGGAGATCGTGTCGATAATGATGATGAACAATTACAACTTGGTAAAGGATTTGATCATCCAATGATTTTCAATATAAAAGAAAATCAAGTTGAATTGGTTCATGAAAAAACAGGAAGAAAATTAACCGTTTCAACGACTTTACCACAAGCACAAATCTATACAGCGAATTATTTAGATGGTCGTCTTGGTAAATATGGACAACATTACAATGCTCGTGATGCCATTTGTATTGAAACACAAAATATGCCGGATTCGATTCATCTAGAAGAAAACCCAAGTACGATTTTAAAAGCAGGCGACACTTATGATGAAAAAACATCTTATAAATTTGAAGTTATAAAAAATCTCTAGAAAAAAAATCTAGAGATTTTTAAATACACGAATTTCTTTCGATTAAAAAACAAGGTAAAAGAATTTTAATCGGTGAAATATTTTCATTATGTTTAAAAGCATCAAAAAGTTGTCTAGCAGCCATAAAGCCCATATCAAACGTTGGCGCAAAGACTGTTGTAAGCGGTGGATCGGTATAATTGGTTGTTTCAATATTATCAAAACCAATGATTGATATATCTTCAGGTATTTTGATGTCATATTGTTTTAAAGCACGCATGGCGCCAATAGCGATAGGATCGCTTGCTGCAAAAATAGCGGAAGGAAGTTTCTTGTTTTTAATAAGTTCATAAGTCATATTAAAACCAGATTCAATTGAAAACGCTTCTTCGCTCATAGAATAATCAATGTTGTATTCTTTACAATAGTGTTCAAAATATTCTTTTCTTTGATCATGATAGAGCTTATCATGAATTATTTCTTTACCACCTAAATAGGCAATTGAAGTATGTTTTTGACTTAAATAAGAAACCACATCTTTAACTGCATTTTTAAAATCAAGTAAAATACAACATTCATGAATAGGATCAATATTCATATCTAAAAAAATAACATTTGAACATATCTTTTTATATGTTTCAATATCTTCTTGACTATATTTTCCAATACAAACTAAACCTTGAATATCTTCTAATTGATTTAAATAATCAATATCTGTCTTAAAAACACGTTTGATAGCAATCTTGTTTTTAAAACAATATTCTTCTACTCCTTGACGAATACTTAAATAATAAGGGTCATTGGATTCTTCAATAGGAGATATCCATTGAATGATTCCTAATGTCATCACTGTATCATAGATTTTTTTATTTTTCTTTTTATAACCAAGCTGATTAGCTGCATCAAGAACACGTTGTCTTGTTTCTTTAGGAACAGACAAAGTAGGATCATTATTTAAAATACGTGAAACGCTGGCGCTTGATACTTTTGCTAATTCAGCAATATCTTTTATTGTTGCCATAAAAAACCTCCAATCTATAGTTATTTTATCATTTAGTAAATTTGAAATCAATGTTTACTAAAATATTGTCTTCGTTTACAAAATGTCTATTCAAAGGTAAAATAAAGTGTAAAGAAATGAGGTAGTACAATGAAAATAAATGAATCAAAACATGGCTTTGTCGTTAAAAAAAAGGTAGAAGTCAGTGAACTTAATGCAATAATGTATGAAATGGAACATATAAAAACCCATTTAAAACTTGTTTGGTTAAAACGGGATGAAGAAAATAAAACATTTGGTATTGCGTTTAAAACCTTACCAAGTGATGATAGTGGGGTTTTTCATATTTTAGAACATTCGGTCTTATGTGGTTCTAAAAAATACCCTGTTAAAGAACCTTTTGTAGAATTAATGAAAAGTTCAATGAGCACTTTTTTAAATGCCTTGACTTTTGAAGATAAAACCTTTTATCCTATTTCATCTAGAAATAATCAAGATTTTATGAATCTAACAAAAGTTTATTTAGATGCAGTTTTCAATCCTTTGATTTTAAATAAAAAAGAAATCTTTTTACAAGAAGGATGGCATATTGAAGCTACAGAAAAACCAACTTATAAAGGGGTTGTTTTAAATGAAATGAAGGGGGCTTTTTCAAGTTCTCGTGAAATTATGATGAATGCGTTGAATCGTGCTTTATTTAAAGACAACTGTTATCAATATGTTTCAGGGGGTGCTCCTGAAGCTATCACCGATTTAACCTATGAACAATTTATCCAAACTTATCAAAAATATTATCATCCTTCTAATGCCTTTGTCTTTTTAGATGGAGATGTCCCACTTGATGACGTTTTAAAACTTTTAAATCAAGAATATCTTTCTTCAATGGAAGCGAATTTACCAATAGAAGGGCCAATTTATCAACAACCTGTTCAAATTTCTAGACAAGTGGTAGATTATGAAATAGGGGAAGAAGAAAACGCTGAAAATAAATATCGCATGGCATGGGGAAATGTGATTGGGAGTTATCAAGACTATGAAAAAGTTATTGCAATGCAAGTATTAAGTGATGTTTTATGTGGTGATAACCAAGCGGTTTTAAATAAAGCCCTTTTGGAAAAAGGACTAGCTGAAAATGTTTATTTAGCGATTAATGATGGTGAATTACAAAATTGGTGTCAATTAGAAGTTGATCATATAAAAGAAGAAAACTTAGATCAAGTTAAAGAAATTGTTTTTGATACACTTCGAACACTGATTAAGAAAGGTATTGATCGTCAACAACTTGATGCAACACTTGCTTATTTAGAATTAAATTTAAAAGAAAGAAACTTTGGAGGATATCCTCAAGGAATTATTTTTGGTTTCCAAGTATTAGAAAGTTGGCTTTATGGAGGAAAACCAGAAGCCCATTTAGAATATGGAAAGATCTTTGATGATTTGAAAAAGAAAGTAAATGAAGGATATTTTGAAAATCTTATCCAAGAAGTTCTTTTAGAAAATAAACATAGTTGTGAAATTGTATTAAAACCTTCAAAAGAGTTAGGAAAGATTCGTCGTGAAAAAGAAGAAAAGAAATTAACAAATGTTTTAAATTCTATGACAGATGTTCAAAAACAACAATTACAAATAGAACAAAAACAATTAGATGCTTTCCAACAAGCACCAGACACTTTAGAAAACTTAAATACTTTACCAAAATTAAATCTTGAAGATATTGAAGCAAAAGTACAAAAGATTCCTTCAAAGTTGATAGATTTAGAAGGATGCAAAGTTTTAAAACATTTAACAGAAACTAATGGTATTTATTATTATGCTCTTTATTTTAATATAGATCATTTAGATTTAGATCAAATCAGTACTTTATCTTTTATTTGTTCTTTATTAGGGAATGTCTCTACAATAAAACATAGTGCTAAAGATCTTTCTACAAAGATTCGACTTCTTTGTGGAACAATGAATTATTCTATTAATACATATGAAAAAACTAATAAAGAAAATCAAGTTTACTTCAAAACTTCATTTTCTACTTTAGAAGAAAATGAAAAAGAAGCTTTACAACTTCTTGTTGAAATCTTACAAGAATCTGTTTTTGATCAAGAAAAAATGATTCATGACATTTTAAAACAACGTATTATTTCATTAAAACAAGCGATTACTATGTCGGGACATAGTTTATCTATGAAAAGAGTTTTAGCGATGGTAAGTCCTTCGGGGGTTATTGATGAATATAGTAGTGGAATTGCTTATTATAAATGGTTAAAAGAATTAGATGATCATTTTGATTTTGTTGCTTTAAAACAAAAATTAGAAAGTGTTTATCAAAATGTTTGTTTCTATAATCGTTTGACTTTATCTTTTACTGGAAATGATGATACAAACTTAGAAAAACAAGCTCTTTATTTAAAAGAAACATTAAAAATCTCTGATGCTTTAGAAAAAGCAATCATAAAACCTTTTTCTATTAAAAAAGAAGGAATTATTATTCCTTCAGATATTGCTTATGCCTCTAAAGGAGGTTATCTATTAGAGACTTCTAAAATAACACCACTTGCTTCAAACATTATTTCTTTAGCGTATTTATGGAATGTGGTAAGAGTACAAGGAGGTGCTTATGGTACAGGTTTAGTATCGCGTGCTTCAGGATTTACATGTTGTTATTCTTATCGTGATCCAAATGGAAAAGAATCTTTAAAGAAATATGAAAAATGTGGAACATTTTTAAAAGATTATTTAAAGGAAAATCATGATTTAACAGGATTTATTATTGGCACACTTTCAGGATTAATGCCACTTATGATGCCTTATAATATTGGCAAATATGGTGATTTGTATTATTTTAATCAAAAAGATGAAAAAGCAAGACAAGAACAATTGGAAGCTATTTTAAATGTAGATAAGGATGAGCTATTAGAAATTGCGAAAGAAATCGATGAAACTTTAGAAAAAGGTGGAATATGTATTATTGGTGGTAAAAATCAAATAGATCAATGTGATCTTGATGAAGTTATTTCATTATAAAAGAGGTGTTTTTAATGTTAGAGAAATATGATGTTTATTTAAGACCATTTAACTGTCAAAGAACATTGCATATTTATTTACCTAATGATTATTATCAAAGTGATGAAAGATATCCAGTTGTTTATATGTTTGATGGACATAATTTGTTTTTGAATAGTGATGCTACTTATGGTAAATCATGGGGCTTAGCTGATTTTTTAGATCATTATGATAAGAAATTGATTATTGTAGGGATTGAATGTAATCATGAAGGGAATGAAAGATTAAGTGAGTATTGTCCTTATAACTTAAATAGTCGTTATTTTGGACATGTTCAAGGAAAGGGTATTCAAACATTAGATTGGCTTGTTTATGAACTAAAGCCGATGATTGATCAAAAATATAGAACATATCCTTTTAGAGAATGTACAGCCATTGCAGGAAGTTCTATGGGTGGTTTGATGGCATTTTATGGAATTATCAAATACAACCAATATATTTCTAAAGCCGCTTGTTTGTCACCAGCCTTTGGCTTATGTAAAAAACGTTTAGAAAGAGATCTTTTACAAAATTTAAATCCTGATACACGTATTTATATGTCTTTAGGAACGAAAGAATTTAAAAGAACACAACGTTATATTAAAACCATTCAAGAGTTTAATGATTATATTGTATCTAAAGGTGCAACAAGTTATATCAATATTATTCCTGGAGGTCATCATAATGAAGCTGAGTGGGAAAAACAAAATGAGTTGTATATGAATGTGATGTGGAAATAAAATGAACATTGAATTATACGATAAAATCAAAAATCTTTATTTAAAATATCATAAAGAAAAAACATGGAATCATGTAGAAAGTGTGGCCAAAGAAGCTAAAAAACTTGCAATTCAATATCATCTAAATATTGAAAAATGTACGATAGCAGCTTTGGTGCATGATATCAGTGCAATCCTTTCACCAGATGATATGTATAAATACGCTAAAGAATTAGGGTATCAAATAGATCCAAGTGAAGAAAAATATCATTTCTTATTGCATCAAAGAATTTCTAAAGAAATTGCATATGGCTATTTTCATATTGAAGATGAAGATATTTTATCAGCAATTGAATGTCATACAACTTTGAAAAAAGAAATGAATGATTATGACAAAATTATTTTCTTAGCGGATAAGCTTGCATGGGATCAAGGAGGGATACCTCCTTATTACCAGCAATTAAAAAATGCAATCAATATTTCTTTAGATAAAGGATGTTATTGGTTTATCAATTATCAGTTTGAAACACATCAACTTCTTATGCCTCATACTTGGTTATTAGAAGTCTATGAAAAATTAAAACAAATCAATGAAGAATAATAAAAAAGTCTCTAATAGAGTTATTTTCTATTAGAGATTTTTATTAGATAAGATATCTACTAAAAATGGAACAACTTTTTCATCAGACGTTTCATCTAGAGAAGAAATAAGACGGTATTCACTATGTTCTTCGGGATCTAATTGAATTATATAATCATTTGTATTTTTTAAAGTACAAATATAAACAAGACGGGTAAACATCGTATTTTTACCTTTATCAAAATTACTATATTCATGAATGATTTGTTTTACTTCAACATCTAAATTAACTTCTTCTTTGGCTTCTCTAATTAAAGCTTCTACAGGTGTTTCAAAGTCTTCTACGGAGCCTCCAGGAATATCCCAATATTCAGGATATACATTTGGTTTACCTCTTTTGATAATACTTCTTTTAATGATAAGATACTTGTCATTGATTTTCATTAAACCATGTACAATAAGTTTGTTTCGAAATTCTTTCATATGATTTTCCTCCTTATGGGTAAGTTTTATTATAAATCTGTTTTCAATAAAAATGCAATGAGAAAAATATGATATAATAAAATCAATAAAGATTAGAGGAAATGTGTATGGATAAAAATAAAAAATGGATTGATTATATTATTGAATTACAAAGTTTAGCACAAGCCGGACTTACTTATGGAAAAGATGTTTATGATCAAGAACGCTATGAACGTATTCGCCAACTTTCCGCTATGATGATGGCAGATATTTCAAATAAACCAGTAGAACAAGTAGAAGGGCTTTTTTGTAATGAAGCAGGGTATCAAACACCCAAAATTGATACACGTGCTGCTATTTTTAAAGAAGATAAAATCTTACTTGTACAAGAGAAAAATGGAACATGGTCATTACCTGGTGGTTGGTGTGATGTCAATGTCTCAGTTATGGAAAATACGATAAAGGAAGTAAAAGAAGAAGCAGGACTTGATGTTGTTGTTAAAAATGTCATTGCAATTCAAGATAGAGAAAAACATAATCAACCAATCTATGCTTATAAAGTATGTAAAATATTTATGCTTTGTGAAGTAGAAGGTGGTGTTTTTAAAGAAAATAGTGAAACAATAGGTTTTGATTATTTTACAAAAGACAATCTTCCAATACTTGCTACAGAAAAGAATAATGAAGAACAAATTCAAATGTGTTTTGATGCTTATAAGGCAGGAGAAAAATGGAAAACATATTTTGATTAAGGAGGCATATTTATGGGATTTTTTACGAAGAAAAAACAAACACTATCATTTCCTTTTGATGATCAACAAAATACAGCATGCATTGTATGTTGTCATATTTTAGAAGGACATCCTATTTTATATGTAAGTCATGATGAAGATGACGGTATGTGGCAATTTTTATGTGGAAGCAATCATAATATAGAAGATGCAAGTATTGTTTCTTTATTTGAAGTTTATAACATTGATTATTCTATTTGCTTATTAAAAGACATGCCACGAGGTTATTATGCAATAAGAGAAAATGTAGAAAGTGATTGGATTGTTAAGAAATAATAATGCTGGAGGTGTTATCTATGACAATAAAGTTTAGAGGTTATTTAAAAAATAATAATCAGTTAAAAAGCGTTGATGAATCACGATTGGAGAAAATGGCTATTGGATGGATTGACTATCTATTTGTTTTTTTGATTATTTTATATCCTTTAACAAAAAGCTTAAAATTATTAATTTCTAAATATAATGGAAAAATTTTAAATGTATTTTTAATAGATATATTGGGTTTTATTATTGTAATTTTATTAATGATTGTCCATGAATACTTTCATGCAAAAACTTTTTCTAAAAAAGAAGATATTTATATTTGGTTTCAGGGGTTTGGAATGATAACACATTGCACAGAAATAAAGAATGTAAAAGAGTATCTTTATACTTTATTGTTACCTAATTTACGTATTACATTGCCATTATCGATTTTTGTAATATTTGTAAAACTATCAAATCCATTGATTTTAAAAATGATAGGATTAGTTTCAAGTATTATAATTTTAGGAGCAATTAATGATCTTGCTACTATAGTTTATATAATTAGAAATAGGAAGCAGATAGAGTATTTACAATTAAGTGGTAAATACATGTATTATAAGAAGAAATAGCATATAGAGGAAAGGTAGAAAAATGAAAAAAAGATATTATTTTATTATTATTTTAGTTATTTTGATTCCTATTTTGATCGTTACGTATTTAATAAAAGATTCTAATCAAAAACCAGCTATTAAAATTAAAGATAATGAAATCATTACATCTGTACCTAATTGTAGTGAACCAACAATTAAAATAGATAAAATACGAAATATTAAATTATTGGATAATGTTGAAATTGGAAATAAACAAGTAGGTTATAAAGAAGATAAGTGCTATGCAGGTTATTTTGATACACAATTTGGAACATGTTTTATTTATATAAATCCAAATATTCATTCATATATTTATTTTGAAACTAAAGATGACAATTGTTTGATTAATTATGAAAATGAAGAAAAAACGAAGGAATTGTATGGAATTATGAACAATAAATAAAAGAAGAAATTTTTAAGTGCTTCTTTTATTTATGTGATATAATTTTGATTAGTCAAAGGAGTTGATTTATATGAAAATATTAGCTTTTACAGGAGCAGGAATATCAAAACAAAGTAATATTCCAACATTTATGGAAAGACCAGATGTAAGGGAAAAACTATTTAGAAGTTATGCCAATACACATCATGAAGAATATAATGAAGTTATTAAACAACTTAAAGCCAATATGAATGGTGCTAAACCCAATGACGCTCATATTGCTTTGGCTGAATATCATGTACCAATTATTACTATGAATATTGATGGGCTGCATAAACTTGCTGGAAGTGATGCTTTAGAATTACATGGTGGTTTACCAGAAGATGATGAAATGGATATTGCGTATTCTTTATATAATAAACCAGTACTTTATGGTGATCCAGCACCAAATTATCAAAAAGCTTATGAAATGGTTTATACATTACAACCAGGAGATATCTTTTTGGTAGTAGGATGTTCATTTCATACAGGAATATCTGTTGATTTAAGAGAAGTTGCGAAAGCTAGAGGAGCAAGAATTATCGAAATACAAGAAGATGCTGCTCATAATGTAAGAAAAGTATTAGAAGAATTATTAAATAATAATTAACTTTTAATGTAGAATAAAAGGAATGGAGGAAATTATTGATATGCAAATGCCGGTATTATTATGTGCGATTTTATTAATAGTTATTTCTATTCCTTTATATTTTGGAAAAGGTTCAAATATGATTGCTGGATATAATGATTTGAGCCAAGTTGATAAAGAAAAAATAAATAGGTTGAGATTATGCAGGGTGTTGGCAATGACACTTGATATAACTGCTATCATTTTAATGTTAGGAGCTTATTCTATTATTAGTATGAATGATACAATAATTTTAGGTGTTGTCACACTGATTGTAGGAACTATATTGAGTAATGTTGTTTCCAAAAATAAGTGAATTAATTGCTATAAAAAATATTAGAAGAATTAATGAAAGGAAGATTAATGAATGAACTCAATTTTAATTAAACCACATCATTTTATTGATATTATTAAATTATATGGATCTGGGATAGATAGATTTGTTCCTGATGAAAAAATGGGACATGATTTTTATAAGGTTGCTAATGAAATTATTGATAACCCATCTGTTGATTTAAAACTAACAATTGATGGAGATGACATTTGTAAACCTTGTAAAAAGTATCATGAACAATGTGTTGATCCATTAACGCATATACAAGGATATACGAGTAAAGATGTTTATAATAAAACTTTAGATAAAAGAATTATAAAATTATATAACTTAAATGATGAATATTATACGGCAAAACAATTATGCTCTATAATTCAAAATAATAAAGAATATATCTTTGAAGTATGGGACGAAGAAGATAATGAGGTAACACAAAAAAGATATGAATTATTTTTACAAGGGGCTCATAAATTTTTAGATAACATTTAAAGAATAAATATAGGAAGAGGTGATAGATTTGTCAAAAAGGGAAAAAGCGTATTTTCATTTACCAGGATTATTTGAATTTTATGAATTATATAAAGTCTTTTTACCATTATTCTATCATCATCGTGAATATTTTTATGATTGGTGTGAAATAGGTTCTATTTATGGAAGTCCTGAAGATTGTTTATGGGGTGGAGGACGTCTTGGTGAAGGAAATCAAAATTCTTATGAAGTTCTTTCACTTATGAATCAATATCATATTTCTTCGCGCCTTACTTTCAGTAATTCATTACTTCAAGAAAAACATCTTCAAGATAAAAGATGTAATGATCTTTGTACTTTGTTTGAAAAAAGTGAGGTTCAAAGTGGGATAATCATTCATTCCGATTTATTGCTAGAATATTTAAAAAAGCAATATCCACGTTTTTATTTTGTTTCTTCAACAACGAAAGTTCTTACAAAATTTGAACAATTAGTAGATGAGTTAAAGAAAAATGACTTTTTATATGTTGTTCCTGATTTTCGTTTAAATAAAGTTCAACAATTAGAAAATCTTTTACAAAAAGATAAGGATAAAGTTGAATTTTTATGTAATGAATGTTGTTTTATAGGCTGCCTTGAACGAAAGAAATGTTATGAAACGGTTAGCCGTCAAAATCTAGGAGAAGATTGTTTAGATCATGTATGCAAAGCTCCAAATTCTCATGAGGGGTATCGTTTTTCTAAAGCTATGCAAAATTCGAGTTTTATTAGTGTTGAAGATATTCAAAATAATTATCTACCAAAAGGCTTTTCTCAATTTAAAATAGAAGGTAGAAGTTTAGGGAGTGCTTTAGTGTTAGAATTTTTACTTTATTATATGGTAAAACCTGAATATCAAATACATGTAAGAGAAGCTATTTATTTAGATAATATGTTAGATTTGTTTTAAAAAAAAAGAAGGATAAAACATGTAAAGTGTATAAATTATTAAAGAAATAAAAAGGAGTACATATATGAAGATAGAATATAAAGAAGGTCTTATTATTTTAAAAGATCAGGAGGAAGAAGTAGGTTATATTAAATATGTTAAAAAAGAAGAAAATGTGATTGATGTTATTTCAACAGTTGTTCATGAAAGATATCAGGGTCAAGGAATGGCAGGAAAGCTATTTAATGCTTTGATGAAATATGTAAAAGATAATTCTTTGAAAATCATTCCATCTTGTAGTTATATTGAAAAGAAGCTTTCAAAGCTTGCAAATTCTTGCGATTTTTTGCATAAATAGGCGTAATTATTATATTATACTCAAAAAATTAATAAATATGCTTAAAAATAACAATATTTTCTTGCAATTAAGAAATAATCTCTATATAATACTTTTGTAAATTAAGAGTCAAAGGGGGGAATCATCATGGCAAAAACTGTAGTAAGAGAAAACGAATCTTTAGATGACGCTTTACGTCGTTTTAAAAGACAAGTATCTAGAACAGGTACCCTTGCTGAAGCTCGTAAAAGAGAATTCTATGTTAAACCAGGATTAAAAAGAAAATTAAAATCTGAAGCAGCAAGAAAAAATAATAAAAAAAGATAATAAAATTACAGCCTATTTGGCTGTTTTTTTATGCTGTTTTTTCATTGAAAAAGATGTTATCATTTAGTATACTTTATATGATAAAAATAAAGATGTTTTTAATCAAAAAAGGGAGAAACTATGAAAACAGTATTAAAAAATGGAAATGTTTTTTACCAAAATAAAATACAAAAATTAGATGTAGAAATTGATGGGGAAACAATTAGTCGAATTGGAAAAGAATTAGATGGAGACAATGTTATTGATTGTACAGATTTATTAGTAACACCAGGTTTTGTTGACCTTCATGTTCATTTACGTGAACCAGGATTTGAGCATAAAGGAACTATTAAAACAGAAACTTTATCCGCTAAATATGGAGGATATACGCATATTGTTGCTATGGCAAATACGAATCCATGTATGGATGATAAAGAAACGATTGAAGACTTTATTCAAAGAGTTAAAAAAGATAGCTCAATTCATACTTACACTTATAGTGCGATTACAAAAGATTTAAAAGGACAAGAACTTGTTAATTTTAAAGAAAATAATGCTTTTGATATTGTCCAAGGATTTTCTGATGATGGAAAAGGTGTACAAAGTAAAGAAATGATGGAAAAAGCCATGAAAGAAGCAAAAGCAAACAAGAGTATTATTGTTGCTCATTGTGAAGATGAAGGAGAACTTGAAAAAGGAGCATGTATTAACTTAGGTTGTGTTTCTAAAGAAAATGGTCTTGTAGGGATCAACAATGCTTCAGAATATAATCACGCTTTACGTGATTTGCAATTATCTAAAGAAATTGGCAATCGTTATCATATTTGTCATATTTCTACCAAAGAAACAGTGGCAGGATTAAGAGAATATCGAAAACAAGGTTTACCTGTTTCAGGAGAAGCCTGTCCACATCATTTGATTTTAACAGATGAAAATATTAAAAACTTAAATCCAAATTATAAAATGAATCCACCACTTCGAAGTAAAGAAGATTTAGATGCTTTGATTGAAGGATTAAAAGATGGTACAGTGACATGTATTTCAACAGATCATGCACCGCATAGTGATGAAGAAAAATTAAAACCAATTGATCAAGCACCATTTGGTATTATTGGTAACCAACATGCCTTCAGTCTTGTTTATACGTATTTAGTTAAAAAGAATCTATTAGATTTAGAAACAGTTTTAAAATGTATGACAATCAATCCTAGTCAAGTGATTGGTTTAGATCATGATATGGCTGTTGGTAAAAAGGCCAATATTGCCATCATTGATTTAAATGAGGAATATACAATTACCAGAGATAATATTTATTCAAAAGCAAAAAATACACCATTTTTGGATACAAAATGTTTTGGTTTAGTGAAATATCATATTTTAGATGGAAAGATTGAAAAATTATAGGAGGAATTTATGAACTATCAAGGGTTAATGGAAATTACAAAAATTGAAAACATTGCAGATGATGTTTATGAAATGACTTTAAAAGGAGAAGGGGCTAAATATATTAGTCAACCAGGTCAATTCATTAATATTAAGATTAATGAAAGTTTACAACCTTATCTTAGAAGACCGATGTCTATTTCGGATTATGATGAAAATACCATTGTGATTGTTTTTAAGGTTGTTGGTCAAGGAACAGAAATCTTAAAGAATAAACAAATTGGAGATCAATTGGATTGTTTAATTGGTTTAGGAAATGGTTTTACAGTTCAAGAAGGAAAAGCTCTTCTTATCGGGGGAGGACTTGGAACACCACCGCTTTATAATTTAGGTAAGAAATTAAAAGAAAAAGGAATTGAAGTGACAACTGTTTTAGGATTTTCTTCTAAAAAAGATGTTTTCTATATTGATAAATTCCAAGAATTTGGAGATGTTTTAATTGCGACAATGGATGGTTCTTTAGGGGTTAAAGGAACAGTTATTGATGTGATCAAAAACGCAAATCTTACTTTTGATCATTACTATACATGTGGACCTGAACCTATGTTAGATGCCCTTGCTTTAAATTATCCAGAACATGGACAACTTTCTTTTGAAGCAAGAATGGGATGTGGTTTTGGAGCATGTATGGGATGTTCATGTAAAGTGAAAACAAAACCTTATAAACGTATTTGTGTAGAAGGACCAATTTTATTAAGTGAGGAGGTTATTGTAAATGGTTAATTTAAAAGTTAATCTTCCAGGTTTAGAAATGAAAAATCCAGTGATTCCAGCGTCAGGAACTTTTGGATTTGGATATGAATTTACAAGATTCTATGATATTAATGTTTTAGGAAGTATCATGATTAAAGGAACAACACTTGAGCCACGTTATGGAAATCCTTTGCCACGTATTGCGGAAGGACCAAGTGGGATGCTTAATGCAATTGGACTCCAAAATCCTGGTGTTGATGCCGTCATGTCACATGAGCTAGAAGAACTACGTAAGTGTTATAATGATAAAGTCATCGCAAATATTGGTGGAAGCTGTATTGATGATTATGTTGAAACTGCAAAACGTATTTCTACTCATGATATGGTAGGTGCTTTAGAATTGAATATTTCTTGTCCAAACGTTCATAGTGGCGGAATTCAATTTGGGACAAATCCACAAATGGCAGCGGATGTTACACGTAAAGTCAAAGCTGTTTCTCAAAAACCAGTTTACGTTAAACTTTCGCCAAATGTCACAGACATTGTAGAAATGGCAAAAGCAGTCGAAGAAGCAGGTGCTGATGGTATTACGATGATTAATACTTTAGTGGGTATGCGTTTTAATATCAAAACAGGAAAACCAATTATCGCAAATGGAACAGGTGGTTATTCTGGACCAGCTATTTTCCCAGTAGCTTTACGTATGGTTCATCAAGTAAGTAAAGCAGTTAAAATTCCTGTAATTGGTATGGGGGGTATTTCAAGTGCCCATGATGTTATTGAAATGATGGTTGCTGGTGCCAGTGCGGTAGCCATTGGTTGTCAAAACTTAGTAGATCCATATGCTTGTTATAAAATCATTCAGGATTTACCAAAAGAACTTGAAAAACTCGGTGTTCAAGATATTAATGAAATCGTTGGGTTATCACATCAAGATTAAAAGAGAAATGAAGATTTCTCTTTTTCTATCGTTATCCATGTAATATAATAAGATAAATAGGGGTGAAGCAAATGGATTTAGATACATTGTTAAATAAAAATCAAAAAGAGGCAGCAACGTATTTAGATAGTCACTTAAGAATCATTGCGGGGGCAGGTTCTGGAAAAACAAGAGTTGTGACTTATCGTATTGCACATTTAATACAAGATATTGGAATTGATCCGCGTTCTATTTTGGCAATAACTTTTACAAATAAAGCTGCCAATGAAATGAAAGAAAGGGTCAATGAAATTGTTGGTATTCATGGAAGTGGGACACTGATTTGTACCATTCATTCTCTTTGTGTAAGACTTTTAAGACAACATATTAATGTCTTAAATTATCCAAGTAATTTTACAATCATGGATGAAGAAGATCAAAAAGCACTTATTAAAAAGCTTTATACTCAATTAGAAATCGACGCTAAAGTTATTTCTATTAAAAGTATGATCAATACAATTTCATCTTATAAAACAGCAAGAGTCTCACCACAAAGAGCCATTGAACTTGCAGGACAATTTTCTGGAGAACTAAAAAAAGCTAAAGTATATGAAGCTTATGAAAATTATAAAGAAGATCATTTCTTATTAGATTTTGATGATTTATTATTAAAAGCCGTTTATATTTTAGATAATTATCCTGATATATTAGAAAAATGGCAAAGAAAATTTCAATACATTCATGTTGATGAATTTCAAGATGTTGGAGAAATTGAATATCATTTAGTTCAACTCTTATCTAAATATGCCATTGTTTGTGTGGTTGGTGATCCAGATCAAACAATTTATAGTTTCAGGGGGGCAGATGTTCATTTTATTTTAGATTTTGATAAAGACTTTAAACCAAATAAAACAATTATTCTTGATCAAAACTATCGTTCTACAGGAAATATCTTAAAAGTATCCAATAATTTAATTCGTAAAAACAGTCAACGTTTAGAAAAAAATCTTTATACAAAGCAAACAGGTGGGGAAGATGTTATTCATCATGTCGCTAAAAGTGAAGAAGAAGAAGCCAATTGGATTGCAAGTAAAATAGAAGATATTGTAAGTAATCAAGAAGGCGTTAATTATCGTGATATTGCTATTTTATATCGTGCCAACTATTTATCACGTACGATTGAGCAAGTATTGATTCGTAAAGGAATTGATTATCGTATTTTTGGTGGTTTAAAATTCTTTAATCGCAAAGAAGTTAAAGATGCTTTAAGTTATTTAAGACTTGTTTGTAATCAAGAAGATTTAGCTTTTGAAAGAATTATTAATACACCAGCTAGAGGAATTGGTAAAAAGACATTAGAGAATATTCAATTAGTGGCTTTAAATTATCAAATTTCTCTTTATGAAGCATTAACACTTCATAGTGAAGAAATTCGTCTTTCAAATAAATCTAAAAAAGAAGTTAGAGGATTTGTAGAAGCCATTGAAAAAGCAAGACAATCAAAATTACCACTTCATGAAATGTTTGAACAATTAATGATTGATGTAGGCTACATCGATATGTTAAAAAATGATTTAGAAGACAATCGAATTGATAATATTCATGAATTACAACGTTCTATTTATGATTTCCAAGTTTCTCATGAAGATGCACCAACTTTAGAGAACTATTTACAAGATATTTCTTTATATACTGATAATGATTCTATTGATCAAGGGCAATATGTTTCTTTAATGTCTATTCATATGGCAAAAGGACTTGAATTTGATTATGTCTTTGTTTTAGGACTTTCAGAAGGCATTTTCCCAAGTTTTAGAAGTTTGGCCGATGATGGAGATGAAGGGCTTGAAGAAGAAAGAAGATTAGCTTATGTAGCTTTTACTAGAGCAAAAAAACAACTTTTCTTAACGGATAGTGAAGGCTTTAGTTTTGTAACGGATTCGCCAAAAGTGTCAAGTCGTTTCATTGATGAAGTAGGAAATGAAGGAATTGTGCATAGTGGAAGTAAGCCACGTTTTAAAACAAGTGACTATATTCCAAAACAAACCGTTTCTAAAGAAGAATTAATTGGGGATAATAAAGTTGATGATTGGAAAGTAGGTGACCTTGTTAACCATGATGTCTTTGGTAAAGGGGTTGTTGTTAAGGTCAATAAGACAATTTTAGATATTGCTTTTGAACTTCCTGTAGGACTTAAATCCTTAATGGCCAATCATAAAGCATTAAAAAAACTTACAAACTAGAGAATGTAATATTCTCTTTTTTGTATGTCATTATTTTGTTATAATAAAAAAGATTTTAAAGGAGAGAAAATGATGGATGATTTAAAAAGATATGAAGAATTAGTAAAAACAATTGAATATCATAATGATCGTTATTATAACCAAGATGATCCAGAAATAAGTGATTATGACTATGATATGATGATGAAAGAACTTAAAAAAATAGAAAAGGATCATCCTGAATATGTCACACCAAATTCACCAACTCAACATGTTGGAGGAAGTGCTAAAAGAGAAGCAGGTGTTTTGGTAAGACATCGTGTACCGATGCTTTCTTTACAAGATGTTTTTTCTAAAGAAGAAGTCCAAGAATTTGTGGAATCAATGCAAGAAACTTTAGTCGATCCTGTTTTTATCGTTGAATATAAAATTGATGGTCTTTCAATGGCTTTAAGATATGAAAATGGTGACTTAACAACAGCGATTACACGTGGTGATGGAATTATCCAAGGTGAAGATGTTACAGTTAATGCAAGAGTCATCAAAGATGTAAAAAATAAATTAAAAGAACCAATAGAATACTTAGAAGTACGTGGTGAAGTCTATATGACGAATGAGGCTTTTGATAAAGTCAACGAGATTCAAGAATTAAATAATAAAAAGACTTTTGCAAATCCAAGAAACTGTGCAGCTGGAACGCTTCGTCAATTAGATAGTCGTATTACCAAACAAAGAAATCTTTCTATGTTTATCTTTAATATTCAAGATATTCGAGGAAAAGAAATTACGACGCATAGTCAAGGTTATGAATATTTGAAAAAACAAGGAATGAAAGTTATTGATAATTATCAAATTTGTCACAGCTTTGAAGAAGTATGGAAAGCAATTGAAATGATTGGTGAAAGTAGAGATCAATTAGGCTATGACATTGATGGAGCGGTTGTTAAAATTGATAGCTATGAACAAAGACAACAATTAGGACAAACAGCTAAAGTACCGCGTTGGGCAGTTGCTTATAAATACCCACCAGAAGAAAAAGAAACAAAACTTTTAGATATTGAGTTGTCTGTTGGAAGAACAGGTAGAATTACACCAACAGCTATCTTTGAACCAGTTCGTTTATGTGGAACAACGGTTTCTAGAGCAACCCTTCATAATCAAGATTTTATAGATAGCCTAGATGTTCGTATTGGTGATACAATTATTGTTTATAAATCAGGAGAAATCATTCCTAAAGTAAAAGGTGTCAATAAAGATAAAAGGCCGGCTGATAGTGTTCCTTATCAAATAGGAAATGTCTGTCCAGTATGTGGAGCACCAACATATCAAGAAGAAGGAACGGTAGATATTAAGTGTTCCAATCCAACATGTCCAAGTAAGTTAGTAAGAAATGTTGTAAATTTTGTTGGAAGAGATGCAATGGATATTAAAGGCTTTGGTTTATCTTATGTAGAAACCTTGATAGATCAAGGATATATTCATGATGTGAGTGATATTTATACATTAAAAGATAAAAGACAAGATCTTTTAGACAAAAAAGTAATCGGTCTTGTAAAGAGTACCGATAATTTATTAAATGCGATTGAAAAAAGTAAAGAAAATGATGCAACAAAAATATTAACAGCTTTAGGTATTTCTAATATTGGAAAATCAGCTGCAAAATCATTAATGAAAAAATTTAAAACCATGGATCAATTAATGAATGCAAGCTATGAACAACTCATTGAAGTCAATGATATTGGTGCTACGAGTGCGCAAATTCTTATTGATTATTTTAAAGATGAAAAAAATAAAGAAATCATTCATAAATTAGAAAACTATGGATTGAAAATGGAAATAGAAGATACTCAAAGTTCTTCTCTATTAGAAAATATGACTTTTGTTGTAACAGGAACGCTTCCAACTTTATCTCGTAAGGAAGCTGCAACACTTATTGAAAATAACGGGGGTAAAGTATCAGGTTCCGTTTCTAAAAAGACAACATATTTATTAGCGGGAGAAAATGCCGGAAGCAAGCTTGCTAAAGCACAATCCTTAAATATTCCGGTTCTTAGTGAAGAAATGTTTATGGAAATGATAAAATCATAATTTTATGCTATAATGTGCAAAAAAAGGAGGTCCTTATGAAAAAACTATTAATTGGTATATTATGTTTACTTCTTTGTACAGGGTGTACATCAAAATCAAGCAAAAAAGAAACAAAAAGCAGCCAAGATATTTCTTCAACAGATTCGTTAGATGATTCATTTTATCCAATTGTTAATCTTGGGACAAATTTGATTAGAGAAACATTTTATCAAGATTTTTCTTCATCAGATGATTTTCAAACAATTGGACGAGAATTACAAGTTTTATCGACAGAATATTTTTCAACATCAGATTATTATATGTCTGAAGGTTTACAACTTGTAAAAAAAGATAAAGATGAACTTTTATTAAGAAATAAAAAACATTCTTTACAACCGGCAACAGGGGAAACTGTTGATGGTAAAGAAGTAAGTAAGATGGTTGAAAATATCAGTGAACAAGATTACTATGAAAAAAGTGGTGATAAATATACTTTAAAAGGAATGTCTATCGCAATTATTTTAGATGCAACAGGTGGTACAAATGACGTACTATCAGATGATAGTGTTAATAATTATGGAAAAGAAGTGATTTCTAAACTTTATAACTATCTTCAAACAAAGAAAAGTGTTAAAGATATTCCGACTTTAATTGCGGTTTATCGTAAAAATGTTAAAGATGAAAATAGTTATAATGGACACTATATTTATAGTAGTTATTGTAAAAATGGTAAAGTAGGTTCAATTAAATTATTAGACTATAATACGTATATTTTTACAAGTGATGAGGCTAATAAAGCAGACGAATCGCTATATTCTCAATTCTCTGTATTTAAAAACAATGTCAAAAATGCTTCAACAGAAGCAGTTGGGGTTGTTGGATATGGAAAATATAAAGATGGTTCGATTCAAACTATGAAAATTCAAGTAAAAGTGAGTGTGAAAAGTTATACAGAACTTATTTACATGGTAGAAACAGTGGCTGATGAAATGGATAGTCATTTTAGTGGTGTGGATACATATACCATTATCAATGATCAGGATGGTTTAAAAGCTGTTGTTATTAAAAATGCTGGAGAGGATGCACAAAGTACATTACTTTATTAAGGATATACATTTGCTATATTTTTTGATAAAATAAGGTATAAGAAGGTGAAATAATGGCAAGAGAAAGATTTTCATTTAATGATACTAAAGAATATAATAAAGATGATTTACAACCAAATAATGATTTACATGCAGGACAAACAGGTAAATTTACATTTGATGATGAAATAGAAGAAAAACCAAAGAAAGTAAAAAAAGTAAAGAAAACAAAACAACCAAAAAATGGAAAGAAATTAAAGCTTAAAAAATGGCATGTTTTTATTACAGTACTTGTTGTTTTAATTGTTGCTTTCCTACTTTATATTTTTGTTTTCTCTGGTAATAATAAAGGGCCTGTCTATGGGCAAAGATGTGTGAAATTATTATCAGTAGATCAAAATACGGTGAGTCAAGTTGAAAGTCAAATTGAACAAGATGATCGTATTCAAGATTTGGCTGTAAAAATTGATTGTCGTACAATTAAATTAACTTATCAACTTGTCGATAATGTTTCTGCAGATGATGCGAAGTCTTTAGTTGAAGATTCTGTTCATACATTTGATGATGCAATGGGTCAACAAAAGGATGATGGAGCTGCTTGGTCACAACTTTTAAATAAAGCTAATGGACGTCTTCAGTATGATTTAGAAATTATTGTTAAATCAAATGGGGATAGTGATTTCCCATTATTTGGTACAAAACATGCGGGCATTGATGATATTACCTATACAGGACAAAATGTTAAAGATCAAAGTGCTGCCGATAAAGCAATTCAAAGACAGGCAGAAGTAGATGCTGCCAATGCTGCAAATCAATAAACGAGCCTAGCTCGTTTTTTTGGAGGAAAAAATGAAAAAAAATGATTATTTTATAGGAAAATGTGTTGATCAATCTCATGATGGAAAAGGAATTGTTAAATATGAAGGTTTTACTTATTTTGTAAATGGGATGATCACAGGAGAAGTAGGACAAATTAAATGTATTAAAATGTTAAAGAATTATGGGGTAGGACGTTTAATTGAATTACAAAAACCTTCACCTGAAAGAGTGAATCCTAAATGTCATATTTATCAAGGCTGTGGTGGTTGTCATTTAATGCATTTATCTAGTTTAGGACAACAAGAATTTAAAACAAAAAGAGTAAAGGATTGTATGGAAAGAATTGGACATTTAGAAGTTGATGTTCAACCTTGTTTAATGCAAGAAGATCCTTGGTATTATCGTAATAAAGTTCAAATGCCTTTAGGCTATGATAAAAACGGTCAATTAGTGACAGGTTTTTATAAACAAAGAACCAATGATATTATTGCTTGTGATGAATGTCTTATTCAAAATGAGGAATCAAATTCAGTGATTCAAAGAGTGAAAGAACTTTTTGTACAATATGATATTAAACCTTATGATAAAACAACACATCAAGGAAATATTAAACATATTCTTACAAAAAAAGGCTATCATAGTGAAGAATTTATGCTTTGTTTTATTACCTATCAAAAAACAATCAAACATATTGATCAAATTGTTGAAACGCTTGTTCAAGAATTTCCACATATTAAAACCATTATCCAAAATATCAATGACAGACATGATAATGTTATTTTAGGTGATGAAGAAAAGATTCTTTACGGTCAAGGTTATATTTATGATACTTTACTTAAAAATCAATATAAGATATCTTTGAAATCATTTTATCAAATCAATCCAATTCAAGTAGAAGTTCTTTACCAAACAGCCATTGATTTAGCTCATTTAAATCAAGACTCTGTTGTTTTAGATGCTTATTGTGGAATTGGAACAATTACCCTTTCACTTGCAAAACATGTAAAGAAAGTTTACGGGGTCGAAGTTATTTACCAAGCTATAGAGGATGCTAAAAATAATGCTCTACTTAATAAAATAGATAACGTAGATTTTGTCTGTGATGATGCTGGAAAATATATGGTCGAGCTTGTTAAGAAAAATACCCATTTAGATGTTGTTTTTGTTGATCCACCACGAAAAGGATGTTCAGAAGAATTCTTAGAACATTTATTACAGGCAAGTCCAAAAGAAATTATTTATATTTCATGTGATGTAGCCACTCAAGCAAGAGATGCTAAGTATTTAAATGAACATGGTTATACAATCACAAATTGTCAACCAGTAGATATGTTTCCACATACTTTCCACATCGAAAATATTTTAAGATTTGAGAAATCCTAGTGATTTCTTTTTCTTATATCAAGTTATAACAAATAATTATTTGTCATATTATAAAGAGTGATTTACAATAAAAATAGGAGGAAAAAGGAAATGAAAGTATTATTAGTTAATGGGGGACCACACCCTAAAGGATGTACCAATCGTGCTTTAGAAGAAGTAGAAAAAGCATTAAAGGAAGAAGGAATAGAAACGCTTATTTATGATATTCCTAATGTTCCATTACAAGATTGTGTTGCTTGTGGATCATGCGCTAAAACAGGTAAATGTGTTTTTGATGATTGTGTCAATGAATTTGCCTCAATGGCAAAAGATGCTGATGGCTTTATCTTTGGAACACCTGTTTATTATGCGCATCCAACAGGTAAAATTCAAAGCTTTATGGATCGTGTTTTTTACAGTGCTAAATCAGCTTTTGTTCATAAACCAGCAGCAGTAATTTCTTCATCGAGAAGAGCAGGGAGTGTCACAAGTATGGATGTTTTAAATAAACATTTAAGTATTTCAGAAATGCCAATTGTCACATCAAATTATTGGAATGAAGTGCATGGACATACACCAAGTGATGTTGAACAAGATAGAGAGGGATTAGATACAATGTATGCATTAGGTAAAAATATGGCTTGGATGTTAAAATGTATTGAAGCTGGTAAAAAAGCAGGAATTGAAGTTCCTCAAAATAAAAAGAGAACGACAAACTTTATTCGTTAAAATGAAAACACTGTATGTTTCTGATTTAGACGGTACGCTTTTAAATAGTCAACAACAAACATCAACTTATACCAATCAAACAATTGAAAAACTTGTTGATCAAGGAATGTTGTTTTCTTATGCAACCGCAAGATCTTATTATTCAGCCAAACCAGCAACCAAAGGCTTAAGTGCAAAAATTCCTTTGATTCTTTATAATGGCGCCTTTATTATTGATAATCAAAGCCAAGAAATTTTAGTATCTAATTTCTTTTTAAAAGAAGAAGTCAATGATTTAGCTCATTATTTTAATCAAAAAGACTTTTATCCTATTGTTTATGCTTTTATAAATGAACAAGAAAAATTTAGTTATATTCCTGGTAAATCAACCAAACAACAACTAGATTTTATAAGTACACGTAATGATAAAAGAAAAAATCCAACTGAAAATGATCTCTATCAAGGAGATGTTTTCTATGTTTCATGTATTGCTTCAAAAAAACAGCTAGAAAGTTTTTATCATGATTTAAAAGACCGTTATCAATGCTTATTTTCTAAAGATATCTATAGTCAAGATTGGTGGCTTGAAATCTTACCACAAAAAGCGACAAAAGCGCATGCTATTTTACAATTAAAAGACTATCTAAAATGTGAGAAAGTCGTTGTTTTTGGAGATGGGTTGAATGATCTATCAATGTTTGAAATAGCCAATGAGAGCTATGCAGTAGAAAATGCCTGTAAAGAACTCAAAGAAAAGGCAACAGGCGTTATTGGTCGTCATGATCAAGATGCGGTGGCGCATTGGTTAGAAAAGAATTATAAGGGTTAAGATGAAAGATTTATATTATATTTTAATGTACAATAATTTAGGTAATACAAAGGAATGCAAAACACTTATTAAACATGGGTTCATTCAAGTTAATGGTGTTGTTGAAACGAATTGTAAAAGAAAGATCCAAGAAGAGGATGTTCTTATTTATCAAGGAAAAAAGCTCAAGAGTCAACCATTTCACTATCTTATGCTCAATAAACCAAAAGGATATCTTTGTGCCAATAAAGATGAAAAAGAAAAATGTGTTGTTGATTTAATTGATTATTTAGATTGTTTTTGTTTAGGAAGATTAGATCGTGATACGACAGGACTTTTGATTCTTACCAATGATAAAAGTTTAAAGAAGCTTTTATTACCACAAAATCATGTAAAGAAAACCTATCTTGTTGAAACAAAAGAAAAGCTAAAAAAAGTAGATCAAGAAGTTTTTAAAAGGGGAATCATCATTGATCAAAGTATTCAATGCTTACCGGCTAAACTTGAAATTTTAGATGATTTTCATGGCTATGTAACACTTGAAGAAGGAAAATATCATCAAATCAAAAAGATGTTTTTATCATTAAAGAATGAAGTTGTTTCTTTAAAAAGAATTTCTTTTGATGAAATCTATTTAGATGAAGACTTATTGGAAGGTATGTCACGTCCTTTAAATAAAGAAGAAAGAAATAAGCTCATAAAAAAAGCGACTCAATGTTGAGTCGCTTAAACTTTTTCTGTCATTGAAATAACAATAACAGCTCCTACAATAGATAGAACTACTCCAGCAAGTAAAACATGTCCAACACCTAAAGCATCAAGCATAATTCCACCCGCAAAGTTTGCAAATACTCCTGATAATGTCATTGAAGTTGTAACAAGTGATTGTCCTTTAACACGATCAGCAACAGCAATTTTCTTATTAACATAATAAACAGAAGCTGGAACAAATAAAGCATAGGCAAACATTTGACATACTTGAGCAAGATAAATCATGATCATGTTTGTTGCAAAATATGTAAGTGCATGTTTTACGACAAACATTAAAATGGAAAATTTAATAAGTGTACCACAATTAATTTTTTCAGACATCTTTGTAAAGAAAGCCATTGTTGGAAGTTCCAACATTGCTGCAACGAAAACTGCATTTCCCATATCAGCACTTGTTCCACCGATATTTGTAATAATTTGAATAAAGAAGTTATTGATAATTGTATGCGCAAAATAGACAAGTACAAAACCAACTAAAAATAAAATAAATTTTTTATATTTCATACAGAACTTACCAAAAGAAAGTTGTTCTGTTTCTTCTTGTTTTGTATCTTCTTTGGTAATTTCTTTTTCATAACCTTTTGGTAAAACAAACATTTTAACAACAACAAATAATAAAGCTGTAAAAATAATATAGAATAGAGGTAAAATACCTGGTGAAAAACTTTCGACAACATGTCCTAAAACAAGAGAAGCAATGGCATAAGCTACAGAACCTAATCCACGAGCAAGACCATAGTTAATTTCAATACCATGTTGTTCAAAAACAAAGGCAAGTGAATTCATCAATGGCATGATTGATGACATGATTGAAAAAATAGTCACTACTAAAAATAAAACAAATAAAGCACTTCCGGGAATTAAATAAAGAATTGCGGATAAAGCAATGACTAACAATACAATTGGGGCAATGATATTCCGCATTTCAATATTTTTATGATTGTCTGCAAAAGAAGCAAGCATTGGTTGTAATAAAACAGCAATAATACTTGAAAGAGCAAGAGCAATACCAATTTGTGAGTTTGTACATCCTTTATCTAATAAAAAGACAGAAGCATAACCCATCATTGATGCAAAAGCAGCAAAGTAGAAAATTTGGCTACCAGCATACTTCAAGTTTAAACTACGATTTTTTTTCATAAACATTTCCTTCCTTAAATAATAATCATATTGTATGTCTAAATATGAATAGCTTATCTATATTTTATCATAAAAGCAATGAATGTAAGCGTTTTTTTGTATTATGAAAAAAAGAAGAATATTTTGACTTACTTCGAAAGAAAATTATAATAGAAAGTGGTGATATGATGAAAGAAATAATAATGATTACAGGTGCAAGTTCTGGAATGGGAAGAGAATTTGCCATGCAAATTGAAAAGAAGTATCAAGTAGATGAAATATGGGTGATTGCTAGAAGAAAAGAAAGATTGGAAAATTTAAAGGAAAGACTACAAACAAAGGTAAGAATTTTTGCTTTAGATTTAACGCAAAAAGAATCTTTTGAAATTATTCAAGAAGCTTTATTTCAAGAAAAACCAAGAGTAAAAGCATTGATTAATTGTTCAGGCTATGGAAAATTAAATCATTATGAAAATATGTCGATTGAAGTCATTGAAAATATGATGAATTTAAATATGCTGGCAGTTGTTAAAATGGTCAATAGTGTTTTACCTTATATGCATAAAAAAAGCTCTATTGTTAATCTTGCTTCATGTAGTGGTTATATGCCGATTCCTTACTTAAATATTTATGCTTCTACCAAAGCTTTTGTCTTAAGCTATTCAAGAGCTTTAAATGAAGAATTAAAATATCGACAAATTCATGTTTTAGCTATATGTCCTTATTGGGTAGAAACAGAGTTTTTTGATCGTGCTGTTGTAAAAGACAAAAAACCTGTTGTGATTCGCTATGGAAAGGTTTATAAAGCGAAAGATGTTATTAAAAAAGCGATTAAGGATATGGAAAGTTCTAAGGATGTTTCTTTATATGGAACAATCAATCGAATACAAATCTTAGGAATGAAGGTTTTGCCACATCGTTTAGTTAAGAAAATTTGGATGATTTATCAAGAGTTAGATGGAACAAAAGAAATAAGATAAATTGTATTTAATTAAAAAATCTTTAAAATTAGAGAATTTTTTATTAAAGTATGATAAGATACAAGTAATAATGAATATGAAGAGGTATGTGTGATGAAAAAATTTATTAGAGAAAATATTGATCATCAACCAATTGTTGATAATGTTTTTAAGATTGTAAATCTAGCAAATGATGCAATTGCTAAAAAAGGAAAAGAAAATATTATCAATGCGACAATTGGTTCATTATATGATGAAGATGGAAATTTAGTTGCATTAGATACCGTATTTAATACGTATAACAGTTTAGATAATAGAACAAAAGCAAAATATGCTTCTAGTTTTAGTGGGAATCCAAACTTTAGAAAACAAGTTTATAATTGGGTCGTACAAGATACAAAACTTGATTTATGCCATAGTGTTATTGGAACACCTGGAGGATCAGGAGCAGTAAGTTCAACCATTTTAAATGTGTTAGATGAAGGGCAAACTTTAATTATTCCTCATATTGCATGGGGTAACTATAAATCAATGGCAACGATTGCTAATTGTAAAGTACAAGCCTATCAAATGTTTGATGGAGATGCATTCAATATTACAAGCTTTAAAGAAACTTGTCGTGAAGTAATGGCAAGACAAGGTAAAGTTTTAGCGATTATCAATGATCCATGTCATAACCCAACAGGATATTCTATGACAGTTGAAGAATGGAATCAAGTGATTGATTTTTGTAATGAATTATCAAATGAAGGACCTGTTATTATCTTAGATGATATTGCTTATATTGACTATTCTTATAACTTAGAAAGATCAAGAGATTATATGAATGCATTTAATCGTATGAATGATCAAGTCATGATTGTTGTAGCGTTCTCTTGTTCTAAAACACTTACATCTTATGGTTTAAGATGTGGGGGTGCTGTTATTTTAGCAAGAAATCAAGACGATGTTCGAGCACTTGAAATCTTAATGGAAAAACATGCAAGAGCTTCTTGGTCAAATATTCCTAATGCAGCAATGGAAAACTTTGTTAAAGTTACAACTGAACATAAAGATGAATTTAACGAAGAAAAAGGAAAATATGTTGATTTATTAAGAAAGAGATATGAAATCTTTACAAGTGAAGCTAATCAATGTGGTTTAGTTTATTATCCATATAAAGAAGGTTTCTTTGTTACTTTAAAAGTAGAAGATGATGATTTATTAACACGATTCCATGAAGCAATGCTTGCTCAAGATATTTATACAATTAAAGTCAATAAAGGTATTCGTGTTGCTTTATGTTCTTTATCAGTAGAAAAATGCCAAGGACTTGCCTTTAAAATGAAAGATATTTTAGATAGTTTAAAATAATCGGGGAAACCGGTTATTTTTTATGGAAAGAAGAAAGTATTTATTTAAAGGCAGAGTTCAAGGTGTTGGTTTTCGTTTTCGTTGCTTTTCTATCGCAAATGAATTAAAATTAACGGGGTTTGTAAAAAATGAATATGATGGTTCGGTTTCTATGGAAGTTCAAGGAGAAGGAATGCAAATAGAAAGAATGATTGAAAAGCTCTATCAACAACCATTTATTGAAATAGAACAAATCCATTACCATTTATTAAATATAAAAGAGTATGAAAAATCTTTTGAAATACGATATTAAGGAGGAATTATGAAAACAATTGCTATTGTAGCAACAGGTGGTACAATTGCTGGTACAGGAAAAAAAGGGAAAACTGCAGCATATCATGCAGGAGAAATTGATATTGATTCAATTATTGAAACAATTCCAGAAATCAATGAAGTGGCGCATATTAAAGAATATCAATTAATGAATATAGATAGTAATGAAATGACTCATGAAAAATGGTTGATCTTAAAAAATAATATTGAAGAAATTTTGTCGGATGATACGATTGATGGTGCGGTTGTTACTCATGGAACAGATACTTTAGATGAAACAGCTTATTTTTTAACTTTAACATTAAATACACCAAAACCTGTTGTTTTAACAGGAGCAATGCGTCCAGCAACAGCAACGAGTGCAGATGGTCCATTTAATCTTTATCAAGCTATTTGTTTAGCTTGTCATGGAGAATCTTATAACCGTGGGGTTCTTGCTTTATTTTCTAATACAATTTATTCAGGAAGAGATATTGAAAAAGTTAATAATTTTAAAATTGATGCCTTTGATCAAAGATCTCTTGGATGTTTAGGATATATGCAAGATCAAGAAGTCTATTTCTATACACAAACAAGTAAGATTCATACGGTAAAATCACGTTTTAACAAACGTATTGATTCTATTAAAAGTGTAGCGATTGCTTTTTATTACAGTGGTGCGGATGCTAAAATCTTATATGATCTTGCAAGTGATCATGAAGGAATTGTTATTGCAGGGTCAGGAAGTGGAAATTATAGCCAAGCTTGGTTAAAAGCAATCGAAGAACTTTCTGAAAAGGGTACAATTTTTGTACGTTCCTCACGTATTTCACAAGGAATTGTTTTTGATGATGAAATCTTTGATCCACATCATTTATGTATTTCATCAAATACCTTATCGCCACAAAAAGCGAGAGTTTTATTAATGCTTGCTTTAACACAAACACATGATCGTGATGAAATCAGAGAAATCTTTTTACAATATTAGAAGGAGAAATTCTTCTTTTTTTAAATAATGTATGAAAAGAAGATAGATTTATGGTACACTCTACTTCAATAGAAATCTATTAATTGGGCTGGTCGTAAGACTAGGGTCCCTCAATTTGCGGGTAAGACACCCGCTTTTTTTAGGAAAGAATAAATTTTGAGAGGTTTAAGTACAAAAATAATTTCAATGAAAAATATAAGAAGGAGAAAGAGTATGAAATTATATTATCCTGCCATTTTCTTAAAAGAAGATGATGGAAGATATTCGGTTTCATTTTCTGATGTTCCAGAAGCAATAACATGTGGGAATGATTTTGAAAATATTGATATAAAAGAAACTGTTGTAAAGATTGAATTGAATTTAACTAGATTAGATGACAAAAAAACCAATTTTATAATTATAAAAAAGAGTAATGAATCAGTAAAACTGAATCATTACTCTTTTACGTATACAGCAAAGTTTTTATCCTCACAATAAAAATCACCGTAACCATCTTCATTAATAAGCACTCTTTGATAGCCATTAAAGACATTGACATAATAACAATGACTATATTCTTTACCAACATGCATTGATTTAATACCACCAGTTGAATTCGTCATAATAATTGCCATTGCTTTTGTTTGGGTACGCCTAATCCAACCAATTAAATGAGGATGATTGAAATAATCTTCTTGATTTCCTTCGTTATATTGTTTTCTTAAAGAAAGGAGCTGTTGAAGCATTTCTTTTTTTGAAGAAACATTTTCATAATCAATACCTTCTAAATCACCATAGAAAACACAAGGATACCCTGCTTTTCTTAAAAGAGTTAAACAATAAGCATGTCCTTTAAACCAATCAGGAATGAAAGAAGCTAATGATTGACTTGGTTCCGTATCATGATTATCGACAAAAGTAACTGCATTTGAAGGATACATGGAAACAAGCGTTTGATCAAAAATATGAGAAAAATCATAATTTTCATTATGACTTGCATCATAAAAATGATAGTGAAGAGGAACGTCAAATAAAGACATTTCAAAATTGACTTCTTTTAAATAATTTTCTAAATGATACACATCTCCGTGCCAATACTCACCAACCGTAAATAATTCTTTATTAAAATCGCGATATATTTTTGGCAAGAGGTTTTTATAAAAAGAAGCGGGAATATGTTTAACGGCATCGAGACGTAAGCCGTTGATTTTAGTTAAATTTATATACCAGTAAAGCCATGAGGTAACTTCTTGAGCCGTTTCTTCATTTCCAAAATCTAAATCAGCTCCCATTAAATAATCATAATTGCCGTTTTCATCATCTACTTCTTGATCCCAACTTTTTCGATTAAAAAGGAAAATAGTATTACGATGTGTTTTTTCATCATAATCGATACCATCAAAATGATACCAATGCCAAATAAAATCAGAATATTTTTTATTTCTACCGGGAAAAGTAAAAAGGGAATAGACTTCAATTTGTTCATCATCCGAAATGATTTCATTGGTATTTTGACGATTGACTTCTTTTGCCATAACGATTTCAGTACTATCAGCACCCATTTTATGATTCAAGACAATGTCTCCATAGACATCGATTCCTGCTTTTTGAAAAGCTTGAATACACGCTAAATAATCCACCTTTGTTCCATATTTTGTTTCAATACTTCCTTTTTGATTAAATTCTCCCAAATCATAAAGATCATAAACACCATAACCATTATCATTGATGCCACCAACTCCTTTATAAGCAGGTGGTAACCAAATAGCTGAAAAACCCATTTCTTTATAAGATTTTACTTTTCCTTGAAGTTGTTTCCAAAGTTTTTCTTCAGGTTTTATATACCAATGAAACCCTTGTAATAAAACACCATTTTCCATTTTTTTCACCTCATTGAAACTATTATACATCATTTTATTTCATTTTCCTAAAAGATGCGTTAAAATAAAGGAAATTAGGGGGATTATATATATGTATGAATTAATATCAAACTTAATTCTTTATGGGAATTTACCAGAGGATGAAATTTTAGTACAACTTGCTAAGTTGTTATCAGATGATGAAAAATCAAATCATGAACTTCGTCAAGAAATTTACGGACAAATAAAAAGATTATTAGAACTTGCAACTCAATATGGATTTAATGATAATTTATGGCATAATTATTTAACTTATTTATTAATGACAAATGAAAATCCATTTAGTATGACTTGTGAAAAACAAGGAGCAAGAGAAGGAACTGTTAATCATTTTGCTTTAAATGATTTTAAAGTATTTTATGATCTTTTCCATTATGATTTTAGGAGTATTGAAAAAGAATTAAATATTGATTGTTTTTCAACACTTGCTGATTATAAAGCTTTATCTAAACCAGAATTGATGTACAACAAGAATGTTTCTTTAAAAGTACAAGAGCTTTCTAAAAAACTAGAAGAAACAAAGAATGAACAAGAGTTCTTTGATGTTGTAACACAATTCTACAAAGATTATGGAGTAGGTATGTTTGGTTTAAATAAAGCCTTTAGAATTGCGACAAGTCATGAAAACTATGTAGAATTAAAACCAATTAATAATATGGATGAAGTTGTTTTAGATGATTTAGTTGGTTATGAAATTCAAAAGAAAAAGTTATTAGATAATACTGTAGCTTTTGTTGAAGGAAGAAAAGCAAATAATGTTTTACTTTATGGGGATAGTGGAACAGGTAAATCAACAAGTATTAAAGCAATTGTAAATGAATTTTATGATCAAGGTTTAAGAATGATTGAAATCTATAAACATCAGTTTAAAGATTTATCAAATATTATTGCGATGATTAAAAATAGAAATTATCGTTTCATTATCTATATGGATGATTTATCATTTGAAGAATTTGAAATTGAATATAAATTCTTAAAAGCAGTAATTGAAGGTGGAGTTGAAACAAAACCCGAAAATATTCTTATTTATGCAACAAGTAATAGAAGACATCTTATTAAAGAAAACTGGTCTGATCGTAATGATGTTGTTCAAGAAAATGGAATGCATCAATCAGATACCATGGAAGAAAAACTTTCATTAGTTAATCGTTTTGGAGTTAAAATCAATTATTCTAAACCAATGAAAAAAGAATTTAATCATATTGTTTTAGAATTAGCACATAAAAATAATATAGAAATGGATGAAAAAGAACTTTTATTAGAAGCCAATAAATGGGAATTGTCTCATGGTGGAACTTCAGGAAGAACTGCTCAACAATTTATCAATTATATTTTAGGATTGGAGAGATAAAAATGGATGCAATTGAAGCACTTACAACAAGAAGAAGTTGTCGTAGTTTTAAACAAGAACAAATTAAAAATGAAGAATTACAAACGATTTTAGCTTGTGGTTTAAATGCTCCTAGTGGTAAAAATAAACAATCAAGTAAAATTGTGGTTGTTCAAAATCAAGAAGAAATCAAAGAACTTTCAAAACTTAATGCAATTATTTTTGGAAAAGATGTTGATCCTTTTTATGGGGCACCAACAGTATGTTTTATCTTTGTCCCAAAAGATGAAAGTAATGGTATAAAAGATGGTTCATTAGTGATTGGTGCTATGCAAACAGGAGCTTATGCTTTAAATATAGGTTCTTGTTGGATCAATCGTTGTAAAGAAATGTTTGAGTTAGAAAAGGGACAACAATATCTTCAAAAATGGCATTTAGAAGATTATGTTGGGGTTGGCTGTTGTATTTTAGGATATGTTGAAAAAGCTTTACCTGAAAAGAAAATTTTAGAAAATCGTATTATTCAAGGAGGAGAATGAATATGGATAACAAAACTTATGAATATGTTGAAGATCGTTCAATGACGATACAACAATACATTAACAATATTTTTAAATGGATGATTATAGGTGTTTTAACAACTTTTGTGACAGCTTTTGCTTTAGAAAAATCATCATTTATGTCTTATGCAGGAATGCTTCCTTTCATTTTAATTATTTTTCAATTTGCGGTTGTTATTGGTTTATCAAGACGTTTAATGACAATGAAACCAATTACGGCAAAAGTTCTTTATATGATCTATTCAGTCATTACTGGTGTGACATTTTCTTATGTTATTGCAAGCTATACTTCCTTTAGTGTTGCACTTGCTTTTTTAGTAGCAGCTATTTACTTTGGTGTGCTTGTTGTATTAGGAACAGTTATTAAAATGGATCTAACAAGAATTGGAACAATCTGTCTAGCAGGACTATTTGTTTATATTATTTTTTCAGTTATTGTGATGATTTTTCATTTAGGTGTGAGAACACTTATTATGCCACTTATTTCACTTGCATTATTTGCAGGAATTACGGCATATGATATGCAAAAATCATTACAACTTTATAATTATGCTTCATCTAATCCAGAAATGTTAGAAAAATTAAGTATTTATGGAGCATTTAATCTTTATTTAGACTTTGTTAATATCTTCTTAGATATTCTTCAATTATTAGGAGATAATAAATAACCAAAAGAGCGAAAGCTCTTTTTTTTAAATGCAAAATTGATTATAATATCTTTTACACATAGGAGGGAATATGAAAAAACTAATTGGAAGTAAAGGATTTTATAAAATGGTTCTTGCGATTTGTATACCCATTGTTATTCAAAATGGTTTTACAAATCTTGCAAGTTTATTAGATAATATTATGATTGGACAATTAGGAACACTTTCAATGTCAGGAGTTTCTATTACTAATCAATTATTACAAGTATTTAATGTCACGATTTTTGGAGCTATGTCAGGCCCAGGAATCTTTATGGCACAGTTTTATGGAAAGAAAAATAAAGAAGGAGTGGAGAATTGTTTTAGAATCAAATTGATTATAGGAATTATAATTGCACTGCTAGCTATTTTTTTATTCTATACATTTGGACAACAATTGATTTCTTTATATTTGAATGATAATCCGCAAGATAGTTTAACAACTTTAAATTATGGAATGGATTATTTAAAAATTATGCTCATTGGACTGATTCCTTTTGTAATTACACAAGTTTATTCATCATCACTTAGAGAAACAGGAAATACGATTTTACCAATGATTGCGAGTGTGGTCGCCGTGATTGTCAATTTCTGTATTAATTATATTTTGATCTTTGGACATTTTGGATTTCCACAATTAGGGGTTTCAGGAGCGGCGATTGGAACGGTTGTTTCTCGTGTGATTGAAATGAGTATTAATATTATAGGGGGTTCTCGAAATCTTTATTTAAAAGATGCTATTAAGATGAAGAAAGTTCCTTTTGATACAACTAAAGAAATGTTGAAAAGAGGATTACCTCTTTTATGTAATGAAATCTTATGGTCTATTTCTATTGCCTTGATTTCTCAAAGCTATTCCACAAGAGGACTTGTTGCCGTTGCAGCGATTAATATTACCACAACCGTTACTAATTTCTTTATGATTGTTTGTTATGCTATGGGAAATTCTATTTCAATTGTTGTTGGACAACAACTTGGTGCAGGTGAAATTGAAAGAGCGAAAGATTATGATTTGAAAATGGTGTTTATGAACTTTATCATGTGTTTTACGTTGGCTGTTGTTTTATTTAATGTTTCTATTTATATTCCACAAATTTATAACACATCTGTAGAAGTAAAAAATCTTGCAACATCTTTACTTAAAGTAGCAGCATGTATGCTACCGGTTATCTCTATTTATTATAGTAGCTATTTTACTATGCGTGCAGGGGGAAAAACGTTTTTAACTTTTTTATTTGATAGTGGATATACATTTGTCTTTACTTTTACGACAGCTCTATTACTAACAAGACTTACAAGTCTACCAATTCTTATAATTTATATACTTGTTCAATGTGTTGATATTCCTAAGGCAACACTTGGTCTTATTCTTGTAAGAAAAGGAATATGGGTCAATAATATTGTTAATGAATTATAGGATTATTGTGTATAAATACACAAAATGTTATAATTCTTGTAGAAAGACCATGCTTTAGTTGGACATAAATTGGAGAACCAGAGCCTTAGTTGGATAAACAGAGAAATTTTCTCTGTTTTTTTATTATAAAAGCGAACTTGTTAAGTCCGCTTTATATTTATCTTTTAACAATACGATAATAGGCTTTAGAAGTCATCAAATAAACAATCGTATAAATAATAATGAGACCTGCAATGCAACTAGTAGTTGAGATAAGATAAACGTTGTCATTACATTGTAATCCTTTTAAAATACGAAGGATTAAAGGATAGGCAAAGGCTAAATGAATGATGGCAACAATCAATGGAACAAAGAAGAAAATCAATACTTGGAATTGAATCGTCTGTTTAACTTCTTTTTGTGACATACCAACATTTTGTAAGATTTCAAATTTATTTTGATCTTCAAATCCTTCAGAAATTTGTTTATTATAAATAATTACGATTGCTGCTACTAAGAACATCATTGATAGAAAAATTCCAATAAATAATAATGAACCATATAATTCATAAATAACATCAATATCTTCATAACTATTTTGTATACTTAAATAATATTTATTGCCTAAGTAATTATAATCTTTATGAATAATAGCAGTAGTTACTTCATCTACAACTTTTTTACTTGCATTAAAACCTATGAAATAACTTTTTGATTTAAGCTTATAGTTATTTAAAGCACTTTGATTGATTACTATTGAGATATTATTTGGAGCAAAACAATTATTTGCTTGAAGTTGACGATTTTTAATTTGTCCTTTTATAGTATAAGGAATATTCTCTAATGAAATGGTAGGGTTATTATAACCTTCATAACTATAAAGATAAGCTTCATTATTATTTAAAGATAAATTTTGATTAAAATAATGATTATAATCCTCCAAAGAAATAAGATTAATAGAAGCTAAATGATTATAGTCATAATCATTTAGATGTACTTTATTTTTCTTTAAACTTCCTGTGTAATTATAATAAGAAAGAGCATAAAGAGAATCATATTTTTTATTTTTTAATAATCCTTTAACATCTTCATAGACTTGGTCTGGATAATCCGAATCAGTTACAGTAATAGTTCCATCCATGTAATATTGTCTTTTGATACTATCTTGAATACCATTATATAAACAAATTGTTGAAGAAAGTGTCACTAAAACACAAGTACATAAAATACAAATATTAGCAAGACCAACAGCATTTTGTTTCATACGATATAAAAGACCTGAAATAGAGGTAAAGTGTGTTGGTTGATAATAAAAGTTTCTTCTTGATTTTAAGAACTTTAATAAAGCAATACTTCCTGCTGTAAATAAACAATACGTACCAATCATGACTAAAATAACAGCAACAAAGAATAAAACCATAGCTTGCATAGGATCAGTAATGGACAAAGCAATATAATAACCTGAACTTAAAGCAATAATCCCTAAAAGTGTTAAAAAGATTTTTGTTTTAGGTTCTTTTTCACCAATATTCTGTCCTTTTAAAAGTTCAATGGGATTACTTCTAACAACAACAGAAATATTATAAATAAGTGATAAAAAGAAAATAATACTGAAAATAATAATCGTTTTTATAAAAGCATCTATTGAAAAAATAAGAGAAAAATGAATACTTTTATGAATGATTCTTAAAATAATGACAGATGTAATTTGCGAAAGAAGCATTCCAATAACAATACCACTTACAAGAGAAATAAGAGCAATAACGATAGTTTCTAATAACATCATAGAACGCACATTTCTTTTTTCCATTCCCAATATATGATAAAGACTGATTTCTTTTTTTCGATTCTTTATCACAAAACTATTGGTATAAAATAAGAAAATCAAAGAGAAGAGGGCAATCACATAGCCTCCTAGGTTTAAAAACATAGTAATTGAATCATTACCCTTTAAAGTAGGACTATTTCCTACAGTTTTAATAATGAAATAAAGGGCGATAGAGAAAATAGTAGAAATAAAGTAAGAACTATAAAGCTTTTTATTCTTTTTGATATTTCTTAAAGCCAATCTTAAATAAAATTTCATTTTATTGACCTCCCGAAAGAAGCATTGTTAGAGTATCGCTAATAGCTTGATACATTTCTTGATTAGACATATCTCCTTTATAAAGTTGATGGAAGATTTGTCCGTCTTTAATAAATAAGACACGACTGGCATAACTAGCTGCTTTACTACTATGAGTAACCATTAAAATTGTTTGTCCACTTTGATGAATTTGATCAAAAATAGATAAAAGTTGATCGGTTGATTTTGAATCAAGAGCACCTGTGGGTTCATCGGCTAAAATAATTTTAGGATGGGTAATTAAGGCTCTTGCAACCGCAACTCTTTGTTTTTGACCACCAGATATTTCGTAAGGATATTTTTCTAATAAATGATTAATTCCTAATGGTTTCGCAAGTTTTTCTAGTTTTGGTTTCATTAAAGCATAGGGTTCTTTTGATAAAACAAGAGGTAAATAGATATTGTCAGCGACATTAAAAGTATCTAATAAGTTAAAATCTTGAAAAACAAAGCCAAGATTATCTCGTCTAAAAGCTGAAATATGTTTATCAGAGATTTTTGTAAGATCTTTTCCATCTAATAAAACCTCTCCACTTGTTGGTTTATCTAATGAAGCAAGAATATTTAAGAGTGTTGTTTTTCCACTTCCTGATTCACCCATAATGGCGATATATTCTCCTTCTTCAACATCAAAAGAAACATCTTTTAAAGCTTCTACCTTTTGGTTTGAAAAACGCGTTGAATAAATTTTTTGTAAATGTTTAACGTTTAATAATGACATTTTTGTGTCCTCCTTTTTACACACTTATTGTATTCTACTTCTAAAATATGACCTATCGATTTATCTTACAAGTAAGTAAAATAATCTTACATTTTTGTAAGATTATTCAATAAATATTTCTTTTTTACTAAAATCAAGACAAACAGTTGTTCCTTGACCTACTTTTGATTCAATAGAAATCAAATGACCCAATTGATTAAAAATATTTTTACATAAATAAAGACCTAAACCACTGGCTTTTTTATCATTTCTTCCTTGAAAACCTGTAAATCCTTTTTCAAAAACACGTGGCAGATCACTTTCTTTAATTCCAATACCGCTGTCTTGAATATAAAGCTTTTCACCTTCATTATAAAAAGTAATACTTCCTTCTTTCGTATATTTTAAAGCATTAGAAAGAACTTGTTCAATGACAAAACCACTCCATTTTTCATCTGTTAAGATTTGTAGGTCTTTAATTTGATAATCTACTTTTAATTTTTTTTGAAAGAAAAAGAGTGATTGTTTTTTGATTTCTTGACTAACAAGATGATCTAAAGAAACTTTTTGAAAAGAAAGATCATGGTGAATAGAATCTAAACGTACATATTGTAAAGCCATATTGACATATTGTTCTATTTTTAAAAGTTCTACAAGCATTTTTTTATCTGGGTAATCATTTTGAATGATGAGTTTTAATCCAGCAATAGGAGTTTTGATTTGATGGACCCATTTTGTATAATAATCTATCGTGTTATTGTATTTTTGTTGATTTTCTTGTTTAAGTTGAAATATCTTTTTTTGTAACATTTGAAGCATTTCTTGATATGTTTTTTCTTCAAGATAGCTTTCTTGAGGTAAATTATCAAACAATTCAGGATTGTCTTTTAAATAAATCAAATATTGATGATGTTGTTTGTATTTTTTATAATCAAGTAAAAAATAAAGAAGGATGATAAAAAAATAGAGACTTAACATATAAATAATTAAATCTAAAATCATTTGACATATCATTAAAACAACAAAAGTACATAAGACAAACAACAAATAAAGAAGATAGACGGGATATGTTTTCTTTAAATAGTCTTTAAACATAATAAATAACCTAATCCTTTCTTAGTATGAATAAAATCATGTAAACCAATATCTTCTAATTTCTTTCTTAAACGATTCATATTAACACTTAAAGTATTATCATCAATAAATTGGTGATCATCCCATAAATGATTCATTAAATCAATACGAGAAACAATCACTTCCGCATGTTCAAATAAATATTCTAAGATTTTTAATTCATTTTTAGTTAGAATAAGTTCCTTTTGTTGATAAGTGATTTTTCCAGCTAAAATATCTAAATGAACATCTTGATAAGTTAACAAATGAAAATCTTTAGAAAAACTATAAGTTCTTCTAAGAATCGCTTGTAATTTAGCTTGTACAACCTGTAAATCAAAAGGTTTATTAATAAAATCATCACCACCCATATTCATTGCTAAAACAATATTCATATTTTCATTAGCGGAAGAAATAAAAACAATAGGGACTTGTGAAATTTTTCGAATTTCTTGACACCAATAATAACCATCAAAAAAAGGAAGATGGATATCTAATAAAACAAGATCAGGTTGAAACTCTAAAAAATCATCTAAAACATGTTCAAAATCTTCTATATATTGAACATCATAATGATATTTTTCAAAATGTTTTTGTAAGCCTTTTGCGATAATAAAATCATCTTCAACAATTAATAATTTATACATAAGATCACCTTCTTTTAATATTATATAGAAAATCATGCAATTCGTCATCTTACAATTGTGTAAGATATGTTATAATGAAAAGCGATTGGGGGATATAAATATGATTTTTGAATATGATGAAAATAATTTAGAAAAATTTGAAAACTTTAAAGGTGGCGAAAAATACATTGAAGCAAAGATGTATTTTGATGGTTTAAATCGTTTTATGATTGGACATATTCCATATGGCGGAAGTGTTGGAGAACATGTTCATGAAACAAACAGTGAAGTGATTTATGTTATTTCTGGTAATGGTTATGTTATTTATGATGGACAAAGAGAAGAACTTCATAAAGGAAGTGTTCATTATTGTCCTAAAGGTCATAAACATACAATGGTCAATGATCATGAAGAAGACCTTGTTTATTTCGCAGTTGTACCTGAACAATAATTCTTGATTATTATCAAGAATTTTAATTTCTGGATGAAAAAATGTATAATAAAAAAGAGGTGAGGACGATGGATTCTTTTTTAAAAGAGATTGATACAGAACTTTTAAAGAGATGGCTGTTGAATCAAAATGAAGATGATTGGGATGTCAAAGAAGTAAATGATAATATTGTGATTGAAACAAAATATGGTTTAGGATTTATTAATTTTTATCCTGATTGTATTATTGAACTCGATGTTGAAAATAAGATGACTAAAGAAAAAATCTTCTTTATTCATTTTCAAATGAATAATTTTCATCACGCTTTAGGTTTACTTTATGACATGCGTCTTTGTTTACAAAGGTTGACAACTTCTAAAAAAACAAAAGTACTTCTTTCGTGTACAAGTGGACTTACTACAGGTTTCTTTGCGGAAAAATTAAATGAGGGTGTACAGCTTCTAAATAAGGATTTTGAATTTAATGCTGTTTCTTATGGTAATCTTTATGACATGGCGAAAGATTATGATGTTATTCTACTAGCACCACAGGTATCATTTCGTTTATCTGAAGTAGAAGGAGTCTTAAAAAATAAGCGTGTTTATGCTATATCACCTGCATTATTTGGAAAATATGATGTGGGAAATACGATTACTTTTTTAGAAGATGAACTTTATAAAGAAAAAGAAGTTCAAAGTCAACAAGAAAATCCTTTACCTATTAAACAAATGTTGAAAGTTCATCAACAAGTTTTAGCACTTGCTTTTATTCAATTAGATCAAAAAGTAAGACTTGTAAGTCGTCTTTATGATGAAAATAATATGATTTTAGAAGATTTTGAAGTCTATAAAAACACTATTTCAGTCGATGATATTGTTGATTTAATTAATACGATTTTATATGGATATCCTGATATAGAACTCATTAGTCTATCACTACCTGGGGTTGTTTATAATGGGGTAGTAACTTTAAAAAAATATGGCTTGAATGAATGTCGTTTACAAGCTTTTCTTGAAGAAAAATACAGTCAAAAGATTGTCATTAATAATGATGTTAATACAATTGTGATGGGATATTTTGCTTCACAAGATGACTATGAATCGATTTCTTTCCTTTACCAAGCACGAATTGGTGGTACTGGTGGGGTAGGACATATTCATCGAGGACATTTAATTAAAGGAAGGCATAATATTGCGGGTGAAATTCAGTATTTACCGATTTCTTTTAGTGAGAATTATCAAGAAATTAAGAAAACTCCAGAAGGAGCTCTTGAATGGACAATGAAGTATTGTTTAGGGATTACTTCGATGTTGGCACCGGATGCAATCATTATTTATAATCGGTTGATTTCTAAAAGTGATGATGTAAAAAAAGAAATGGAAAAATATATGCCAAAGAGTTATATACCTGATTTGATTAAGATTGAAAGCTTAAAGGAATATATGTTGATTGGATGTATTTTATTGGGGTTAAAAGAAATGTAAGAGGTATCTTTGAGAAAAGATACCTTTTTTACATTTATTTTTGACAACTGTCTTGTCAGGTGTAAACAAAAGGAGTATACTCTCCTCGAGAAAAGGGAGAAGTTATATGGATAATATAGAAAAAATTAAAAAGTTAAAAGAAGAAAAAAATGCGATTATTTTAGCACATTATTATGTAGATGAAGAAGTGCAAAAGATTGCTGATTATATCGGAGATTCGTTTTATCTTGCTAAAGTTGCAAGTCAAACAGAAGCTGATCGTATTGTTTTTGCGGGTGTTGAATTTATGGGGGAAAGTGCCAAAATCTTAAATCCAAATAAAAAGGTTTTAATGCCTGATGCCTTTGCGGATTGTCCAATGGCACATATGATTACAATTAAAGAAATTAAAGAAATGAGAGAAAAATATGATGATTTAGCTGTTGTTTGTTATATTAATTCGACAGCTGAAATCAAACAATATGCGGATGTCTGTGTGACATCGTCAAATGCTGTAAAAATCGTTAAAGCATTACCACAAAAAAATATTTTCTTTATACCAGATCAAAACTTAGGAGATTTTGTAAGAAGACAAGTCCCTGAAAAAAATGTGATGACAAATTATGGACATTGTCCTCGTCATACCAATATTACTTTGGATAAATTAAATGAAGCGAAACAAAAATATCCAGAGGCTAAAATTGCAGTGCATCCAGAATGTAAAAGAGAAATCGTTGAAGCTGCTGATTTTGTAGGAAGTACTTCTGCCATTATTGATTATGTTGTTCAAACAGATGTGAAAGATTTTATTATTGGGACAGTAGATGGTGTTTTTGCGAAAATCAAAGAATTAGCACCAAATAAAAATTTACACACTATTATGGATGTACAAGTTTGTCCAAATATGAAAAAAGTGACATTAGAAAAAATCGTTGATGTTTTAGAAAATGATACAAATGAAGTGATTTTAAATGATGACTTTATGCAAAAAGCATTCAGTCCACTTAAACAAATGTTAGAACTTGCAAAATAGGAGTAGAATATGAAAACAGATGTATTAATAGTAGGAAGTGGATGTTCAGCCCTTTATATGGCTTTACATTTACCAGAAGATTTAAATATTTTAATGGTTACTAAAAAAGAAGCGGAATTAAGTGATTCATTTTTAGCACAAGGTGGAATCTGTATGCTTAGAAATGAAGATGACTATGATAGTTATTTTGAAGATACGATGAAAGCAGGTCATTATGAAAATGATGCTTATTCAGTTGAATTAATGATTAAATCATCACCAGATGTTATTCAAGATTTAATTAGTTATGGGGTTGATTTTGAAAGAAATGAAGACGGAAGCCTTGCTTTTACAAGAGAAGGGGCTCATAGCCAAAAACGTATTCTTTATCATGAAGATATTACAGGTAAAGAAATTACGAGACATTTATTAGAAAAAGTAAGACAAAAAAAGAATGTGACACTTTTAGAAAATACACCTCTTGTTGATTTAATTGTTCGAGGAAATGTTGCTTTAGGTGGAGTGATTAAAAGAAATAATCAAGAAGAAAAGGTATACGCTAAAAAAGTTGTTTTAGCTACTGGAGGAATCGGAGGACTTTATAAACATTCTACAAATTATCCTCATTTAACAGGAGATGGTATTGAACTTTCTAAAAAATATCAAATTGAACTTAAGAATTTAGATTATGTACAAATTCATCCAACAACTTTATATGCAACAGATCATGAAAGAAGCTTTTTGATTTCTGAATCTGTTCGTGGTGAAGGGGCTATTCTTTTAGATAAAAATGGAAATCGTTTTGTCAATGAACTTCTTCCAAGAGATGTTGTGGCAGAAGCCATCTTTAAACAAATGGAAAAAGATCAAACAGATTATGTTTATGAAGATTTAAGACCAATTGGTAAAGAAGAAATTGCTAGTCATTTTCCTCATATCGTTGAACATTGTAAAGAAAAAGGATATGACGTTTTTAAAGAACCTATTCCTGTTGTACCTGCACAACATTATTTCATGGGTGGTATCAAAGTAGACTATGATAGTCATACCAGTATGAAACATTTATATGCTATTGGAGAAACAGCATGCAATGGTGTTCATGGAAAGAATCGTCTAGCAAGTAATTCACTTTTAGAAAGTCTTGTTTTTGCTAAACGTGCTGCCAAACGTATTGAAAAAAGTTTAAAGGAGAGAGCTCATTATATGTTTGATCAAACAACTTTAAAATTAAATGTAGACCCACTTATTATCAGTGCTTTAAAAGAAGATATTACTAGTGAAGATGTTTCTACAAATAGTGTTATGCCTTTTTCTAAAACAGGTGTCGTTGATTTGATTTGTAAAGAAGATGGTGTTATTTGTGGATTACAAATATTTGAACGTACTTTTGAATTATTAGATGAATCGTGTGATGTCGAATACTTTGCAAGTGATGGCGACCGTGTAGAAAAAGGGCAACTTTTAGGACGTGTCAAAGGGGATGTTCGTATTTTATTAAGTGGAGAACGTGTTGCTTTAAATTATTTACAAAGAATGAGTGGAATTGCTACTTATACAGCGAATGTTCAAGAATATTTAAAAGATTCTTCTATTCGTTTATTAGATACACGTAAAACAACACCAAATAATCGTATCTTTGAAAAATATGCAGTAAGAGTTGGTGGCGGACATAATCACCGTTATAATTTAAGTGATGGTGTTTTACTAAAAGATAATCATATTGGTGCTGCTGGTGGTGTTAAGGAAGCCATTATGCTTGCTAAAGAGTATGCACCATTTGTCAGAAAAATCGAAATAGAAGTAGAAAATATGGAAATGGTCAAGGAAGCTGTAGAAGCAGGTGCGGATATTATCATGTTAGATAATATGGATGATGATATGTTAAAAGAAGCTATTGCTTATATTGATCATCGTGCTGAGATTGAAGTTTCAGGAAATGTCACAAAAGAAAACATTGCAAGACTTACAAATTTAGGAGTGGATTATGTTTCAAGTGGTGCTTTAACACATTCTGCACCAATATTAGACCTTTCATTGAAAAATTTACATGTGCTATAATATCAATTAAGGAGGGCGAGTTATGGATGGAAATAAAAGAAGACAAGCCATTGTTGATATTTTAAAAAAAAGTTTACAACCTGTATCAGGAACATATTTAGCGAAAACCCTCCAAGTAAGTCGGCAAGTCATTGTTCAAGACATTGCTTTACTTCGTGCTGGTGATTATGATATTTATTCAACACATAAAGGATATGTATTAAATACACAAAAAGTTTGTAAACGTATTTTTAAGGTACATCATGATGATAATGAAGTAGAAAAAGAACTTTCTTTAATTGTTGACTTAGGTGGGTTTGTTGAAGATGTCTTTGTTTATCATAAAGTTTATAATATTGTAAAAGCAACATTAAATATTGCTTCAAGAAGAGATATTAAAAATTATATGACAAATCTACAAACAGGACATTCAAGCTTACTAAAAAATGTAACATCAGGATATCATTATCATACAGTTCATGCAGACAATGAAGAAATTCTCGATGAAATTCAAGAAGAACTTCAAAAAGCTGGATTTCTTGCACAGTTACAAGAATATGAACCTGTTGATTTCTGGAAAGATAAATAAAATAAAAAGCGTCAATAACACAACTATTGACGCTTTTTTACGCTATTTTTTAATTCTTTAATACTTGTATAATCAAATAAATGATCTTGAATATCAAGAATTTGTTGTTTAGAAAGGGTGCTTATAAAATTACTGATATCTTCATGAAATTGCATTTTAATATATTTAACAATATTTTCTTTTGCTTTACTAAGCAAATGATCTATTTCATTATTTGCTTTTTCAAATTTTTTATTTGCTTCCTCAATCTTTCTATCACGAGAACGAAGTAATATCTCATTATCTAAACGATCTAGATATTCTTGGTATGATTCATCAGAAGATATATATCTGTCATGCATTTGTATCGCTTCCTTTATTCTATAATCTATCTCAATTTTATCATATGGTTTTTCATTTTTAAAGAGATACATTAACTGATTAAAAGTCGTCATTTCATTGATTGCTTGATTGATATATTCAAGTTGAATAATTGTTATCTCAGCACGATTAAAGGGATAGACAATATGATGTTCGTCATCAACCATTCTAAAGTGACATTTATAAAGAGGAGCATTATCTAAAATATGCCCATAACTAATAATTAATGATCTTACAACATGAGCACTAGTATAATCTTCTCCTTGCTTTACTTGTTGTCTTAAAAGTTCAGCATTATAAAGTTCAAAACGAACAAGTATTTCTTCGTTTAAACCATAGGTTTGTAGTTCAATATTGTAGATATCGCCGATATCATCAACAGCTAAAATATCTAAAATAAGTTTCTTTTCGTAATAGCTTTTACCATATTGCTGCGCATTCTTTAATTTAGTAGAAATAATTTTCCTATCTGAAACGAGTTCTTGATAAATAAGGGTTCTTATTCTTTCGTTTTCTACAAGCAAATGATGAAAATATAAATCATTTGAATATTTTATAAAATTCTCTCTATTTTTGTTCATATAGATTCCTCCCTATATATATTGTCTTTTTTTGAGGAGTTTTCTTCTTTTTAGTAAAAATAAATGATAAAATTTTAGAAATAGAAGCTTTGGAGGTAAAGTATGAATCAAGAGGTTAAAATGAAGCCATCCTATTTAAAAATTGCTTTTTTGGATAGAGATGGAACTATTATTAAAGATTATCCAGATGAAAAATGGAGAGAAATTAAAGGACCTGAATTTTTAGAAGGTTCAATAGAAGGTCTTAAGAGATTAAAAGAGATGGGCTACTATTTTATCATTATAACAAATCAATATCTTATTAATGATGGAATTATTTCATTGAATGATTATCAACAGTTTACAGGAAAATTTCTAAAAAAATTAAAAGAAGAAAATATAGATATTCTAAAAATCTACTTTTGTCCGCATAATGAAAAAGATCATTGTCATTGTAAAAAGCCAAAACCAGGGATGATAGAACAAGCTAAAAAAGATTTTTTAATTGATATGAATAACTCTATCTATATAGGGGATAGTCATGTTGATTATTTACTAGCAAAACATTTTAATTTAACTTTTTATGGAATAAATTATCATGATGATAATGTTAAAAGTTATCATAGTATTTTAGATATTTCTAAACAAATAAAAAAGATTCAAAATAAATGAATCTTTTATAAATTTTCTAAAGCATATTCAATAGCTTCACTAACAGCTCCATCTTTACAACTTGAAACAACTTTATAAGCTTTTTCTTGAATAACTTTTTCAGCATTATTTGGTGCAAATGAATAGGGAAAACGTTCAAAGAGAGTAATATCATTCATACCATCACCTAGAACGATGACTTCTTTTTTTTTGATGTTTAATTGATCAATTACTTTTTCTAAAATAAGTCCTTTTTGTGCATTTTCATTTGTAATTTCTACATTATCTGGATAGGAAGATAAATAAGCGATTTCTTTCATATCTTTAAAATAGGGAATGACTTTTTGAATTTCTGTTTCATCATGTGAAAAAGCTTCCACTTTAATCACTTCTAAATCTCTCTCAATGAATTCATCAATTGAATCGAATTGTTGAATTTGACAGGCTGGAGAATCACTCAGTGGACCTCCTGGTAAAAAATCTTCCATCTTATTACCAAAGCGTACACTTCCACGGTAAGCAAAACGATCTCTTACATAATCAGGTTCTAAAGTACTATAAAAACCGTTTGTTGTAAAAATCATATAAGAAGTATGGTGTTCAATAAAGATAGGAAGAATTTCTTTAAGTTTCTTTTTATTTAAATAACAATCCATTAATACTTTTCCTTCTTTATTACAATATTGAGCACCATTTCCTAAAATAGCAGAACATTTTATATCTAAAGGATCTAAAACACTTGTTATGCCATAATAATCTCTACCTGAAGCCACTACAAATTCAACACCTTTATCTTGAGCTTTTTTTATACTTTCAATACATTTAGGGTTGATGTAACCATGAGATAATAAAGTTCCATCAACATCACTTACAATCATTTTAATCATATTTCTTTCCTCCGATAGTTTTATTATATAAAAAATTAAGTATCATTTTATTTTTTTACTTAATAAGAAAAAAAGAGTTTATTTAACCCTTTCTAAAATCTGTTTATAATTAGGAAAATTGGTTTTAGAAACTTTATACAAGATATCTTTACCATATTCGTGTACTAAAAAGGTTCCAGTATCATTAGCGAGAATATTAAAACCACGAGGAAGTGTTGTATTTAATGATTGACACATATTTTGATAATATTGAAGATAAGCATATTGTGAAAGAATACGTGCACATTTCATAGCAAGTGACATTTCTTCTTTAAATTCAATATGACGCACAACAACGATTTTATTTTTCAAATAACGATAATATTTTTTAGGAGATAAAAAAGCATCAATTGTTACTTTAGAAACAGGGTGTTCGATACGTTGAATAACATTGATCATCGCTTGATTGTAAAGTTTCGCTTTAATACATGAAAGCTTTTGTCCTTCATTTACATATTGATTGTAATGGCTATTATCAAGCAAAAGTAAACTATAAGTGAGTTTGTCTTTTAATATCTTTCCAATTCTTTCAATATCGTTCGATGACATTTCTTTATCTAGTCCAAGTTCATTCAGTTCTTTTTCATCTTTTTGATCTACATAACAGGCAACGACACATAATGGTCCAAAGAAATCAAGCGATCCTGTTTCATAACATCCTACATGATTTTCTATCATAAAAATTCCTCCCTCTTTATATTTATTATAGCATAACTTTTTTTGATTATTCACTAAACAAGTGTTGAAAGGTAACGTTCATAGAGTTTGTCACGTTTCAAAACTTTTATATGACCGTATTCAATTGAAATCAAACCTTCTTCTTTAAATTGATTTAAAACCTTCGTGACAGTGACTCTTGAAATAGCTAAAGAATCCGCAATTTCTTGATGAGTATAAGGAATATCCCCAAAAAGTAAATTCTTTTCAATATTATTTGTAGCACTTAGTTCGTATAAAAAAGCAGCTACTTTTTCAAATCGATCATAGGTTTGTGCCCATTTTAAAAGCTGTGTCAAATGATTACAGTTATCATTAAACATCTTTAATAAAGTAATCGTAAGATCAAGTGATGATGACAAATAAGGATAAAGATCCTCTAAATGACACGTAATGATTTCTACATCATTGATGGCAGAAACAGTTGTTGGGCGATAAGCATTTTCATAAAGCGAAGACTCACCAAAAATACGACCTTTATCTAAAACATCATAATTAATTTCATCACCATTTTTCGTAATATGATACACCCGTACACGACCTTTTAAAACAAGACATAATTCATCAGCATGGTCGTCTTGCATATAAATAATATCATTTTTTTGATAGTGTTTAATGGTACCAGCTTGTTTAAAATAATCAAAAAGTTCGTCATTAATTTTCATTTTTTTCACCTTCTTGTCTAAATTGTAACATATATTACATTCTTAAAAAAGAAAAATTGTTAGGATAGTTCCCGAGGTGAGAGATATGAAAAAAATTATTCAAATTATTATTGGTAATATTTTAATGGCATTTGCTTTTAGTACTTTGATTTTAGATAATTCCATTGTGGCAGGAGGAGTTTCTGGTATTAGTACAGTCTTTCATTTTTATACAGGAATTTCTATTTCTCTTTGTGTAGGAATTATTAATATTGCTTTATTTATTATTGGATTTTGTTTCTTAGGAAAAGCATTTGCGATGAAAACATTGATTTCAACATTCTTGTTTCCTATTTTATTAGAATTCTTTAATCAACAATCTTATTTACATGGTTTATTAAATGATCAATTATTGATTTGTATATTAGGAGGATTCTTATTAGGACTAGGAATTGGTCTTGTTTTAAAAGCGGGAGGTTCTACAGGAGGATTTGATATTTTAGCGCTTGTTGTTGAAAAATATTTTAAAGTTCCTGTAACTTTACTTGTTAATGGAATTGATGCAACAATCCTTGTTTTACAAATTTCTTTCCATAGTGTTCCTGAAATTGTTTATGGGATTATGACGATTCTTATTACAGCTTATATGATGAATTATTTATTATCATCAGGTAAAGGATGTGTTCAAGTTCTTGTAATGTCTAAAGAAATTGAACGTATGAAAATGATGATTTTAAATGATATGGATGCAGGAGTGACTTTATTAGATGGTAAAAGTGGTTTTTATGGAAATGATACAGAAGTTGTTTTAACGATTTTACCTTATCGTAAACTTCCTGATTTAAAAGATAAAATTAAAGAAATTGATGAAAAAGCATTTATTATTGTTTCCCATGTAGAAGAAGTTAGTGGAAATGGTTTTACATATTCTAAAGAAATGCGAGAGGCTTCATTTTAGGTGTTCATTTTTATGGACATCTTTTTTAATTTGGTAGATAATAAGGTAAACGGGGGAATAAGTTATGAAAATAGAGATCAGGTATGCAAAATTAGAGGATGCAACAAGATTAGTAGAAATCTATCGTTATTATGTTGAAAAGACGGCAATTACATTTGAATACAAGGTACCATCTATCGAAGAATTTCAACAAAGAATGATACATGTCATGGAAAAATATCCTTATTTGGTAGCCAAGGTGGATGATCAAATTGTCGGTTATGCTTACGCGAGTACCTTTAATGTTAGAGTGGCCTATGATTGGTGTGTAGAAACATCTATTTATTTAGATCATACGTTAAGAAAATGTGGGGTAGGGAAAAGACTTTATCAAGCTTTAGAAAAAGCTTTAAAAACACAAAATATTACAAATTTGAATGCGTGTATTTCTTCACCAATTGAAAATGATGAATATTTAGATACCAATAGTATTGATTATCATCATTATTTAGGATATCAAATGGTAGGAGAGTTTCATCAATGCGGGTATAAATTTAAACGTTGGTATAATATGGTATGGATGGAAAAATTTATTGGGGAGCATCAAGAAAATCAATTACCAGTGATTCGATTTAAAGAAATAAAAGATCAAGTGAATTTAAATGAGGTTGTTTAGATGGAATTAGTAGAAGGAAGACCACAAGATAAAAGAATAGATAAAGAAGAAAGAGTCTATGATTTATTAGATCAATTAAATATTGATTATCAACGCATTGACCACGAAGAAGCAAATACGATGGAAGTATGTTTAGAAATAGAAAAAACACTAAAATCAACAATTTGTAAGAATTTATTTTTAGTTAATTCAAATAAAAGTCAATATTATTTATTAATGTTGAAAGAAAATAAAAAATTTAAAACAAAAGTGATTTCAAAACAAATCAATAGTTCACGTCTTTCTTTTGGAAGTGATGAAAAAATGTTGGAATATTTAGATATTACTCCAGGATCTGTGAGTCTTTTAGGATTGATGAATGATCATGATTTTAAAGTTCAATTATTGATGGATAAAGATCTCTTACAAGATGAGTATTTAGGGTGTCATCCTTGTATCAATACAAGTAGTTTAAGAATTAAAATGAAAGATGTATTTGAAAAAATCATACCCTCCCTTCATCATGAACCTATCTTTGTAGAGGTTTATGATGAATAAAGAAGGTATCATGATTTATCTTGTCATGAAAGGACAAGATAAATTTGTTGAAAAAGTAAAAGCCTATTTTCAAAAGAGCTTATATCTTTTAGAAGTCATTGTCATTAATGATTGGCAAGATGAACTTTCTTTTGAATCAAAAGCGGGGAAAAATTTATTACATACAATTAAAAAAATTAAACAAAAGAATGCTTCTTTAAAATGTTATATCAGTGGTTATTCACTCGCAGGGCTTTTTAGTCTTTATGCGATGCATGAATTGGATTTAGAAGGCGTTGTTTGTGTATCAGGTTCTTTATGGCAAGAAGGATGGTTGGTTTATTTAAAAGAACATCCTATTAATCATAAGAAAATTTATTTAAGTTTAGGAAGTAAGGAACATAAAACAAGAAATGTTTTAATGAAAAATGTGTTAAAAAACACATTAGAAACATATGAAATTTATCAAAAAGAAAATCAATGTATCTTTGAAAAGAATGTAGGCAATCATTTTTTTCAAAGTGAAGAAAGAATGATGAAAGGATGGGATTATATTCTTTATGAAAAATAGGAAATTAACAGAGAAAAGGCTTTTATTAATTAAAAAAATATTATTTGTTTTAACAATTTTATTACTGATTTATCATGCTGGGTGGACAATCTTTATTTTGGCTTATCGTCATCATATTGGTGATGCTTACGTAAAATATGTGACAACTATGATTTTTCGTATTTTACAGTTTAGTGCGATGTTACTTGTTTTAGCGGCACCTAAGTTTTTAAAGAAATGGTTTAAGATCAATGTTCCTTTAGCACTTTATATTGTTATTGCACTTTTTGCGTTTAATGCTTTAGTTTTAGGAGATGGACTTGATTTTTATGGAAAATATCCATGGTGGGATTCTTTTTTACATTTCCATTCGGGAATTATTCTATCTTTTGTAGCTTTATGGTTTATACATATTATGATGGCAGAAAAAAGCAAATTTATTTATATGAATAAATATTTTACATGCTTATTTTTAGTGATTTTTTCTTTAGGAGTTGGTGCTTTTTGGGAAATTCTTGAATATAGTTGTGATGGGATTTTTCATACAAATTCTCAACAATATATGGCTTCAACAAAGGGAACACTTGTTTCTAAAAATGATATTCCTTTAAAAGGACATGAAGCGTTAAAAGATACGATGAAAGATTTAATGCTTGATTTAGGGGGTTCATTGATTATCGCAACGTATGGTTTTGTAAGACATGATGAAATTGTTAAAAAAATATCGAGAGATCATTTATCTCCCGATGATATTTTGAGCTAGAGATTCTAAATGCTTTTTAGAATCTTTTATTTTTTGTATTTCTTTGGATGAAGCTGTTTCATAATTGAATTTTCTTGTCATTTTCATTAAAGAAGAAAGTTCTGCTTTAATTTGTTTTCTTAATGCTTTATCCATTTCTTTTTTATGTGAGGCAAGACCATTTTGAACATTGATAATGAGAGTTTCTACTTCATTTTTTAAAAGCATATTATCTTTTGTAACTTGGTCTTGGCTTTCATACATTTTAGCTTGTTTGATGGCTTCTTCAATATCACTATCAGACATTTTAGAAGAACCTTCAATAGTCATACTTTGACTATTTCCAGAGGCAAGATCTTTAGCAGAAACATGAACGATTCCATTACTGTCAATATCGAAAGTGACTTCGATTTGTGGAACACCGCGCATGGCACGTTTGATTTTTTTAAGTTTGAATTTTCCTAAAGATTGGTTATCTTTAGCAAGCGGTCTTTCGCCTTGTAAAACATTAATTTCTACTTGTGTTTGAAAGTTAGCAGATGTTGTAAAGACTTGACTATGGCTAGTTGGAATCGTTGTATTTCTTGGAATTAGAGGTGTAGCAACACCACCAACGGTTTCAATAGAAAGTGTTAAAGGTGTGACATCTAATAAAAGAACATCATTTTCTTCACCATATAAGACCATTTCACCACTTAATTTACCAGCTTGGATTGCGGCTCCTAAAGCGACACATTCATCTGGATTTAAAGACTTACTTGGTTCCATGTTTGTAATTTCTTTCACTTTATCTTGAACCGCTAAAATACGTGAAGAACCACCAACTAAGATAATCTTATTAAGATCTTGTGGAGTCAGTCTGGCATCGTTTAAAGCAGTTTGCATTGGTAAAACGAGACGGTCAATAAGTCCTTTTGTAAGCTCATTAAACTTTTGCCTTGTAAGTGTGATTTCTAAGTTTTTAGGTCCATTTGTATCTTGATAAATAAATGGTAAATTAATAAGGGTACTTGATTGACTTGAAAGTTCAATTTTAGCTTTTTCACTTGCTTCTAAAACACGACTATAAGCAACTGTATCTTTTGTTAAATCGATACCTTCTTGTTTTAAAAAGCTTTCGATGACAAAATTACAAATAGCTTTATTAAAATCATCGCCACCTAAATGGTTATCACCAGCTGTTGATAAAACTTCAATAACACCATTACCAATTTCGATAATAGAAACATCAAAAGTACCACCACCTAAATCAAAAACCATTACTTTTTGACCATAAGCATTTTCAAGACCATAAGCCAGCGCGGCAGCTGTTGGCTCATTAATAATTCTTAAAACTTCTAATCCTGCAATTTTTCCAGCATCTTTTGTTGCCTGTCTTTGAGCATCATTAAAATAAGCAGGGACTGTAATAACAGCTTGTGTTACTTGTTCTTGTAAATAAGTTTCTGCATCATTTTTTAATTTTTGTAAAATCATTGAAGAAATAAGTTGTGGAGAAAGTTTTTTTCCATCGATTTCTACATGATAATTTTGTCCCATTTCTCTTTTAATAGATGAAATCGTACGTTTTGGATTCATTGATTGTTGACGTTTAGCAAGTTCTCCAACAAGTTTCTTTCCATTTTTATCAAAAGCAACAATACTAGGTGTTGTTTTTTGATTTTCTTTATTTTCAATAATTTTAGCTTTTCCATTTTCATAAAAAGCCATACAACTATTCGTTGTTCCTAAGTCAATCCCAATAACCTTTGCCATAATTTTCTCCTTCTAACAACATAAAATAGGGTAATGATATCCGCCACCACAACAACAAGACATCATACAATTCAACAATAATACAGAATAGCAACAATTCATCATACTTGCAGGGTTTCCATATTGTTGACTCGTTTGACGATATTGTCTTGAGGTTCCTTGTAATTGGTTTAGTAATAAAATATATTGCATATTCATTGGTTCCATTTGCAGGGCTGTTTGAGCGTATTCCTGTGCGCGAATATTATTTCCTAAACCATTTTCTGCAATGGCAGCTAAATAAAACCACATACTTGTTTTATTTTGAATTTGATTTAAAACATTCAAAGCTTCTTGATAACGTCTACCTTGAATAAAACCGTTAGCTTCTTGGTAAGCTTCCTGATCATTTCCTTGATATTGATAACCACCCGTTCCCGTTGTTTGACTACCATAGCTTTGTTGTTTAAAACCTCTTTTTCTTTCATCCATAATGGTTTTATACGCATTTTGGACTTCTTTAAATTTTTCTGTATATTCTGCTTGATGAGGATTTCCAATATTAGCGTCTGGATGATATTTTTTAGAAAGGGTACGATAAGCCTTTTTGACTTCATCATCACTGGCACTAGGGGATATTCCTAATATTTGATAAGGATTCATGATTTTTCCTCCATTCGTTTCTTTTTAATCAGTTCAAATTTTGTCCAAATACCACTATAGATAATATTTCGTAAAAGTTCAACATTTTCAATTAAAGGAAGCTTTTCAAAATAAAAACTACTATTTGAAATCATCATTTCTAAAAGATGAAAACAATCTTCTTGAAAATGTTCATCTTTGAATTTTTCTTTAAATGGATTATAGGTTTGTTTTTTGATATCTTCTTCAACATCTTCAAAAGCATCAATCAAATAAATAAATTTACCTAAATAAAAACCCATTTGATAAAGATCTTCCTTAAAAATATCATCTTGATAAACACAAATACTTGCCATGATATGACCAAAATGTCCAGAGACTTCATCGAGATCCAAACAATGCTTTTGTTCCAATACATGGATTTGATCTAAATGATATTTAATTGTATCTACTTTTTTAGGATATTTTTCTTTTACTTTTTGAAAATCTTTTTTTAAAAGCTGTTTAAATGATTTACTTTTTAAAGAGTTTTCATCTAAAACATCATCTTCTAATTTAAAATAAGTTAAGATGATATTCATATCACTGACATAATCCATGTATTGATTTGTACGTACACGCTTTTTATGAAAAGGATGCATTGGACAACGAATCCAATACTGCTTTTCTTCAGGTTCATACAAACTTGAAAGTAAGATTCCTACAAAGTTTAAATCATAATTTAAAGTCAATTGACCACGTCGACCATGATTTTGTTTTAAAGATTGACATAAGCCACAATAATATTCTTGATATTTATCAAAGTCTTTGATCTTTAATTCAGGTTTGTTAATAACGACATAACCAAACATAATTATGTTCTCTTTTCAAATTTATGATGACAGCTAGGGCATGTCACAATAATTTTTCCTTTTCCTTTAGGAAGTCTTACCATTTGTTTACAAGATGGACAACGATAATATTTATGACTACGGTCAGACATTCTTTTCTTTTGAAGATTGAAGAATTGTTGAACAGGTTTGATTGCTGTTAAATATTTTTCATTTTCTTGATAACGTTTATACGTTTGTCTTGAAAACATACGATAGATGACAATAAACCAAATAAGATAGCCAAATAACATCACGATTCTATTGTTAAAAAATATATTAATGACAAAAAGGGCAATGACTAAAAACAAAGCATGATTGTTTAAAGTATCAACACCATATCTTCCTTGCATAAATTGTATAAATTTTTCTTTCATTTATATCTCTCCTTACTTTGATGAAGTGATTATAGGCTTTAATTATGTATTTTACATGAACTCTAAAATATTTTAAAAAGAGTGTTTTTATGAGCTTGTTGAACAAATATCTATTTTATTTTTAAAAATAAAAATAGATAAATATACATGATTCATTTAATCGACATTTTTTCCTTGCTGTTTTTTTTAGGATAAAAACGAAAGGAGGAAAAAATGAAGAAATTATTATGCTTTTTAACCGCAATATTAAGTATTTTTTTAATGAGTGTTCCCATTGAAGCTAAAGAAAATCAATGGGATATTTCAAAATCTAAAACAGCAACACAACTTGATGAAAAATATCAAACAAAAGTAACACTTTCCCTTCCCTCTAAAAGTGAAAAGCTTGAAAGCGATGTTGTCTTTGTTTTAGATAAATCTACAAGTGCACAAATTGAAAATCAAGCATTAGAAATGTTGAAAAAACTAAGAATGCAAATTGATAAAACAGATGCTAAAGTGAAAGTGGGAATTGTGATTTTTAATAAAATTGCTAATGTATCATCATGGTTTGATCTTTCAAGTCAATTTGATCAAATTGAAGTAGCTATTCGAAAAAATATTACTTCTGGAACAAATTGCCATGCGGGGTTACTTGCCGGAAAAGAAATGTTGGATCAAGATCAAGAGGTGGAAGCTAAACGCAAATATATGATCTTTGTCAGTGATGGCATTACTTATATGTACAATCAAGAGCCAACAGTAACGGCTTGGTCTTTTGAAAATGATGGAAGTATTCTTTCTTGGGCTGGACCAGATAACTTTAGCTCTAAATATGGACAAACTCTTCCTGATTGGAATACGTATTTGAATGATGTAAAAATAAAGTTGGAAAGTCAAGGAAATACGTATGATTATCCTTATGGAACAACACCGACAAAGACAACTCCTGTCGATCAATCTAAAGAGTATTTAAATTCTGTTGATAAAGCACTTTATTATACGTATAGCACATATGAAAGTATGAAAGATGAGGGATATCATTGTTATGCCTTAAAAGGAAATAGTGAAGGTAATTATCCATGGGCTTTTTCTTTTATGGACTATTTAGAAAATCAAAAAGAAGTCTCTTTTGAAAGTATTCAAAATGATATTTATTATTTATTAGATCAAGGTTCTTACGTTGAAGATTATATGGGATCAGGTAAAGATAATTATGGAAATGAATATGAGTTTGATTTTATAAATGACATCAATTCATTTTACATGATGGTTGGAAACAAGAAATATTTACCAGAAGTTATTAATGATCAAAGTTATCATTATGGTTTTGATAAACAAGAAAAAGGCTATGCTTATGAACTTTATTATTACCCTGGAAAGCAAGAATATTTTATTTGGAAAATGAACGTACCAGTGACACAGTTTGATCTTGTACAACTTATATATACTTTACAACTTGCAAATCCACAAAAAGAGGCAGGAAACTATGGATTTTATGATGAAGATGGGCATTTAAATAAAGATAACTTAAAAACCAATAATCAAGCAACGCTTCATCCAATTGATAGTCAAGGAAAAGAACAAGGGGTTGAAGATTTTCTAAATCCAACAGTAAGTTCTACTGTTTATAAAACAGTAGAACCTGAAAAGACACAAGAAACACCAAAGGTACAAGAAAATACCATAAAAACAAAACAAACAACGAAAAAAGCGGTTAAAACAGGTGATGAACAAGTGATTTATCCTTATTTCGTGATTGCTTTAATGTCACTTTCAATAATGTATTTGATGAAAAGAAGATTACATGTTTAATCTTCTTTTTTCTTTTGTTTTTTTCAAAGAAAAGCAGGATTTTTTTTATTACAACAATTTTTTTAAATAGTCTAAATCACTCTTTTAATTAAAGGAAAAAAACTGACAAATTTTATTTTTAGGACTTTCTATGATGAAAAAGCAAAAGGAGGAATACTCATGAAAAAATGGATAAAAATGAGTTTATGTATGATGATTGGTTTCTTTTGTTTCTCTTTTCAAGTAAAAGCAATGAATGTAGAAGCAAGAATTCAAGACCAAAACTATGAAACATTTCAGGAAGCTCTAGAAGATGTTTTAACAGGGGATCAAAAAGGTCCTATATATTTAATGGAGGATGTTATTTTAGATGTAGGAACGATTAATAAAGATGTTGAGATTATTGGAAATCATCATCAAATTACAGTGCCTTTACAAAGCCAAACAGATGATAGTGAAAGTCAGGGACGTTTAAATGTGCAAGCAACACTAACATTTAATCAATGTCGTGTTCATTTTGATAATACGTATCAAAATGGAAATAATATCTGGTCTGTTGTTTTAAGTAGTCAAGGTGTTTTAGAGTTTATCAATGATTCCAATGTCACTTTTGTTGGTCATGGAATTTATGCAAGTAATGGTTCCACAATTAATGTTGATCATTCAAAAGTTTCTTTAAGTCAGATGGAATATACATCAATGATGGCAGAATCTTATGGAAACTTAAATATAAAAAATGATTCAAATTATACAATTGACCATGCCGTTGAACCAAATGGGATAACTGGTTTCCATGTTTTTGTTGATCATTCATCACTTAGTGTTGAAAATTGTTTAAATCAAGCGATGGTCAAAGGAAACCTTACAATTACAAATCAAGGAAATGTATCATTTTCAAAAAATGATGTCGGTTACAACATGTATAGTGAAAATAACCTTTATGTAGATGAAACATCAGCTTTAAAAATGAATGAAAATAAAAACTGTGCCCTTTTAAGCCAAGGCAGAAAAAAACGTACGATAACCATTAAAAACGGAGGAAGTCTTGAAGCTAAATATAATGGGATAAATTATCAAGCAAGTGATGATGAAGACAAATATTATGCACAAACTTCTGCTTTGAATTTTGGGGTTTATGGATGGTACGAAAATGCTCAAAAAATTCTTCTCTATCCAAATTTAGATGATGTTGTTTTTGAAAATGGAGCCAAAGTAACTATTTCCAATAACTATACACGAGGTATTTCAAATTATGGAAATTTATATTTAGGAAATCAAACAGTTATTACTCATAATGGAGGTTATCAACAAGGCGAAAGCTTACAAACATGCTGTATTGGAAAAGGAGGAGGTATTTATAACGCTGGAACAGTTACACTCTTCCATACGACTCTTTATAACAATCATGCCCGTTTAAGTGGTGATGATTTTTATAGTGAGGAAGGTGGAACGGTTCATTTATCATTTGTTTCTAATGATTGGATTTTAGATGATTGTCAACATTCTATAGATGGTTGGTATGATGATGGTCTTCAACAAAGATGGAATGGTGATGACAAAGAACATCCTTATTTATCTTTAATAGAAGGACAAAAAGATTATCATTTCTTAGAAGTGAAGGCAGCTCACGGTGTTATTCAAGAAGAAATAAAAGAAGATGATTCTAAAGATGACTCTAAAGAAGAACCTAAACAAGATGAAAAAGAATCTGAAATCAAGCAAACAAACGAAAAAATAACACCAGTCAAAACAGTTCAAAAACAAAATGTTCAAACAGGTGATGAATCCAATGGAGCTTTATGGCTCACTTTTATGGGACTTTCTTTATTATTGATTTTTTTACTGGTGATAAAGTATATTAAGGGAAAGCGCGATTAGTCGCGTTTTCTTCATTTATGTGGTATGATGTCGTGGGTGATAAAAAAATGTTAGTGTCAATGACAGATTTAACAAAATATAATGGAGAAAAATGTATTCTTGAGCATGTCGAGTTACATATAGAAAATAAAGATAAAATTGGAATTTTAGGTGTTAATGGAACAGGAAAATCAACACTTTTAAAGATGATTGCGGGTGTTGAAAATTATCAAGGTAAAATCAGTTATCAAAAAGATATCCATATCAATTATTTACCACAAACACCACACTATGACGAAAATGATAGTGTTATGGAAACAGTCTATAAACAAATTGATACCAAAGATGTTCATGATTTTGAAATTAAAGCACAATTAGGTAAGTTTGGTATTTTAGATGAAAAACAAAAAATTAAGGAATTATCAGGAGGACAACTTAAAAGAGTTGCTTTAGCGATTGCGTTAATAAAACCATGTGATCTCCTTATTTTAGATGAACCGACAAACCATTTAGATAATGGCATGATTGAATATTTAGAAAAGTTTTTAATCAAATGGTCTAAAGGTTTATTAATGGTTACCCATGATCGTTATTTCTTAGAAAGAGTGGTTAATCGTATTATTGAAATAGATCATGGACAAATCTATAAATATGAAGCCAATTATTCAAAATACTTAGAACTTAAACAAGTACGTTTAGAAACACAACTTTCCTCGCAAAGAAAAAGAAAACTCTTTTTAAAGAAAGAATTAGAATGGGTACGTGCAGGAGTACAGGCACGTACAACAAAAAGTAAAGATCGTCTACAAAGATTTGAAGAGTTATCAAAAGTAAAAGATGTTGAAGTTAATGGAAAAGTAGAAATGATTCATACTTTCTCTAGACTTGGGAAAAAGACAATAGAACTTCATGAAATTTCTAAAAGTTTTGGACAAAAGAAACTCTTTGATGAGTTTTCTTACATGTTTAAACAACATGATCGTATAGGAATCTTAGGTGATAATGGAACAGGAAAATCAACTTTACTTAATATCCTTACAGGAAATTTAAAAAGTGATACGGGATATGTTGAAATAGGAGAAACGGTACGTTTTGGTTGTTTTAAACAAGGTTATGATGATCTACCAATGAATAAAAGAGTAATTGATTTTATTCAAGAAATTTCGAATGATTTTAAAGTAGATGGACAGGGACTTTCAGCAAAAGATATGTTAGAAAGATTTTTGTTTGATGCTCGGTTACAACATACGCCTATTTCTCGTCTTTCGGGTGGGGAAAGAAGAAGGCTTTATTTATTACGTGTTTTAATGATGATGCCAAATATTTTGGTTTTAGACGAACCAACGAATGATTTAGATATTGATACATTAAACATTTTAGAAGATTATTTAGATAATTTTGAAGGAATCGTTATTACAGTGAGTCATGATCGTTATTTCTTGGATCGTATTTGTGATGGATTGTTTATCTTACAAAATCAACATTTAAGATATGTTAATGGGGGCTATAGTCAAAATCTTGATACCTCAACTAAAGAAGAAAAAGAAAAAAGTCAAGGAGCTTTAGCTTATAAACAAAGTAAACAAAAGAAAATCAAAATGACTTATATGGAAAAGAAAGAATTTGAAGAAATTGAAGATGTCATTATGAATTTAGAAACAAATTTAAATCAAATTGAAGAACAAATGAATGGTGTTACAGACTTTAAAGAAATCGACGAACTTTCTAGACAAAGAGATGACTTACAAAAACAAATCGATGAAAAAAATGAACGTTATATTTATTTATTAGAATTACAGGAACAAATTGACAATCAATAATTGACACTTGTATATACATATAGGATAATAGAATCATGAAAAGGAAGGTTTTAAGGAATGAAAAGATTATTAAGTTGTACAAGTAGTGAAATGTTGAAAATGGATGGACAAGAATTAAAACAAGCCATTCTTGCCAGTGAAGGAAGAACAGTGATGACAGAAACAGTTGTTGCGATTGAACCATTATTAGGAGATCTTACCAATGCAGAACTTGCAGTTTCATTTGGGAGTGATATGGTTTTATTAAACTGTTTTGATTGTAATAACCCAGTAATCAAAGGGTTACCAGAATGTGATAATCCAGTAGAAAAATTAAAAGAAATCGTAGGTCGCCCAATTGGATGTAATCTTGAACCAGTAGATTTAGATGCTGAATTAATGGAAGAAAGACGTGTGATTTCTACAGGTAGACAAGCAAGAAAGGAAACTTATATTAAAGCACAAGAATTAGGATTTAACTTTATTTGTTTAACTGGAAATCCAGGTGTTGGAGTTTCAAATCATTCAATTTGTGAAGCAATTAAAGAAGCTAAAAAATATTTTAAAGGATTAATTATTGCTGGGAAAATGCATGCAGCAGGAATTGATGAGCCAATCGTCGATATGAATAGTATCAAAGATTTTATTGAAGCGGGGGCAGATGTTATTTTAATGCCAGCTGTAAATACGGTTCCAGGTTTATCTGAACAAGAAGTGACAGAAGCATGTCGCTATATTAAAGCTCATGGGGCTTTATCATTAAGTGCTATTGGAACAAGCCAAGAAGGTGCTGATGAAGGAACAATTCGTGAAATTGCTTTATTAAATAAAAGATGTGGTATTGATATCCAACACATTGGGGATGCAGGATTCTGTGGTATTGCTTTACCTGAAAATATTATGGCTTTATCAATTGCGATTCGTGGTAAAAGACATACTTATCATAAAATCGCTTCATCAATTAATAGATAGAATGTCATTTATGGTTGAAAGATGTTATTTAAGTTGTAAATAATGAAAGAACGGTTGATTTATGATAAATTAATCATAGGTCAATCGTTTTTTTATGGAGGTTATTATGAAAAAAGGAATTATTATTGCTATTATCTTATGTTTATTTGGAATGATTTTTTTATCAGGAAGCATCGGCGTTTTTTATGAACCGGTAGAAGTTTTTAATAAAGCTATTGTTGTAGCTATTTTAATTATTGCTTTTATTATTTATTGTCTTTATAGAAAGAATAAGAAAAGAAGATAAGATGGAGAGTGTTAATTGCACTCTCTTTTATGTTATAATAGATAAGGTGATGAACATGAAACATATCTTTATATTAAAACCGAATACCTCAAAAGAATTGATTAGTTGTATTGTTTCTTCAATGCAAGGAAAACGCTATGAATTACGCTATACCAAAGATTTAGATGATGCCAGGGAAATTGCTTTGTCTTATCAAGAAGAAAAAGAAATTTGTCGTTTGTATGCTATCGGTGGTGATGGCTTTGTTCATAAAGTAGTTAATGGCATGGTTAAGAGTCATCATGAACTAGTCGTAATTCCTCAAGGAACAGGCAATGACTTTGCGCGGAGTATTTATAAGGATTTAGATGCTATCAAAGTTTTTAAAGATTCTCTTAAAAAAGAAGCAAAACCCATTGATGTGATTCAATGTCGTGATGATCTTTATTGCGTGAATGTACTTTGTTGTGGCTTGGATGCAGATGTTGGCAATATCGTTAATACCAATCGAAAGACAACCATTGCGCCACGCATCTTACAATATAGTTTTACGATTTTAGATAAGATCTTTCATTTAAAATTTTATCCAACAGAGATTTATACTTATAATAAAGATATTTATCAAGGAAACGTTCTTATATGTACATTCTGTAACGGACATTATTTTGGTGGAGGATATCAGGCAGGGTATTATTCATCTTTGGATGATGGGATGATTGATATGTCTGTAGTAGGAGAGATTTCTAAAAAAGAATTACCATATTATTTAAAAGGTCTCATTACCAATACGTTACATAAAACAAAGAAATTTCATCATTTTAAAGAAGAAGATGTTTGGGTCAAAACAAGTCAGTATGTCAATATTGATGGAGAAAAATATGATCCAGGAACCTATCATTTAAAATGTATACATAATGCAATTCAATTAGTTTATTAAGGAGATTATTATGGAAATAGATTTAAAAACAGATTCACGAAAAGTAAAACCAGGAGATACTTTTATTGCGATTAGAAATGTTAATCGTGATGGTCATGATTACATTCCTCAAGCAATCAAAAATGGGGCAACAAAAGTCATTGTAGAAGAAGGAAATTATGATGTTGAAACCATTGTTGTTGAAGATACAAGAGCGTATTTAAAGGATTATTTGTACAAACATTATTATCCTTATTTTAAAGATATGAAATTAATAGGAGTTACGGGTACAAATGGAAAAACAACGATTGGGTATATGATGTATCAAATGATGACGATGCTTGATATTCCTTGTGCTTATATGGGAACCATTGGTTTTTACTATTGTGGCAATTTTATCAAGATGGTAAATACAACACCTGATGTAGATGTTCTTTATGAGTATTTTATTAAAGCTAAAGATGCTGGGTGTAAAGTGCTTGTGATGGAAGTTTCTTCCCATGCCCTTGCAAAAGATCGTATTTATGGATTAGAGTTTGATGAAGTCGCTTTTACTAATTTGACACAAGATCATTTGGATTTTCATAAAACATTAGAAAACTATGCCAATGCAAAACAACTTTTATTTAAAAAGACCAGAGGAAAGAAAATTGCGGTTATTAATGGTGATGATCCACATGCCTTACATTTTGAATTAGAGGGTAATCAAAATCTTTTGATTTCTGATCAAAAAGGGGATGTTCTTATTCAAAATATTGAATTTTCACATTTAGGAACCACTTTTACTTTTAAATATCAAGAAAAAGAATATCAAACACATATTCAAATGGTAGGAAGATATAATGTTTATAATTATCTTACCGCAATGCTTTTAATTCATGAATTAGGTTATGAAATCAATACTATTTTAGCTTTAAATACAAAACTCAAAGCGCCTAAAGGTAGAATGGAGTTAATCGTTTGTGGCACAAATGGTATCTTTGTAGATTATGCTCATACCCCTGATGCCACTTTGAATGTTTTAGAAAGTGCACAAGAATTTAAAAAAGGAAAAATTATTACGATTATTGGTTGTGGGGGAGATCGTGATACGACAAAACGACCAATTATGGGTGAAATTGCCTGCAAACACAGTGATCATGTCATTATTACAGACGATAATCCACGAACAGAAGATCCTCAAAAAATTATTAATGATATTTTAAAGGGGGTTAGTGGTGATTATGAAGTCATCAATGATCGTCATCTCGCCATTGCTAAAGGAATGAGTTTATTAAAAGAAAATGATATCTTAATGATTTTAGGAAAAGGTCATGAAGATTATCAAATTATTGGAACAGAAAAGATTCATTTTTCTGATCAAGAAGAAGTAGAAAAATATATAAGGGAGCATACACATGACTAAAATTGCATTTTTTGATGTAGATGGAACCATGATTAATGTGCCTCATCAATTATTAAAACCGACAGATAAGACGATACATGCTTTAAAAGAATTTCAAAAACAAGGAAACTATATTGTTGTAGCAAGTGCTCGTGGCGTTAAACCAGAATGTTTAGATGAAATTCCTTTTGATGGCTTTATTGGATGTGATGGAGGCTATATTGAATTTCATCAAGAAATTTTATTAAATAACGTTTTTACGGTTAAAGATTTAAACTTACAAAATAGTATTTATGAAGCGACCAATGGTCAATATATTATCAATGAAAGAGCAACAAGCTATTTCAGTGATATAGATGGAGAGCTCATCAAAAAACATTTAAAACTTTATAATGGAACAGATAAACTACCTGATGATTATGATGATCATTGGCGTTTTCAAAATATTAAAGCCAATACAGTAACTGCTCTTTTCTATAATGCAAAAGACTTACATGAAGCTTTAGATATGTTACCACAAGAATGGTCTATCAATGCTTATGATACAGGACATATTCGTATGGATGTCCATCCTCAAGGTTACACAAAGGGGACAGCGTGTGAATATTTATATCAAAAATTAAATATTCCTAAAGAAAATACGTATGCTTTTGGTGATGGAGAAAATGATATTGAAATGTTCCATCTTGTAGGAACTTCTATTGCGATGGGTAATGCGGATGTTGAAGTTAAAAAACATGCATCTACTGTGACTTTAACAGTAGATGAAGATGGTATTGCTGATTTTTTTGAAAAGGAATTTAAAATCAAATGAGAATTAGAAAAATAAATTTTCAAGAAATAAATTTTGAATATCGTTCTTATCCTCAATCAATGTATGATTCTGTAAGAAGAATAGGACTTTCTTTTCCTGTTAAAGTTGATATTATTGATGGTAAATATTATTGTAAAGATGGACATAAACGTCTTTCTATTATTCAAGATTTATTAAAAAATGAAGAAGGTTATGAAAAAAGAAGGGATGTTCCCTATATTATTTATAATGATGGAAGTTCTAGATCTAATGATTGTTGGCGTGATCGCAACATGCATTAGATCTTTTTCATTTTTTGAAAGCATAAAACGAGAATAAATAAGAGGTATATAATAGATGCGAGGAAGTGATTGATTTGTTATTTAGTAATAGAGATTTAAAAAAACTGATAATACCTTTAATTATTGAACAGGTATTAGCACTGACAATTGGGATTTTTGATACAATGATGGTTTCCCAATGTGGGCAAAGTGCGGTTTCAGGAGTGAGTATTGTTGATGGGTTAAATGTGTTGATTATCAATATCTTTTCGGCACTAGCTACAGGAGGAGCTGTTGTTTGTTCGCAATATATTGGTAAAAAAGATGAAAAGATGGCTTGCCATAGTGCCAAACAGTTATTATTTACCATCTTAGGTTTATCGCTTGTTATTATGGTTTTATGCATGATTTTCAATGGGAATTTATTGAATTTGATTTTTGGACATATTGAAAGTGATGTGATGGCTTATGCAAGAACCTATTTTTTCTTTTCAGCCTTGTCTTATCCTTTTATTGGTTTATTTAATGGTGGGGCTGCTTTATTTAGATCAATGGGAAATAGTAAAGTGGCTATGACAAATTCATTTTATATGAATATTGGAAATATCGTTTTAAACTATCTTTTTATTTTTATTTTAAATATGTCAGTAAAAGGGGCAGCAATTGCTACTTTACTTTCAAGAATGTTCTGTTCATTTATTATTTTATATATGTTATTAAATAAAGAACATATTGTACATATTGATACGTATTTAAAATATAAGTTTGATTTTTCAACTGTCAAAAGAATCTTAAAAATTGGTATTCCAAATGGTTTAGAAAATGGAATGTTTCAAATGGGAAAAATCCTTGTGCAAAGACTTGTTTCAACTTTTGGAACAGCTGCAATTGCAGCACATGCTGTTGCCTTTAGTTTAACGTCTATTGCCGTTGTTCCAGGAATGGCTTTAGGACTTGCTATTTTAACGGTGGTTGGTCAATGTATAGGGGCTAATGATTATCAGCAAGCCAAATATTATACAAAGAAATTGATGATTATTGCTTATATATCAACGATTATTTCAGCAGGTATTTTACTTGTTGGAGTCAGATATATTTTAAGATTCTATGCTTTACCACAAGCAACGGCTAATTTAGCGGTTTCTATGGTTTCACTTCATTGTGTTTTTGATTTCTTTGTTTGGCCAATGGCATTTTCTTTCCCAAACGCTTTACGTGCAGCCAATGATGCAACTTTTACAATGATCGTTTCTACGTTTTCAATGTGGATTTTCCGTTTTGCTTTAAGCTATGTTTTTGCTTTGTATTTACACATGGGTGTCATTGGTGTTTGGTGGGCTATGATTGTTGACTGGATTTTTAGATCAATTTGTTTTATGATTAGATATAAATCCAATAAATGGATGAATAGAATATTAGTATAGGGGAATTGTATGGAAAAAGTAGAATATTATTTTAGAGAAATTTCAAGGATTCCAAGAGGATCCTACAATGAAAAAGCAATTTGTGATTATGTGGAAAACTTTGCAAAAGAAAGAAATATAAAATATGTAAGGGACAAAATGCATAATATCGTGCTTTTTAAAGAAGCAACGGAAGGTTATGAAGAGCATGAAACGGTCATGTTAGAAGGACATATGGATATGGTCTGTGAAAAGAACAATGATAGCGACCATGATTTTTCAAAAGATCCCATTGAACTTATTGAAGAAGATGGTTTTTTACATGCCAATAAAACAACATTAGGAGCGGATGATGGTGTTGGTGTTTGTTATATGCTTGCTTTGCTAGATGATGAAAGCTTAAAACATCCAGCTTTAGAATGTGTTTTTACCGTTCAAGAAGAAGTAGGTCTTAATGGAGCGATGGGTCTTGATAAAAGTATTTTAAAAGCGAAAAAGATGATTGGACTTGATAGAGGAAAAGAAAAAATTATTACTGTAAGCTGTTCTGGAGGAAGAAGAGCTGTTGTTGAAAAAGAACTTTCTTATCTAAAAAATGAATCACCTTGTTATCAACTTTATGTGGGTGGCTTACAAGGAGGACATTCAGGAGGCGTTATTCATTTAGAAAGAGGGAACGCTAATATGATTATGACACGTGTCTATTATCATCTTTCTTTAAATAACATTGAATTTTTATTAGGAAGTTTTAAAGGTGGCTTAAAAGATAATGCGATTCCTAGAGAATGTGTCAGTGTCTTTGCTTCAAATGATGATTTTAAAAAAATAAAAGAAATTGTTTTAAAAGTAGAAAATGATTTAAAAGAAGAATTAAAAGAAAGTGATAAACATATATTTGTTCATTTAGAAAAAGTAGATTCTTTAAATAAAGTGATTTCAGTTAAAGAAAGCCAAAATCTTATTTCGATGATGTATTTAATGCCTAATGGTTTTATGCATAAATCTTTTAAAATGGATCTTACCAATGTTTCTTTAAATATGGGTGTGGTGGAAATGAATGAAAAATTCAATATTTATTTTTCAATTCGTTCTCCAATAGAATCGGCCAAAGATGAATTATCAAATAAATTGAGTTTAATTGCATCAATGTTTAAGGCAAAATATGTTTTAGATAATAACTATCCAGGATGGAATTATGATGAAAGTTCAAAACTTAGAAAACAATATGTTGATTTTGTTAAAGAAACAGAAGGAATCACTTTAAAAGAAGAAGGGACACATAGTGGTCTTGAAACAGGTATTTTCAAAGGGGCACTTCAAGATTTAGATATTATTACTTTAGGTCCAGATATGTTTGATATTCATACACCTGATGAAAGATTAAATATGAATTCATTTTATAAATGTTATCAAAGATTAATTCATTTTTTAGAGAGATTATAAAATGTTAGAACTTATTAAAGTAAAATATGATCAAGATATCAAAAATCAATTAGAAAAAAGATTTATTGCTTTTGACGTAGAAACAACAGGTTTGAATCCAAAAGAGGAAAGAATTATTGAATTAGGAGCTGTTCTTTTTGAAAATGGACAAGCTGTTCAAAAATTTAATACACTTGTTAATGCAGAAGTAGAAGTTTCTAAGTTTATTTCTAATTTAACACATATTACTAATGAAATGTTAGAAAACCAACCAAGAGAAGAAAAAGCGTATAAAATGTTTCAAGAGTTTATGAAAGAAGCACTTCAAGGAGAAGTTCTTGTTTGTGCGCATAATGCTCAATTTGATATGTCTTTTTTAAAAGAAACCTTTGATCGACTTCAATTAACAGGAAAAATCTGTTATGTAGATACCTTGCAATTGTCAAGAAAGTATATTCATGGACCTTATAATTATAAACAAGGAACGATTGCTCATTATTTACATATCAAGAATGAAAATGCGCATCGTGCTTATGATGATGCTTATGTTTGTGGACAAATATTAAATCATATAGTAAAAGGAAGTTTTTAATAAACTTCCTTTTAATGTACAATTTCATTAAGTAAATTAACGGCAGCCATGGCATCTTTTGTATAGTAATCGGCATGAATATCTTGAGCGATATCTTCTGTTAATACAGCACCGCCAACAAAGATTGGACACATATTTTCTTCTTGTTTTAATAAAGTAATTGTTTCTTCCATTGAAACAACTGTTGTTGTCATTAAAGCTGAAAGACCAATAGCTTTAGGATGATGCTTATGATAGGCTTCTAAAACGACCTTTGCAGGCACATCTTTTCCTAAATCAATGACTTGATAACCGTAACTTTCTAAAACAACTTTTACAATATTTTTCCCAATATCATGGATATCACCATGGACAGTCGCAATTAAAACAGGACCTTTAGAAGATTTCGTTGTTTTAAATGTTTGTTTGATCACATCAAATGCAATTTTGCTTGCTTCTGCTGATTGGATCAATTGAGGTAAAAAGATTTTACCAGTTTCATAATCCTTCCCAATTTGATCAAGAGCAGGAATTAAAATTTCATTAACAATGGCTAGACCATCTTGACTTTTTAAAGCTGTTTCTGTTGCTTTTTTTACTTCATCTTTTAAACCGTGTAAGACAACATCGTTTAAAGAAAAGGATGTTGTTTGTTTTGGTAAAACAACTTGACTTTGTGCTTGCTTTTGAATGTAGTTTGTAGCGTCTCGGTCATAATTGTAAAGTACATTAAAGGCATCAATTGTGTTCATCAGTTCTTGATCTAATGGATTGATAATTGGTAAATCAAGTCCTGCCGACATGGCCATTGCTAAGAATGTTTTATTAAGTAAAGGACGATTTGGTAAACCAAAAGAAACGTTACTTACTCCTAAAACAGTATGAACACCCAATGTTTTAACCATAGAAACAGCTTTGACTGTTTCCATAACTTCTTTTTGTTGGGCAGAAGCGGTTAAAACAAGACAGTCAATAATAATGTCTTTTTTATCAATGCCATATTCTTTTGCTTTATTAATGATTTTTTTAGCGATTTCAAATCTTTGCTCAGCCTTTGGAGGAATGCCATTTTCATCTAAGGCTAAACCAATGACAACACCACCATATTTTTTTACGACAGGGAAGACGGCTTCCATAGTTTCATCTTTACCATTGACAGAGTTAATAAGCGGTTTTCCATTATAATAACGACAAGCTTCTTCAATTGCGTGGAAATTAGAACTATCAATTTGTAAAGGAAGTTGAATAACTTCTTGTAATAATTTAATAACATGTTTCATTACTTTTGGTTCATCAATACCAGGTAAACCGACATTGACATCTAAAACATGAGCTCCTGCTTGTTCTTGCTTAATAGCTTCTACAACAAGTTCATCATAACGTTCTTCTTTTAAAGCCACTTTTAATTTCTTCTTTCCTGTTGGATTTAAACGTTCTCCACAAACAACAACATGTTTTCCAAATTCAACAGTTGTTGTTCCTGAAGAGACTCGTGTCAATAAAGAAACTTCTCTTTGGGTTACTGTTGCTGGACAGTTTTCTTTTAATTTTTGAATGAATTCAGGTGTTGTTCCACAACATCCACCAACGATGGCGATTCCTTTTTTAACAAGGGGAACAATCGCATCAATAAATTCATCTGCTTTCATTGGATAAACGGTTTGTCCATCTTCTAAAAGAGGAAGACCTGCATTTGGTTGAATCATAACAGGAAAAGAGGTACTTTCTAAAATGCTTTCAATAATTGGAGCCATTTCATTTGGTCCTAAAGAACAGTTGATCCCTAAAGCATCCACTTTTAATCCTTCTAAGACATTGACCATTGTAAGAGGATCACATCCTGATAAACTACGACCATTTGTTTCAAAGGTCATCGTCGCAAAAATAGGAAGATCACTACATTCTTTAACGGCTAAAATACTTGCTTTTAATTCATAAATATCTGTCATTGTTTCAAATAAAACAACATCAATATCCTCTTTTACAAGTTCTACCATTTGTTTAACGCTTTGATAAACTTCATCAAAAGTCAAAGTTCCCATAGGTTCCATAAGTTTACCAATAGGTCCAATATCTAAAGCAATATAAGCATCAGGTTTGATTTTTTTAGCTTCTTTTGCATTTTGAATAGCCGCTAAAATCACTTCTTGATAACTATATTTATGTTGCTCTAATTTAAGAGGATTTGCGCCAAATGTATTTGTGGTAATAAAATCAGCTCCCGCTTTTAAATAACGATGATGAATATCAATAATCGTTTCAGGATGTTCAATATTATAATATTCTGGGATTTCGCCAGCTTTCATTCCCAGTTCTTGAAGTTGGGAACCAAAACCACCATCAAAAATAAGAAGATCTTTATTTAATCTTTTGCGTAACATGTTTGACCTCTCTTTCTAAAATTACAATCTTTTATATGTAAACAATTCTGACATGTTTTTTCTTTTCTGTTATCACCTAAACCAATCAAACCAATCATTGATTTTTGTGGTAATAAAATATTACTTTCTTGGACAGTCAAACCAATTTTTTTAGAACTTTCGATAATGAATGCAAGCTCTTTATTGAGTTCAATAGGGACACGACCATAACCTGGACAAAAACGAAACGTTCTTTTACCAATCAGTTGTTCATCTTCATATTCATTACATTTCACTTCTAAAAAACTACTTGCGACAGCATCAAAAATCGTCGCTTTGGTCATGTCAATATGACTATAATAATGAGATCTTTTTTCTACCTGTAACCCTAAAGTACAGCCAATAATAATAAGTTCATGACAATTTTGAAATAAATCATTCAGCTCTGGATAATTGAGATTTAAAGAAATTTCATCTATTCTTAAAGGATGAAAAGAAAGAGGAAATTTACGATAAGTTGCTCTAAAAGAACTCATTTTTTCAATTTCCTCTATACATTCATCAATCAAATTGTTTAATTTTTCATCAAGTGTTTGATGATGATATCCTAAATACTTTAAAGCATTTTCTTTAATCTTTGAAAAATTCATCACGAATATATTCCGTTCTCTTTAAAATTTCTTTCGCAATCTCTGGTTTATTCATTGTATAAATATGAATTCCATCTACACCATGAGTCATTAAATCAATAATTTGATACGTTGCATAATGAAGTCCAACTTCTTTTCCCGCTTTAGGATTTCCAGCAAAACGATCAATCATGGCTGCTAGATCAAATGGAACAGAACAGTTTGACATTTTTGCAATATTTCTTAATTGTTTGGGATTATGAGCTGGCATAATCCCTGCAAGAATAGGAACATTAATTCCAATTTTTCTTGCTTCTCTTACAAGACGATAATAATATTGATTGTCATAAAAAATTTGTGTGACAAGATATTTTGCGCCAGCATCTACTTTTTTCTTTAGATTTAAAAGATCTTCATCAAAGTTTCGTGCTTCGTAATGTGTTTCTGGATAACATCCGCCAGATAAACAAAAATCATTTGGAAAGTTTTCTTCAATATAGCTATTTAATTCACTGGCATACTTAAAATCTCCATGATTAATGCCATCACCATCTTTAGGATAATCCCCTCGTAAAGAAAGGACATTTTCGATGCTATTTTCTTTAAGTTCAGTTAAAATATCTTTAATTTCTTCTTTTGTATTATTCATACAAGTAAGATGTGCTACCGATTCAATCCCGTATTTGTTTTTAATAGTAGAAGCAATTTTACAGGTATTTTTAGAGGTAGAACCATTAGCTCCATAAGTGACAGATATAAAATCAGGATTCATTTTTGCTAGTTCATCAATGGTTGCATAAATAGATGTAATATCGTTTTCATTATTTTTTGGTGGAAAAATATCAAAAGATAATGTTGGTCTTTTCTTTAATAATTCATTAATTTTCATATATTTCCCTCACTTTGTTTACTATTATATAGAGAATAGAAGAGAGAGTAAATGAATAAATGAAAGAAGTTGGGTATAGTTTTAAACTATTATGACTTCTTTTCATTAATAAGTGCTTCGGCAATATTGGTAAGCGAATGGCTTAAAGAAGAAAGACTGGCAACAAGTAAAAAGAAATCTTCTTGATTTTCGATTTGTAAGTTAAAATCTTCAAGAATTTGTTGAATGAGTTTTTGAAGTTGGTGGTTCATTACTTGTTTGATATCTATGAAATGATCATAAAGTAAAGATAAATCTGTATCACTTTCATAAATAGGAGTAAGGAGTTCTTTGATTTCTTGAATCGAAAGATTGTTTTTAAGTTGATAAATAATCAACATTTGAATGATTTGTTCCTTTGTATATTTCTTTCCTTTAACAGGGGTAATGACTTTTGCCTTAGAATAGTTATTGATCATGGTTTTTGTAAGAAGCTTATCTTCTTCATTTTTTTTATTATTTGCTAGATGGGTTTCAAAAAGAGTCATAATTTGATCCATATAGAGATCTAAATCAGGAATATCTTTTGAAACAAGAGAACTTTTTTGACTTTCTTTTTCTATAATGTTTTCAAGTAATTCTTTATTCATGTTTTCACCTCTATGTTATTGTATAAGGAATACACTTTCTTTGCAATACAAACTATATAAAATGGTATTTAATACTATATATCTAGAAAAATCTTACTAGGATTTTAAAAAGCTTTATTGTATAATGTCTTTGGTGATTAGATGAAAAATGTAAGTAAGAAAAATTGGGTATTATATATTGTAACTTTTTTAGTGGTTGTTATTGGTGATCAACTTACCAAAATTTTTGTTTCTTCTTCGATGAAACTAGGACAATCACAAACAATTATTGATAATTTCTTTTATTATACTTATTCGCACAATCAAGGTGCTGCATGGGGGATTTTATCAGGACATATTAGTTTATTTGTAGTATTTTCTTTAGGAGCAGCGATATTTATGTTTTATTATTTTAATAAGACAACAAAGGCGCAAAGACTTACACGTTATGGGATTGTTTTAACGTTTGCAGGATTGGTTGGCAATTTAACGGATCGACTTTATTTAGGGTATGTAAGAGATTTTATTGATTTTATTATTTTTGGTTATGATTTTCCTATTTTCAATATTGCGGATATGGCCGTTGTAATTGGAGTAGGATTGATAATTTTAGAGATTGTATTTGAGGATTATATAGATGGAAAAAAGAAAATTAGAAATTAATGAAGAAAATGTACGTTTAGATAAATTTGTGATGCAAGAAATGCCCAATTTATCAAGAACCCTTATTCAAGAATATATTAAAGAAGGACATATTCTTGTAAATGGTAAAAATGAAAAAGCAAGTTATAAAATTAAAATGAATGATGATATCGAAGTAACCATTCCTGATAATAAGGATATGGATGTTTTGCCAGAAGATATTCCTTTAGATATTGTTTATGAAGATCAAGATGTGATTGTGATCAATAAACCTTCAGGGATGATTGTTCATCCAAGTGCTGGTATTTATAGTGGCACTTTAGTGAATGCGCTTCTTTATCACTGTAAAGATTTATCGGGTATTAATGGTGTCAATCGTCCTGGTATTGTTCATCGCATCGATAAAGAAACCAGTGGTTTATTGATGGTAGCTAAAAATGATAAAGCGCATCAATCATTAAGTGAACAATTAAAAGAACATAGTGTGACACGTCGTTATGTGGCGTTGGTTCATGGAGTGATTCCTCATACCCATGGAAAAGTCAATGCACCAATTGGCCGTGATGTTAATGATCGTCAAAAAATGTCGGTCACAAAAAACAATAGTAAAGAAGCGATTACGAATTTTACAGTTTTAGAAAGATATAAAGACATGTCTTTAATTGAATGTCGTTTAGAAACAGGAAGAACACATCAAATTAGGGTGCATATGTCTTATATTGGTTATCCAGTTTATGGAGATCCAAAATATGGTAAGAAAAAAGATGATCAAAGTCACGGACAATTCTTACATGCTAAAAAATTAGGTTTTATTCATCCAACAACAGGGGAATATTTAGAGTTTGAATGTCCATTACCTGATTATTTTCAAGCAAAACTTGATGAATTGAAAGGAGAATAAGATGTCTAAAAAAATTATTTCTTGGCAACAATATTTTATGGGAGTGGCAAAGCTTTCAGCCCATCGTTCTAAAGATCCCAATACACAAGTAGGTGCTTGTATTGTTTCTCCAGAAAATAAAATTGTGGGAGTTGGCTACAATGGATTACCATGGGGATGTGAGGATGATAAATTTCCTTGGCAAGCAAGAGAAGGGGATTTATATGATACAAAATATCCATATGTTGTTCATGCTGAATTGAACGCTATTTTAAATAGTATTGGTGATTTAAAAGGATGTACGATTTATGTTTCTTTATTTCCTTGTCATGAATGTGTCAAAGCCATCATTCAAAGTGGAATTAAAGAAATTATTTATGAAGATGAAAAATATAAAGGAACAGACAGTGATCGTGCTGCAAAACGTATGTTAGATGCGGCAGGGGTCAAATATACAAAAATTCCTGCTTTTGAATTGAATAGTTTGTAAAAGAAAAGACCTTCCTAGGAAGGTCTTAAATTACATCTTTAATACGTTTGTAATTTGTCATATTTGTTTTTGTTACTTTAAGTAACATTTTTTTACCATATTTTTGTGCAATTGTTATAGCAACATGATCTACGACAGAACTTGTATTACCTCTTGGTAATTTCATTTTTAAACTACGTGACATGTTATTAAAATATTGGTAAAAGGCGTATTTCGAAAGAATAGACGAACACATAATTGCAAGGTATTGTTCTTCTCCTTTTTGTTCAAATGATAAATCTTTTACAACGATTACTTCATTTTTTAAATAATTATAATACGTTTTAGGTGAAACAAATTGATTTACGACTTTTTTATCAATTTTCATTGCAACTTTTTGCATTACATTTGTAACGGCTTGATTATAAAGTTTTGCTTTGATGTTTGCAAGATTATGTCCTGCCGCGGCCATTTGATTATAGTGAGAATTATCAAGAATCAATAAACTATAAACAAGTCGATCTTTGATTTCTCTAGCAATATCAATAACTTCTTGTGGAGTCATGAGTTTAGGGTCGCGAATATTTAAACTCATCAACCAATCATAATCACGTTCATCGATATAACATGCAACAACACAAAGAGGTCCAAAAAAGTCACCAGAACCTGTTTCATCACAACCAATATGAGATAAAGGATAATAATTCTTTTCTCCAGTAGATGAACCAGCTTCAGTTACAGGGGCGTACTTTTCAACATGCATATCGATAATATTCATTAGTTTGTTATTATTTGCTACATTCATGTCATTTCTTTCCTCCTACCATATATACCAATTATAACATATTTTTCATTTTTTGACACTATATTTTTGTTTTGATACAATTATTGCGAGGTGATTTTGTGAATCCAATGACTTTGGATCTTGTTATTGTACTGTTCCTTATTATATATACAATTATGGGATATATAAGAGGATTTATAATAAGACTTTATGACTTTTTTACGTTATTTTTCTCACTTTTTTTGGCATTTAATTTCTCTATGCCACTTTCTAAGTTATGGACACTCTATTCTTTAGAAGGATTACTTGCTCCTCTTGGTGAGAAAATGAATCAAATACTTATTTTTGTGATTATTTTTTTTATTACAAAATTTTTATTTCAATTATTAGGAACGCTTTTAAAACCTTTTTTAAAGAAGATTGTTTCTTTATTAAAAATGACACGTTTTTTTGATGGATTACTAGGAAGTATTCTTTCAATTATTCAAGGGGTAATTCTTGTTTATCTGGCTTTATCAATGATTTTTATTCCTTTTATTAAAGATAGTAAGAAAACAATTCAAGAAAGTAGGGTTGCTTCTTTTATTATGGAAACCATGCCGGATTATTATTCATCGTTTATTGAATACGATCAACTTGACCAATTAACTTCTTTTGATTTATCATTACCAAATGAAAAACAAGCAGAAATTGTGACGGATTTTATCGAACAAGCAGATCAAAATCAATGGTTAGAAAAAGAAACGATTAAACAATTTATTCAAGATTATTATAGTGAATTAGCTAAAGATGATTTAAGTGAAGAAGATTATCAAAAATTACAAGATCTTTGTCAAAACTATCAAATAGATATTAAAAGTATATTAAAGGGGGAATAGCTTTGAAAAAATATTATGAAACATTAGAATTTTCCATGATACAAAAAGCAATCAAAAACTATTGTTTTAGTGAAATGGCTAAAAATCAAGTAGATGCTTTAAAACCTTATCATGATTTAGATGATTTAAAACTTTATCAAGATGATGTTTTCCATGCTATGACAATTATTTATGCTTATGGAAGAATTCCTCTTGCACCTTATGAAGATATTGAAGAAATCATTCAAAAGGCACAAAAGGGAGGCGTTTGTTATCCTCAAGATTTTTTAAAAATTATTCAAATATTAAAAAATGTTTTAGAAATACAAAATTATTTAGAAAATGATATTGAAAAAAGTCATTTAGTAGAAACAATGGAACTTTTCTATTTACCTAAGGATTTATATAATGAAATTCAAAAATGTATTGATCCTTCTGGAAATATCTATGATCATGCAAGTCCAGAACTTTATCGTTTAAGAAGACAAATCAATGCGATTGAAGTCAATATGCGAAAGAAAATAGAAGCATTGAAACTACAAAATAAAGATTATCTTTCGCATGACGTCATTTCAACTAGAAATGATCATTTTGTTTTACCAGTCAATGTTTCTTATAAAAATCAAGTTAAAGGAATTCAACATGGACATTCTTCTTCAGGAAGAACAACCTATGTTGAACCAGAAGCCATTGTGGCTTATAACAATCAATTAGCGCAAGTTAAACAAGATGAACAAATCGAAATTCATCGTATTTTATTAGAACTTACGAAGAAAGTAAAAAGCTATGATCGAGTTTTAAAAGAAAATTTAGAAATCATGATTGATGTCGATGTTATTTTTGCAATTGGTGAATATGGTAAGAAGTTAGACATGGTTTTACCAATTGTTGATGAAGATTTTCAAGGAATTGAAATGTTGAAAGCAAGACATCCTTTGATTGATCAAAATAAAATTATCGCTAATGATATTGTTTTAAAGAAACCACAGGACATTCTGCTTATTAGTGGAAGTAATACCGGTGGGAAAACAGTAGCGTTAAAAACGGCAGGATTACTTTCTTTAATGGCAATTTGTGGTTTACCTATTCCTGTTAAAGAAGCGAAAGTACCTTTATTTGATGAAATCTTTGTGGATGTTGGAGATGAACAATCTATTGAACAATCTCTTTCAACTTTTTCATCTCATATGAAACGTCTTGTCGCAATTACTCAAGAGGCATCTAAAAAAAATTTAGTCATTATTGATGAAATTTGTTCAGGAACAGATCCTCATGAAGGTGAAAGCCTTGCTCAAGCTATCTTAACATATTTACATGAAAAAGGAGCTTATGTATTAGCGTCAACACACTATAGTGCTTTAAAAGAATATGCGAAAGAATCGGATTATATTAAGATTGCATCGGTTGAATTTGACCAAGAAAAAATGAAACCAACCTATCGATTAATTGATGGAAGTGTTGGGAATTCTTATGCGATTGAAATCTCTAAACATCTAGGTTTGAATCAACAAATTATCGATCATGCAGCATTTTTAAAAAGTGAAAGCATGACAACATCACAAAAATTATTAGAAAAACTACAAACAGAAATGGAAACTCTTCGCCAACAAAAAGAAGAATTAGATAAGTTACAAATAGAAGTCCAAAATAAAGAAAAACATTATCAACAACTTTTAGATAATTATCAATCAAGAAAAGAAAGAATGATTGAAAAAGCACAGGATGAAGCAAATGATTTACTAAAACAAGCACAAGATAAAGCGGATGTTATTCTAAAAGAACTTCAGGGACAAATGAAACCCCATCAAGTCATTCAAGCTAAAAAACAATTAGATGATTTAAAATATCAAAAGAAAACACAAGAAAATCATGAAGATCATGATTATAAAATAGGTGATATTGTTAAAGTCTTAGCGGTCAATCGTCAAGGAGAAATTATTGATATTAATAAAAAAGGACTATTGACAATTTCTATGGGTGGCTTAAAATTAAACGCAAAAAAAACAGAAGTTCAATTTATGCATGAAAAAGTACCCGAAAAGAAAGAAACATCGAATATTCGATCTTTACGTAAAGCAACAAAGCAAAGTTTTGAACTTAATATTATAGGAATGCGTTATGAAGAAGCAATGATTGCTGTTGATAAATTTATTGATAATGCGCTTGTTTCTAATTATTCTATGGTGCGTATTATTCATGGTATGGGAACGGGTGTTTTAAGAAAAGGTGTACGTAAACTACTGGATAAAAATAAATATGTAAAATCTTATCAAGATGGAGGACCAAATGAAGGTGGTCTAGGGGCTACTTTGGTATATTTTGAATAATGGATGTTAAATATATAAAAGATAAATTATCGCTTTTACCTATGCAACCAGGTTGTTATTTAATGAAAGATAAAGAGGGTACGGTTATTTATGTAGGAAAAGCAAAAAAATTAAAGAATCGAGTTTCTTCTTATTTTGCGGGAAGTCATAATTACAAGACAACAAAACTTGTTCAAGAAATTGTTGATTTTGAATATATTGTCACAGATAGTGAAAAAGAAGCACTTTTATTAGAAATTAATCTGATTAAAGATTATGCACCTAAATACAATATTAGTTTTATGGATAATAAATATTATCCATATATCCAGCTCACAAAAGAAAGACATCCACGATTAAAAATAGTAAGAAACGCTAAAGAAAAAAAACATAAACACTTTGGACCTTTTCCAGATGGCACAGCTGCCAGAGAAACGTATAAACTTTTAAATCGATTATATCCTCTTAGAAAATGTAATCATATTCCTAAAAAAACATGTCTTTATTATCAATTGAATCAATGTTTAGGACCTTGTGTAAATGAAGTAAGCGAAGAAGAATATAAAAAAATCACCAAACAAATTACACAATTTATTCAAGGAGATACCAAAGAAATCATTGCTGATTTACAAGATAAAATGATGCAAGCTTCAGAAACATTAAACTTTGAATTAGCAAAAGAATATCGTGATTTAATTCATTATATTCAACATGTAACCAGTAAACAACATGTTCAATTTTCAGATCAAATCGATCGTGATATTTTTGGCTATTATCAAGATAAAGGCTATCTTTCTTTACAGCTTTTCTTTATGCGAAATGGAAAGTTATTAGCAAGAGACTTAAATCTTGTCCCTTTACAAGATGCAAATGAACAAATTACGCAATTTATTGTTGGTTTTTATCAAGAAAATACGTATCCTAAAGAAATTCTTTTACCGGAGGATTTAGATACAACGTTATTAGAAGAAATTTTAGAATGTAAGATTGTGAAACCACAAAAAGGACAAAAAGCTAAACTTATTGAAATGGCAACCAATAATGCAAAAGAAGCGCTTGAAAAGAAATTTTTATTGATTGAAAAAAATCAAAAGGCGACCATTGGTGCTATTCATCAACTAGGTGAAAAATTAAATATGGTGACACCACGAAGAATTGAACTTTTCGATAACTCTAACATTCAAGGAGCCTATGCTGTAGCGGGTATGGTGTGCTTTGTTGACGGAGTCCCTTCTAAAAAGGATTATCGTAAATTTAAAATAAAAACGGTGGAAGGTCCTGATGATTATAGCAGCATGAAAGAGGTTATTTATCGTCGATATTATCGCGTTTTGGTAGAAGGACTAAAGAAACCTGATTTGATTATTGTCGATGGTGGTAAGGGACAAATTAAAGTTGCTAAAGAAGTAATTGATAGCTTAAATATTGGTATTAAAGTTTGTGGTCTAGCTAAAGATGATCATCATTCTACCGCAGTTTTAATAGATAGTGATTTTAATGAAATTAATATTGATAAAAAAAGTGAACTCTTTTTCTTGCTTACACGAATGCAAGACGAAGTTCATCGCTATGCGATTTCTTTTCATAAAAATGTACGTTCAAAATCTTTATTCCAATCTATTTTAGATGATGTGGAAGGAATTGGACCAAAACGTAAAAAAGAACTTTTAAAACATTTTGGTTCGGTAAAAAAATTAAAAGAAGCTACAATTGAACAATTAGAAGAAGTGCTTCCTAAAGAAGTGGCAAAAAATTTATTTACAGTTTTACAAAACACCAAATAGAAGAGATTTCATATACTACTATTAAGGAAGTGGAATATGAATATTATTTTAACACCAAGAGAAAAAGAGATTTTTCATTTATTAGTTCAAAATTATTCAACAAGAGATATTGCTAAGAAGTTAAATATTAGTGAAAAAACAGTTAGAAATCATATTTCAAATGTGATTCAAAAATTAGGTGTTGAATCACGAATACAAGCTGTTTTTGAATTGATTAAGTTAAAGGAATTGCAGCTTTAGCGAATTCCTTTATTTTTTTTCTATAATTCTATATAATAGGGATGGTGATTGAGATGAAATTAAGAAGATGGCATCTTTATGCTTATGCGAGTTTATGTTTTATACTTGCGTTTACAACCTTAAATTTAAAATATGATCGCTTTTATCGAGTTAATGGTATTAATAATGATAATCGAGCTTTGATAGAACAATATTTAGATGATGAAGAACAAGATTATTTAATTGATCATGGAATTGCGGTTGATGAATTTATTGACTATATTACCTATGATCAGTTTCATCTACAATATTTTCAATATTATAATGAATTAAAAGAAGCTAAAAAATATGCATCTGTGACAGATCTTTTAAATGATGTTAATAGTGTTGTTGATCGTTTAACGGTTGAATTTGGTTCACAAGCGGGGAACTATTTTCGTACATTGATTAAAAATGATTTGTTTTATGCATATCAAAAAAGTACGTATTTTGATTTTGATAATGTGCGTTATTATCAATTATTAAGAACGCTTTATAATGATGATGACTATAGTTATATTGTTTTAACAAATAATTATGTAACGACTTTAGATACTGAAAAAGAAGATACATATAAACTTTTTAAGGAAATGGTTTCGAATTATGATAGTCAAGGACTTTATATTTTGATGAATACAGAATTAAAGCCAAATGCTTCAAGACTTTATAAGATAGATGCATTAAGTCAAGTTATTAATGATCAAACATTTATTGGTGGTTATGAATCAAAACATATGAAGATGATCGAAAATGTTTCACGTATTTCTTATTCAATGTATTTAAATGAAGATGCTTGTAATGCTTTAAAGGAAATGTATGATGCTCTTTATAAAGATTTAAAGAAAAGATTTTTAGTAACAAAGGCTTATACAAGTTATGATGTACTTAATTTAGAAGAAGAGGCTTCAAAAGCGGGATATAGTGAATATCAATTAGGAACGGTTGTTTCTTTAAAAGTGAATGGGCTTAAAGATGAAGAATTTGAAACAACAGATGTTTATCAATGGCTATTAGGACATAGTTATGAATATGGCTATATTCTTCGCTATCCTCATGACAAAGTAGCGCTTACACAAAATGATAGTTGTAATATTTTTAGATATGTAGGCAAAGAAAATGCGTTAAAAATGCATAATCAAAATATATGTCTAGAAGAACTTACAAATTCGTATTGACATTTTAAACAAAATAAATATACTGAAAGAGAATTAAATAGATATCGGTAGGTGAGGTTACCGCAGGGATTGGGAAATCCTAAGATTACTGCCGCAAAATTGTGGAGACACAATGCGCTGGTTAGCAGATGAAGTCGCGAAGGCTTTGTTTAATGTAATTGATATGCCCTGTGATACTAAAGCTTGAACGGATGGAAGAAGTTAGAACATCACTCAAGCAGTGATGTTTTTTTATTAAAAGGAGGTGAGCTATATGGACGAGGGTCATGAACGTAATAAAGAAAAAGGAGGACAAGAAGATGAAAAAAGAATTATTACGCGAATTATTAGAAACAAAACAATACAAACAATTACATGCTTTGCTCATGAAAGAAAGCGAAGTCGATATAGCTTATCTTTTACAACAATTAGAATTAGAAGAATGTGCGATTGCCTTTCGTTTACTTTCTAAAAAACAGGCAGCACGTGTTTTTTCTAATATGGATATTCAAAGACAAAAACAACTTGTAGAACTTTTTAGCGAAACAGAGCTTATTGCCTTAGTTGAAAATCAATATATGGATGATCTTGTTGACTTAGTCGAAGATTTACCAGCAAATCTTGTAATGCGTATTTTAAATCATGCAAGTGCCAGTCAAAGACAAACGATCAATCAACTTTTAAGCTATCCAAGTGAAAGTGCAGGAGCCTTAATGACAACTGAATTTCTTTCTTTGAAAAAAGAAATGACAATATTAGAAGCATTAAATTTTATAAAAGAAAAAGGAAATCATTCTAAAACAGTTTATACAAGTTATGTGTGTGATAATAAAAAACTTATTGGTGTTGTTTCCACAAAAGATCTTTTATTAAATGATGAAAAGACTAAAATTGAAGAAGTGATGAAAGAAAATTTCACCTATGTTTATACACATACGGATCAAGAAGAAGTTGCCCAAGTTTTTAGAAAATATGATTTGATGGTTTTACCAGTCGTTGATGATGAAAAAATGTTGGTAGGAATCGTTACGGGTGATGATGTGATGGATGTTATGGTTGATGAAACAAATGAAGATATTTCTAAAATGGCGGCTTTAGAACCCAATGATAAAAGTTATTTTCAAATGTCTGTTTTTGAACATGCAAAACACCGTATTGTTTGGCTTCTTGTTTTAATGTTCTCAGCAACACTTACAGGAAGCATTATTACAAAATATGAAAATGCTTTTCAAACGGTCCCTTTACTTGTTTCATTTATTCCAATGTTAATGGATACAGGAGGAAATTGTGGGTCACAAAGCTCGACTTTGATTATTCGAGGAATTGCCTTAGATGAAATACGCTTTAAAGAAATTTTTAAAGTGATGTTTAAAGAATTTCGTATTGCTTTATTAGTAGGAAGTATTTTAGCACTTGCAAATGGAATAAGAATTTTCTTGATGTATCAAGATGTAAATATTGCTTTTGTCGTTGCGTTATCTTTAATTGTGACAGTTATTCTTTCTAAATTAATTGGTTGTATTTTGCCACTTTTAGCGAATCGTGTTGGTTTAGATCCAGCAATTATGGCTTCACCATTAATTACAACAATTGTGGATACCTGTTCCATTCTTGTTTACTTTAATGTTGCAATGCATATTTTTAATTTGTAAAGAAAAAGTGTGTTACAATAAAACCCGAGGTGAGATAAATGAAAATAAACTCAGTAGCAATTTTAGGGGCAGGAGCAGTAGGCTCTTATATGATATGGGGCTTAAGTTCTAAAAAAGATCTTCGTTTAGGTGTTATCGGAGAAGGTAAAAGGGCAAAGCGTTTAAAGCAAGGTTGCTTCATTAATGATCAAATGTATTATCCTGAAGTATGGACATCCCAAGAAGCACATAATGTCGATTTATTGATTGTTTCTTTAAAATATGGTGCTTTAAAACCAGCGCTTGATTCTATTAAAACAATTGTTGGTAAAAATACGACAGTTATGTCATTGATGAATGGGGTAGACAGTGAAGAAATCATTGGTGAAGTTGTTGGAAACGAACATGTTTTGCCTGCTTTGATTAAAGTGGCTTCACGTAAAGAAAATGGCTATCGTTTTGATTCTGAAACCACAATTGGAATTGTTTTTGGAGAAAAACAAGCTCCTTTTCAAAGTGAACGTGTTCAAACGATTGAAAACTTATTTGAAAATACCGGTTTACACTATCGTACAAGTGAATTTATTCAAGAGGAAATTTGGAGTAAGTTTCGTTTAAATGTTTGTAATAATTTACCACAAGCTATTTTAGGAGTAGGTGTAGGATGTTATCAAGATAGTAAACATATGAAATTCATTCAAGAAGGTTTACGACAAGAACTAGAAGCGATTGCTTGTGCAAAGGGAATTGATTTAAGTAAAGTGGCTTCTTCAACTCGGGGAAGTGCTGTTCCAGCGTGGGCACATTATTCAACTTTACAAGACTTAGATGCGAAGCGTCCGACAGAAATAGATATGTTTTCAGGAACTTTGATTAAAATGGGAAAAGATTTGGGTATACCAACACCTTATAATAAATATACATATCATCTCATTAAAGCATTAGAAGAAAAAAATGAAGGTTTATTTGACTATGACCAAAATGATTCAAGAGAAACATGTGCTAAATAGAAGAAAGTAATGAAAAATTTACTTTCTTTTTTTATAAAGATTAATGCTTCCTTAAGAGAAGGTTATAGTTTGATAAAAAAATGATTTTTTTCTTTAAAAGTTGATACATTATGATAAAATGAACAAGGTGGAGGTGGTAAAAATGATAGTAGACCCGTTATCCGGTGAAAATAATGATAATAGTGAGGATCATTTACCACCGTCGGTAAAGTTCCTCTTTAAATAAGAGAGGGGAAAATACATGATAAAACAAATGACACCTGAAGAATTAAAAAATTTGATTCTTCATGGCAATAAAGAAATTATCAAAGAAGTTTTAGAAAATATTCATCCCGCTGATATTTTGGATATCTTACATGAGGATGAAGATTCATCAAAAGAAATCTTAGAACATTTACCAAATGAAGTTATTGGGGATATCTTAGATGAAGAAGATGATGAAGAACTTATACTTGAATGGTTAAATTTGTTTTCAAAATATAAACAAAAACAAATTTTAGATGAAGTAAGTCATGACGTTATTACCGATATTATTGGTTCGTTAGAAGATGAAGACGAAAAGAATGCTTTTTTAGAATTATTAGAAGATGATGATAAAGAAGATGTCAAACAGTTATTAAAATATAACCCAGAAACTGCTGGGGGGATTATGACAACTGAATATCTTGATATTCATGCAAAAAATACCGTTAAAGAAACCTTACTTTTCTTGCAAACAACAGACGAAGAACCAAGACATTATCTCTATGTTGTTGATAAAGATAATATCTTAAAAGGGGTTGTCTCTTTAGGAGATATCGTAACAAGTTCTTTTGATACACCAATGATGGATATTACCAATCAAAATGTAAAGGCTGTTTATTACTATCAAGATCAAGAAGAAGTTGCTAAGGTTTTTAGTAAGTATGGTTATATTTTAATGCCTGTTATTGATGAACAACATCATTTGCTTGGCGTTATTGATATCGATGATGTTATGGATGTCATTGAAGAAGAAACAACAGAAGATATGAACTTATTAGGAGGGGTTGGTTCAGAAGAACGTTTAGATTCAACTCTTACAGAATCATTTAAAAACCGTATTCCTTGGTTGATTGTTAATCTTTTTACCGCAATCATGGCTTCTAGTGTTGTTAGCGTATTTGAAGGAACTATTGCTAAAGTAGTTGCACTTGCAACCATTAGTCCAATTATTACGGGAATGGGTGGTAATGCAGGAACACAAACTCTGACAATTGTTGTTCGAGGATTATCACTTGGTGAATTAGATAAAGAAAATGCACGAAAAGTTTTATTAAAGGAAATAGGTCTTGGAATTTTAAATGGTGTTATTATTGGTGCACTTGTATCACTAGGAGCATGGTTCTTTGCTGGAAATCCATGGTTTGGTGTTGTAGCTGGACTTGCGATGATTTGTAATATGGTTATAGCGACATTGGCAGGGTATTTTGTTCCAGTAATTTTAGATCGTTTACATGTAGATCCTGCACTTGCAAGTGGTGTGTTTGTAACAACATTTACAGATATGTTTGGTTTTTTTGCATTTTTAGGATTGGCAACAATTTTAATGACACATTTAATTTAGAGGTAACCGAGAGGTTATCTTTTTTATTGGACTAAACGTCCATTGAAGAAAGAAAAGAAGAAAGATAAAATAATGGTAGAAAAGGAACAAATATTTTATAAAAATCAAGTCGTTTTGGTTAGGAAACTCGCAAATTTGACACAAACTTGAGACAAAATGAAAGAAGAACCATGATACAATTTACTTGTAACAGATCTAGATAAGTTACCTCAAAAAAAAGAAAGTAGGTAATGAATTTGATAACAGTAAATAACTTAACACCTGATAGTGCTTGTCGTACCTTCTTCAGTAATGACATTCATTTTGCATCTTTTTCTAATGCTGTTTTATTTGATGGAAAACAACTCATTCATCCTGAAAGACTTGTCCGGTTTGAAAATGATACCTCATTTATTATCAATGATACAAAAAGTGTAGAAGATAAAAAAAGAAGAAGGGATATTGTCGTCAAAACCGATGTCAATGGGATCTATTGTCTTTTTGGCATCGAACATCAAAGTACGATTGATGTAGAAATGGTGATTCGCTGTGGAATCTATGAAATGTTGGAATATTTAAAACAGTTAAAAAACAAAAGACTCATTCCACAGTTTATGGTTGTTTTCTATACAGGATCAAGGAAATGGGAAGGACCTTTAAAATTAAGTGATTATTTAGAAATACCCAAAGAATTAAAACCTTATTTTAATGATTGGAAAATCTATTTGGTAGATGTTAAAGACATCGATACGAGTAAAATCAAAGATGCTCAAACCCGTTATTTTATCGAAGCGATACAGAACATGTATAAGGGGAACTATGATAAGTTGCATCGAAGAGTAAAGATGAATAGAAATAACTTTATTTATGCAGCAATTATTACAGGAAGTTTAGATTTAATCAAAGACTTACCAGAAGGAGATGAAATCGATATGTGTGAAGGAATGGAAAGAATGGCAGAAGGATTTAGAAGTGAAGGAAAACTAGAAGAAAAGAGAAATACGCTATTATCTTTATTGAATGTTAAATTAGGAAATGTATCTAGAGAAACGGAAAGTACAATAAGAAGTTGTACAATAGAAAAGCTTAATAAACTTACTTTATCCATTTTTGATATTCAAAATGAAAATGATATTTTAAGTATTATTCATTAAAATAAAAAAGATTTCAATTTACGATGTTTATGTCGTATTTGAAATCTTTTTATTTTTATTCTATAAATAAAAAAACAACCAAATGGTTGTTAATTTATTAAATGGCGTCCACGAAGGGATTCGAACCCCTGACCGCACGCTTAGAAGGCGTGTGCTCTATCCAGCTGAGCTACGTAGACATTACTTATTTTCAACTGCCTAATTAGAATAGCATAGATAATTTATAAATGCAATATTTTTTTTATAAAAAAATCACTTTTTTAATAAAAAAGCATTGATGTATAAAACACCAATGTTTATGCTTGATAAGCATTTAAATCTTTAAATTCAACATCTAATTTTTTACCGTCAACATGAATAACACAATAACTTCTTGAACCTCCACCACGAGGAAGGGTTGTCGATCCTGGGTTTATGAAAGTGTATCTGTCTATTTTTTCATAAGTAGGGACATGAGTGTGCCCCGAAAGTAAGACATCACAGTTAGCTTCTTGTAATGTGTAGATCATTTTAGATTCTCGGTCAAAGTAACCAAAACGATGTCCATGACAGACATAAAAATTCAAATCTTCTACTTTAAATTGGATATGTTCAGGGAAATCACTATACCAGTCATTATTTCCTTTTACACAAAGCCAATCTTGCATATCATAAGTTTCTGCCTCACTATCACCACAATGAACATAACAATCACCATCAGGCTCTAATTCTCTTACAAGATCGATCATTGCATGATAACCATGACTATCTGACATTACGACAATTTTTTTCATTTCTCATCACCGATAACTATTATAACAAAAAAATGAGAATCTGCACTATATTTGTATGATATTATCAATAGTAGAACTTACATTTTTATCTTCTTCTATAAGTTCATTGTCTATAAATATCTTTACATTGCTGACATTTGAAATAGATAAAAAGGATTTTTCAAGTCTTTGATATAAAATGGGATTAATGCTTTCGTCGTTTTCTAAAATACGTGAAGAGAGATAAATAGAAAGAATACCATCATTTAGTTGAGATTTTTTTGTAGTTTCAATTTTAGTAGAATTATCAAAATGATCTAATAAAAGAGATACTTTTTGATCAATCGATTGATTTGCGCTTTGAATACGGGTACTTGTTGGAATATAATATGTTTTTCCTGAAATCTTTTTTTCATTATAAACAAGAACAGAGGATGTTTGATAAAGATCAAAAGAAGAGGTTTCAAAATTATTTATACCTAATTTAGCAGTCATACAACTTAATGGAATTGTTGTGTTTTTAAAGTTTGAAACAGCTTTCCCATTGATTTTCATATTAATTTTAGTAATGCCATTCTTACAAAATAAATAACTTAAGGCTTCACAAATATCGAGAGCTTGTTGATCGTTTTTTATAGGAAAATGATTTGTGAAATCAAATGTCAATTGATCAGGTTCAATAATGAGAGCATTTAATTCGAGTTTTTTATTAAAAAGAGGATAGAGACCTATTTCTTTGTAATCTGTCGATTTCATTGTTTCAATAATTCCTCGATAATTGTTTTCGATCTCATCTTTGACACCGATATCAACAGAAACAGGAATCAAAGTCTCATCTTGATCTTTAAAAATAACGGTCTGTATATTTGTTGCTTTTGCCTCTTTTTTTACATCATCATTTTTAAAATAAACAAAGGTTGCAAAAATACATAAAAAAAACATAGAAATATTTCTTAAATACTTTTTAAACATGTGATCACCTCAATACCTAAAGTATGAAATATGATAGAAAATAGTCTTAAAATTTGCCTTTTTTGAAGATTTATTTTATATTATAATAGCGAAAAAATGAAGGAGGGATAGATGTGCCACTTACTGATGATGATTTTGTGAAGAATGGAAAACTAGAGGGTTATAGTGAAATGATTCAAAAATTACATGATGAAGAACAAACACAACCCGAAATCACATACGATTTACAATTAGATGATGAGGATGAGGAAGAATGATAGAAGATTTAATTGAAACAGGTCAATATAAAGAAGCTTTACGTTATTTAAATGATTTAGAAGATGAAAAAGTACGTTATCAAAGACTTGTTTGTCTTTATGGTATGCAAGAATTACAACAAGCTAAAAAAGAAGGTTTGAAAGCAAAAGCTCTTGCAGAAGAAACGTATTATGATGTGGTTGCTATTTATGTTTCTATTTTAAAAGACCTTGAAGAATTTGAAGAAGCAATCAATATAATTGTAGAAGAATTATCAATGCCTTATATACCTTATCAATATGAAACGGTTTATAATGCAGCATACGATGAACTACTACTTGCTAAACAAGAAGCTTCTTTAGAAGGAACAAGTCAAAAAATCTTTAATGAAGAAGAAATTGAAAATATTTTAACCAAAGAAGATACCAATGAAGATTTACTTTATATGGCTATTGAACAAATGGAAGGGATGAATATTCGTCGTATGATTGTTCCTATTCGTCAATTTATTAGAAATAATGATAAACCAGACTTTGCGAAAAGTTTATTAATTGAATTGATGATTGATCAAGAAATTGATGAAGATATGGAAGTTATCAAAAAAGGAATTTCTTATGAAGTTAATCCTAGCTATGCACCTATGGTTTTAAATCAAGAAGCAAGCTATGAAATCTATAAATTATTAATGGAAGCTTTAGAAGATGACAATCCTTCATTACTTGCTATGTGTGAACAATTCTTGAATTTCTATCTTTATTCAATCTATCCAAAATATATTGATGAACAAGATTATCGCAGTATTGCTGGAGCAATTCATTATCATTTAGCGTCATTACAATATATAGATATTGAATTAGAAGATATTGAATATCTTTATAATTGTGATCAAGAAGAAGTAAAAGATGTATTAGAAACAATACAATCAATCGAATATTAAAATTTATGAATATAGTTGAATTTAAAAAAAGGTTAGTATATAATGTCTTTTGATACGGAATAAGGAGAAATAATATAATGAGAACAACTACAAAAAAATTAGAAAATGCTGTTACTCAAATTAAAGTAACATTTGATAAAAAAGAATGGGCAGAAGCTCAAGATGCAGCTTTAAAAAGATTAGCTACAAGAGTTAAATTAGATGGTTTTAGACCAGGTAAAGCTCCAGTTGCTATGATTAAAGCAAGACTTGGAAAACAAGCTATTTATGATGAAGCTACAGATCAAATCTTACAAAAAAGATATGCTGATATCATGAAAAAAGCAGAAGTTGCTCCAATTGCTCAACCAACATTAAATATTGATAGCGTTGATAATGACAATTTAAAAATCACAATCTTATGTCCTGTTAAACCTGAAGTTGAATTAGGTGAGTACAAAGGATTAGAAGTTAAAAAAGGTAGAGTAACTGTTGCTAAAAAAGATATCGAAGCACAAGTTGAAAATTATCGTCATCAATTTGCTGAATTAACTACTAAAGAAAACGGTGAAGTTGCTAAAGGTGATACAGTAGTTATGGACTTTGAAGGATTCATCGATGGTGAAGCTTTCGAAGGTGGAAAAGCTGAAAACCATTCATTAGAAATCGGTTCTGGACAATTCATTCCAGGTTTTGAAGATCAAATGATCGGTATGACTTGCGAAAATGAAAAAGATGTTGTTGTAACATTCCCAGAAGATTATCAAGCTACTGAATTAGCTGGGAAAGAAGCTACATTCAAAGTAACTGTTCATGAAATTAAAGAAAAAACATTACCAGAAGCTGATGATGAATTAGCTAAAGATGTTAACATTGATGGTGTTGAAACTTTAGATCAATTAAAAGATCATATTAAGACTCAATTAAAATCACAAAAAGAAACTGAAGTTGAAAATAAATTCTTCTCAGATTTAACAAGTGCTTTAATTGAATGCTGTAAAGTAGAAGACAGTGAAGCTTTATTAAATTCTGAATTAGATACAATGTTAAGAGAAGTTGAAATGAACTTACAACAACAAGGTTTATCATTTGAATTATATGAACAATTCACTGGTAAAAACAAAGATGCAATCAAAGCTGATTTAACTGATCAAGCAAAAGATAGAGTTAAATTAAACTTAATCTTAGCTGCAATCGTTGAAGCAGAAAATATCGAAGTAACTGATGAAGAACGTAATAGCGAATTAGAAACAATCGCAAATACATATAATAGAGACTTAGAAGAAATCAAACAAATCTTCGCTCAAAATATGTACCAAATCGATGCTGATATCTTAAATAGAAAAGCGTTAGACGTTGTTAAAGAAAACTTAAAGAAATAGTTTAAAAGACGCGTAAGCGTCTTTTTAAAAAAGGAGGATTATTATGAGTGAAAGTACATTATTAACCCTTCCTGTTGTGTGTACAAGAGGAATGATTGTCTTTCCGGGTAACCGTTTATCATTAGATGTAGGGCGCCCTCTTAGTTTAAAAGCACTTGAACTTTCAAGTCGTGACTTTGATAACAATATCCTATTTGTTTCACAAATCAATCCTATTGTTGATGATCCAAAATATGATGATGTTTATCATGTTGGAACTTTATGTAAAATTGAAAAGAAAATCCGTCGCGATAGTGCAGGAACAATCAAATTAACTGTTACTGGAGAAAAAAGAGTTTATCTTCAAGATTTCAAAATTGAAGAGGGTTCTATTTTTTCAACAGCTGAAGTTTTAGAAGATATTTATGGGGATTCCAATGAAGAAGTTGCTTTGGTAAGAAAAACAACAGCTTACTTTGAACAAGCAAGACGTCATATGCCTCATATTCCAGCTGAAAGTTTAACTTTACTTTCAAATGGAACGTCAGCAAGCTTACTTGCTGATACAATTGGTCAATATTTACCAATTGATTTAGATAGAAAACAAAAAATTCTTGAAGAAAGAGATATCAATAAAAGACTTTTCTTAGTTGCAAGTTCAATTGAATCTGAAAAAATGATCAATCAATTAGAAGATACAATTAATCGTAAAGTCAAAGAAAGTATTGATGAAAATCAAAAAGAATACTATTTAAGAGAAAAATTAAGAGCAATTAAAGATGAACTTGGTGATACAGTAGATAAAGGAGACGATGCTGAACAAATTCGTAAAGAATTAGCAAAAAATCCTTATCCACAATATATCAAAGATAAAGTTGAAGAAGAATTACGTCGTTTTGAAGCGATGCCACCAGCATCTTCAGAAGCAAACGTAGTAAGAACTTATATTGATTGGGTGATGAAAACACCTTGGTATCAAGAAACAAAAGATCAAGAAGATATCTCTAAAATTGAGGCTATTTTAGAAGAAGATCATTTTGGTTTAGAAAAAGTAAAAGAAAGAATTGTGGAACATTTGGCAGTTAAACAGATGACACAATCTTTAAAAGCACCAATTATCTGTTTAGCAGGTCCACCAGGTGTAGGGAAAACAAGTATTGCGAAAAGTATTGCACGAGCTTTAGATCGTAAATTTGTTAAAGCCTCTTTAGGTGGAGTTAGAGATGAAGCAGAAGTTCGTGGACATCGCCGTACTTATTTAGGTTCAATGCCTGGACGTATCATTCAAGGAATGAAAAAAGCCGGTGTTGTTAATCCTGTCTTCTTATTAGATGAAATTGATAAGATGGCAAGTGATTATAAAGGGGATCCAACAAGTGCGATGCTAGAAGTTTTAGATCCTGAACAAAATTCTCAATTTTCTGATAACTATATTGAAGAGCCTTATGACTTATCTAAAGTCCTCTTCATTGCGACAGCTAATGATTTAGGTGGTATTCCAGGACCTTTAAGAGATCGTCTTGAAATTATTGAAGTATCAAGCTATACAGAACAAGAAAAATTAATGATTGTAAAAGAACACTTAATTAAAAAACAATTAGAAGCACATTCATTAAAACCTGAACAAATGATTCTTTCTGATGATATCATCATGGAAATCATTCAACACTATACACGTGAAGCCGGTGTTCGTGAACTTGAAAGATATATTGCTAAATTATGTCGTAAAACTGTTTTAG